>MDTB01219579.1_pt1 | contig 11725 bp, 13 predicted proteins | sample 811161 | NCBI WGS metagenome assembly MDTB01 (sample SAMN05326650, study PRJNA326480) | marine metagenome | isolation source: seawater | place: Mediterranean Sea | collected 2009
AGGTTGGGGATTGGGTTTGGCGCTGGTAAAACGAATTATTGAGGAGCATCATTCGGGTAAGGTTTTTGTTGCCTCATCAAAGATTGGTAAAGGAACAACCTTTCGTATTCTTTTGCCTAAGAATTAAATTCAGATTTTAAATTATTTATGACCTGTTTAACGGAAAGAATTTCCTTTACATGCTCAATGGATGGACCAGCGCACCAAACCGTTTTATAGGTGGTAGAAAACGCCGCTTTCTGAAGACTTTTCATCCCCCTCATAAATGTCAAGGCTTTGAACCATTTCTTAACCTTTTTATTTTTATTTAAAAAGCTTTCCAAGAAATTTTGAGAGGTGCCTATTTTTTCTACATATGGTGTTTTGATCACCGTACAAGGTGTTCCCGAAAGCTTCGTGGTGAGAACAATGTCCTGAGCGCCATAATCCACACACGCATCCTTATATCCTTTTGAAACAGGAGCTTCATTGGTAGCAATAAAGATGCTACCCATAGATACGCCATCCGCTCCTAAATCTAGCATCTCTTTTATGCCTTTACCATTTCCAATTCCACCAGCAGAAATTATTGGAATGTTGCACTCCTTTTTAAGTGCGGGAATTAGTTCGGCAAATGGTGTTGGTCCCGCATGACCTCCTGCTTCTTTATTTACCGCAATAATGGCATCGGCACCCAGCGCTTCTACCTTTCTAGCATACTTAACATCTACGACATCGCAGAAAACTTTTACGCCATGTTTTTTGGCCATTTCAATCGTTTCGGCCGGAGAACCAAGTGAAGTTATAAAATAAGAGATTCCTTCTTCGCAACATACTTTGAGCTGCTCTTTGTATAGAAAGTTAGATTTATTTACAATAAGATTGATACCAAAAGGCCCATCAACCTCTTTTTTAATGCGCTTGATTGCAGCCCTTAATTCATCGACTGTTCTGTAATTCAGTGCCGGGATTGCGCCTGTTATTCCATTGCGCAGGGCTTCAATAATCATTTCTTCATTTGACACCAAAAACATAGGCGCCATGATGACGGGAAAATCAATATTCAACATTTCACACAAAGAAGCTTTATTTGTCATTACCTTTGATTTGATATTTTCAAAAATAAGCAATATCCAAATCCTATCCTACATGAGTATTAAACAAAGGATTTTAATATTATTTCTTCTGGTATCTTTTCTCTCCTTGACGCAAAAAAATAGAAAAGTTGGCATTGAAGATTCCTTGAGATACTCGCTATCAATGTCTTATGAGGCCATTGTTGATATGCTTTATTTGTATGAGTCTTTTCTAGATATTTCTGTTTTGGGTTATTCTGAATTTGGTCAGTCCATTCCGTTGCTTAAAATCTCTACGAAAAGTGCTTTAAAGAAAAAGCCAGTTTTGATTGTAGGGAACTTGCATGCAAGAGAATTTTACAGCTCCAAATTCGTGCTTAAGTTTTGTGACGAGTTTTTATACTCATTAATGTCAGAGGATGGCATATATGAATCGGCAAATTCGATACTCCAGGACTACGACTTATACGTTATTCCCGTGGCAAATCCAGATGGACTTAAAATTGCTCAGGAGGATTGGGAGGGCATTGAATCGTATCGAGCCTCAGTTGACTCTATAAAAAGAATAGGTCCCTATTCTGATTGGAAAGCAAATGGAATGGGGATTGATCTCAATAATAATTTCGATGATGGTAATTTCGATGTAAAACATGGTCATTTATTTGAGGAAGAACCGGCCTCTCAGGGATACAAAGGTGCTTTCCCTTGCGAAGCCAAAGAGGCACGTATTATTCAAGATTTTGTGGATACACTGGTGCCATTAATCACACTTTCTTATCATACGAAGGGCGATGTTTTATTTTGGGCGGACCGTGGAACCCATTCTTATTTTAATGGGCTCGATGAGCAGCTAAATACAACGGTTGCCAATGCTTGCGGATTTAAAATGGCGCGTGTATCTAAAAATCCAATGGAGTATGGTGCAGGATTAGAAAACTACATTAGGGCAAAAATTAAAAGAATCGGTGTTTGTGTTGAGCTGTCTCCGCCAAATGATTTGGTTGATCAGCATCCTGCCAATATGTTTAGAAGTTTGGTTTGGGACAAGTGCAAAAATATGCCTATTCTATACCTTGAGGAGCTTTCAAGGCTATATCCCAGTTATAAATATTTGTTTGAGCCTTAATGATGTTTATTCATCCAGCAATAATAAATTAGGTAGGGGATTAAATGCTTATTAAATTTGACCAGTGCATACATTGCTCGTTCTAAATGGAATCGATTTTAGCATCTTTATTGGCACCATATCAAGAATATTCTTCGCTGAATATCTTTCTAGAGGCGACCGCTGTTTTATTTGGTTTATTGAGCGTCTGGTTTTCTAAGAAAAACAATATTTGGGTATACCCATCAGGTATAGTTTCAACCTTAATATTTGTCTACCTCCTGTATAATTGGGGTTTATTGGGTGATATGCTGATCAATGCATATTATTTTTCCATGAGCATTTATGGATGGTATTATTGGACCCGAAAGACAGGAACAAAAGACCTTAATCCAATTTCTAAAATGAGTCAATTGGAATTTCGATTGGCCCAAGTCTTATTCATTTTTGCCTTGTTATTTGTCTTTTTGGTGTATACGCTCTTTGATAAGTGGAATCATATTATTGCGTACATAGATACCTTCACTACAGCCATATTTTTTGTTGGGATGTGGCTCATGGCTCGAAGAAAAATTGAAAACTGGTTGTTTTGGATTGTTGGTGATCTTATATCTATACCGCTGTATTACGTTAAAGGTTATTCACTCACAAGCATTCAATATTTAATTTTCACTTTGGTGGCAGTTGGGGGCTATTATGCATGGAAAAAAGAGCTAAATGAGCGGGACTAAAATTGCTTTTACGGGACCTGAATGCTCAGGTAAATCTACGATGGCAAAATGGCTGGCAAAAGAGCTTTCTTATGAAATTGTTGATGAGTATGCCAGAGAGTATTTGAAAGACAAGTCGGCTTACTCAATTGATGATTTGGATATGATTGCAGCAGAACAATTTGAAAGAAATTCTGTTGATGGTTCTTTGGTTATTGATACCGAAATGTTGGTGATGAAAATATGGAGCAAGGAAAAGTATCAAGGGGTTTCTAAGAAGATTATACAATTATTGAAACGGCAACAAATTGATCTTTATTTTCTTTGTAAACCTGATTTCAATTGGGTTTCAGACCCATTGAGAGAGAACCCACAGGATAGAGATAGGTTATTTGATATGTACGAGGCCTTTTTGAAAAAGTATGGATTTTCTTATAGCGTCCTTTCAGGATCTGACGCCGAAAGAAAGAAAATAATCAAAGCCACATTGGCTAATAATGACATTTTATGAAAAAAGTAATTTTCATTTTTCTTCTCCTAATGGTATGCGTGCCAATCGCATATTATTTTAATGCACCCTCTGATCTAAAGGAGTTGGCGGTGATTAATCCAATTGATTTAAATTCAGAAATGGTTGATGTAGAACTTAGGAGCAAGGGCAAAGACCATTTCATTGCAGATTTTGATTTAATCGATCAGGATGGTTTGGCTTTTAGCTCAAGCAGCGTTTCAAAAAAAATATGGGTGGTTGAATATTTCTTTGCAAGCTGTAAAGGGATTTGCCCAATTATGAATGAGCAAATGAAACGTATTCAATATGCGTATTTAGGAGATACTAATCTTGTGATATTAAGCTTTACCGTTGACCCAGAAAACGATACGCCGCAGGTTTTAAAAGCATATGCAAATGCACACGAGGCTGCAACGAAAAAATGGTTTTTTCTTACTGGGGACAAAGAGTCGATTTATACACTAGCACGCAAATCATTTTTCTTATTAAAGCCTGCTGAAGCAAAAAATCAAGGGGATGTGGGAAGTGACTTTATCCATACAAATAACTTTGTTCTGATTGATGAAAACAAACAGATAAGAGGTTATTATGATGGGACCAATCGAAATGAGGTAGATGAGCTTATAGAGGATATTGCCATTCTTCAAAAAGAATAGGTATATCATGATTAAAGTAGCCTTGTGAAATTCCCTATCTTTGTTCTCTGAAAGTTCAAATTCCTTTCAAACGTCAATTGCAATGCGAAGAGATAAAAAAAATCAAAAGCCGGACAAAAATGTTTCAAAGCGTGACAAACGCAAGTACATAGAATATCGCCAACGGTTCAAGAAGGGAGATCCCTTACCGTCTTTTAGTGATGAGGTTAGGCTAAATAAATTTATATCAAATGCCGGTATTTGCTCTCGTAGAGAGGCAGATGTTTTGATTGCTGCCGGGGTCGTAATGGTTAACGACAAAGTTATAACGGAGCTTGGGTACAAGGTAAAACCTGCTGATGAAGTTAAATATGATGGAGAAACCATTAAGTCTTACAACAAGCGCTACGTTTTGTTAAATAAGCCAAAAGGATTTTATTCTACATTGGGTGAGTCAAAAGGAAGGAAGACTGCTTTGAGTTTAGTTCAAAAAGCATGTAGAGAAATATTATTCCCTGTAGATAAGCTTGATAAGGACGCAACTGGCTTATTGCTTTTCACCAATGACACTGACTTGTCTAAAAAGTTGAATCATCCTCGTTTTCAATCTAAGAAATTATACCACGCTGAATTGAATAAACCTGTTACTAAAAGTCATTTAAAACAGATGATCGAGGGATTAGACTTAGAGGATGGAAAAACCAAAGTGTTGAATGCTACGCATGTTCAGGACGGGACCTCACGCGAAGTTGGTATTGAAATAAGTTCTGGTAAAAAACAGGTTATTCACCGCATGTTTGAGGCGATGGGTCTTGCTGTAGTCAAACTAGACCGTGTTCGATTCTCAGGACTCACAAAAAAAGATCTTCCAAGAGGCATGTTTCGTCACTTGTCTGAAAATGAAATTTCATTTTTAAAAATGACTAAATAATGCGCATCATTTATTTTGGAATATTGTTTTCGGTTTTGTGCTCATGCTCAAACGAAGTTTCAAATTCTTTACATCCATATGCTGAATATTTTTACAATTATGATACAGTGCCTAAAGTGTATAGGTATCGAGACATCATTCATGGATTAAATGAGCAATTCCATAGGGTATATGGGATTGAAGACGCTGAAGGGAAGCATATCGTAGTTGAACGATATGTTCAGGACGGTAGGTTGACTGAGGCCTTTAATTTCAACTTGGATTCTCTAAATGTGATGGACCATATGGTCGTAAATGCTTTAGGTGAAAATGAAAAAGCAACACTATATAAGGACCAATTCCTGCCTAAATTAAAAGGTGACACCGCGAAATTCATCTCTAAGTTTTCCGGAGTTACTGACTCTACGGTTTTTTTGATGGAGGTAAATAGGGAATTGAGCCCTAAGAAAATACGAAAAGTTTTATCCGATTCTTTGGAATGTATTACATTAGAGGAGAACGCTATTTATACTTTATTAAACCCATTTACGAAACAAGAAAGTCAGCAGACGCTGGAGACAGTGGCTTATTTTGCCAAGGACATTGGACTTGTTGTATGGTACGATACCAAAAAAAGAAGTCACTTTGAGCTTGAAGAGATTCTTTCGCAAGAAAAATGGATAAAATTAATTTCAGAATGAAAAAGTATTTTTTATTGCTGTTAACAGTGCTTCTGATGTTTTCGGGATTTTCTCAAAGAAGAAAGAAAGCCAAACCTAAGAAGTCATTTAATGCCGGAGCCATCTTTTTTCATTGGGGGTACAACCGTGATTTTTACACCAAAAGTGATATAAATTTTACGGGACCAGGGTATGATTTTACGCTGCAAGGTTGTCAAGCAGAGGACCGTCAAGAACCTTTGAGCTATGGAAATTATTTTAAGTTCAATAACCTAACCGTTCCCCAATATAATATCCGAATTGGTTATATGATCAAAAAAAATTGGGCGATTTCTTTGGGCTTCGATCACATGAAGTATATCCTAAAGGATAATGTCCCTTACCAGCTATCGGGAACGATAAATCCGGGTGTTGATCTAGAGACCAATTGGTCCGGGACATATATCAATGAGCCTGTGATCACACAAGAGGCGTCATTTCATTATGAAAACAGTAACGGATTAAATTATATTCGGGCAGAGGTTTCAAGGGTAGACCAATGGTATAGGCAAAGAAATTCAGCTTGGTTTGCCTTGTCGAGTCTTTTTGGGGCAGGGGCTGGTGCAATTGTTTCAATGAATGACTTCACATTTGCTGGAAGAAAATCTCAAGAGACACAATCTTTATCGGGTATGGCAGTTTCTCTTCATGCCGATATGCGCTTAGAGTTTTTTAGGCATTTTTATATTCAGCCAGGAATAGGCTCGGGTTTTATGTTACAAAATAATGTGAAAACACGACCGGAAGATTTTAACTCTATTGCAAGTCAACAGTTTGGTTATATTGAAGCCCATGTCTTGGTTGGATGGTTGTTTTATTTGAAGCCTATTAATGCATGCGATGCATGCCCTCAATGGTAGAAGTATGAAATATTTGATTGCAGGTCTTGGGAATCCCGGTTTGAAATATGCGCAAACGCGACATAACATAGGGTTCGATATTTTAGATAGATTGGCAAAAGAATCAGGTTCCATATTCGAAACTGATAGACATGCTGATCGAGCTGAAGTTAAGTTTAAGGGCAGAAAGCTGATTTTAATCAAACCAAATACTTTCATGAACCTATCTGGAAAAGCAATTCAATATTGGCTTCAAAAAGAGAAAATTCCAATTTCAAACCTTCTTGTAATCAGCGATGATCTTGCATTACCCTTTGGCACATTGCGTATGAAAGGGAAGGGTTCTGCTGGCGGACACAATGGTTTAAAGGACACTGAAGAAGTGCTTAAAACTTCTGGATACAGCAGATTGAGATTCGGAATAGGAGATGATTACCCTCGCGGCAAACAAGCAGATTTTGTTTTGGGCTCTTGGTCTAAAAAAGAAGAAATAGCCTTAGACGAACGCATTGAACAATCCACGAAATTCATTCATTCTTTTGTGACTGTTGGTCTAAACATGACGATGTCTAATCTAAATGGAAAGTAAATGATTTGCAATGATTATTAAAAAGAAGAAAAAGGTGAACTCTTTAAAGCAGAAAAACAAAGGAAAATACAATTGGAACATGATTATTCTCCTAACCTTAATTCCATTAATTGGCATTTTTGGCACAGGCATTTATGTCTATCATAATGGCATCGTTTGGCAAGAACCATTGTTGCTATTTGTATTTTGGTTTTTGTCAGGGATGGGCATTACTATGGGATACCATAGATTGTTCGCTCATAAAGCATATAAGACCAATAATTTTGTTGAATGGGTTCTTATGATATTTGGTTCGATGGCGCTTGAAAATACAATTTTAAAGTGGTGTTCCGACCATAGAATTCATCACGCGAAGGCTGAAACAAAAGAGGATCCGTATTCAATAGCAGAGGGGTTTTGGCATGCTCATATTGGCTGGATCGTTAAGAATGTTCCTGAAGAAAACAACCGAGTACGCGGCGTGAAAGATTTGACTAAAAAGAGAGCTATAATCTTTCAGAACAAATATTATTTCGGTATTGGAATTTTATTCGGATTCATTATTCCGTTAATTATTGGTTTTTCCTATGGAAGACCCGTTGGTGCATTTTTGTGGGCGGGGTTTTTAAGGTTGACGATTGTTCATCATGCAACATTTTTTATCAACTCAATGTGTCATTATTTTGGTAAAAGAACGCATGATATTAAATCAACTGCGCGCGATTCTTGGATTGTTTCCTGGTTTACTTTTGGCGAGGGTTATCATAATTATCATCATAAATTTCAATGGGACTATAGAAATGGTGTCAAGTGGTTTGCCTATGACCCGAGTAAGTGGATCATTAAAGGGCTTTCTCTTATAGGCATAACATATGATTTGAAAAAAGTAAAAGAAAATGTTATCATTCAAAACCGTTTGAATAATATTAAAATTCAGTTAACTGATCTATTTAATGTCTCTAACCAAACATTAAAAAATTCGTATCAAAACAGAATAGAACAGCTCAATACTAAATCGGAACGCCTTTTTGAGTTATGGTCAGAAATGGAAGTCAAGTATGCTGCACAAATGGCCAAAGGGCGATTGAAAAACAAAGAAATTATACGAGGCCTGATTCAAGAAAGAAAGAGGTACAAGTCACAATTGAATTCAATTCGAATTGATTTACAAGTCATCATGTCTTATGTCCAGAAAAAAAGACTTCCTGCAAATTAAAGGTGAAGTTTTAGCGATTAGTCTTTTTCATTAATCAATTCAGGATGACTAATTTTTCCACCACTATTTCCTGTTTCATAGGACAGATAAGATAGGGCTAAAGTTCCGACAAGTACAATTGGAAGTATTATTTTTTCAAGTGATTTCTTTTTCCAACTCATGTAGAGGCCTAGAAGAGCAGTTAAACCAACTACATATGAAAGGTATGCGTATATTTCTGCGGTTTCTTCATGCTCGTGAATGAGTTTATGACTTCGCCCAAGTTCTTCAACAATGTGCTCAGCTCCTTCACCAGATAAAAATGCGGGGAGCGTTAATAGTCCCCCAAGGAAAACAATGAAATACCCAATTCTTTTTGAGGCTTCAGAGTTAATGAAAATTGAAATGATAAGGATTAGCGCACCTATCATTGGGAGTATTAAAGGCAGGTGGTTTGTTAACAAGTGAATTTCGGCCTGGGTCATTTTGTAGTATTTGTCCGAAAGGTATTAAATCTTAGTGACCCTTTCAATATATTTATGCTCATTTTTTGAAATCAAATGAAGGTAATAAATACCTTGACTGAGCTCCGAAACATTCATTGTTCCATTTTCATTTAGCACTTTTTGAATAGTGCCTTTACTATCATAAAGTATTCCTTCTTTAATTTTAATTTTCCCTGAATTGACATGTAACAAATTAGATGCTGGATTTGGAAAAACAGTAATCTGATCATTTCGCTGCTCCGTAATTTGAGTCGTATTTATTCCTATGATTGTATTGAAATCTTGCAGTGTTCCATTAAAGATATTTAAGTCAACATCGCCTTGAATTCCCGGGATATCTCCCCACCAAGAAAACTGTTTAAATTCCCAATCATCCCATGCGCCAATATTTACAGGTGGGTTTAAGTTTTCATCGGGTTGCGCAAACCATAATCCATATTCATTGAGTGGTGCATTAAGATAATTGGCATAGTTTCCATTGATGTAAATAAAAGGAGTTATTCCGGTTTGCGTTTCCACTTCAATCATCCATGCTTGCGCCCAGCTACTCAATTCTTCTGAGGAGAACATCTCTGTTAATAAAATCGCTTGACCACCAGAATAGGGATTCTCTAGGTCGAGCACAGGTGGAAGAAACCCGCTTCCGATAAAGTCTGAGGCCACATTTATAAAGTTAGCTGCATCTTCTTGAGGAGCATTGTTGTCGGGCCTGGCAAAGTGGTAAGCTCCCATGACAACATTCGCATCAAGCCCATTTTCCATATTGGTGAAAAACATGGGGTCTGTGTAGGTCATGCCTTCAGTTGCTTTCGCCCAAGCGAAGGTGTATCCATCGTTGGCAACTTCTTCCCAATTAACATTCCCTTGCCAATTTGAGACATCAATACCAAGTATATCTTGACAAAAGATAATCGGTAAGCTAAAAAAAAAAGAGTATAGAATTATTGTTTTCATGATAGGAGGGTTTTTAAGTTGTATAAATTTATCTTTTCTGCATCAATTCTAACGAATAATTTGAGGTCAAAATGAAAATTATCATAGCCATTGTATTCAAACCCTCTATTTATAATGAATTGCGTACTGCTTTGCAATCCTTATCAAGGAAAAAACCTTTAATTTTGTATTATGGCTAGAATTAGAATTTCAGAATTGCTCGGGAATGGAGCGAATTTCCTTGGAGAAAAGCTCGAGGTAAAAGGATGGGTGCGTGCTTTCAGAAGTAAAAGATTTGTCCAGCTCAATGATGGTTCCTGTATGGCAAATATTCAAGGAGTTATTGATTTCGATAAGTTCGATGAGCAAGAGCTTCGCTCAATTAGCACAGGAGCAGCTGTGAGCTTATATGGAACCCTCGTAGAGTCTCAAGGTTCTGGTCAAACTGTAGAGCTTCAAGTTGAATCCTTTGAAATCATTGGAGCGGCAGATCCAGACGCAGTGCAAAAGACGATTCTTCAGCCTAAAAAGCATAGTCTTGATTTATTAAGGGAGCAGGCGCATTTGAGATTTAGAACGAACACTTTTGGCGCTATTTTTCGCATCAGGCATGCAGCATCTTTTGCCATCCATAAATTCTTCAATGATCAGGGCTTTAATTATATCCACACGCCAATATTGACTGGTTCAGATGCAGAAGGTGCGGGTGAAATGTTTCGCGTAAGTACATTAGATCCAAAACAACCTCCTTTAGATGAGCAAGGCAATATTGATTATACCAAAGATTTTTTTGGCAAGCAGGTCAACTTAACGGTTTCAGGTCAATTAGAAGCTGAGCTTGCTGCTCTTGGATTGGGTCAGGTTTATACTTTTGGTCCGACCTTTCGCGCAGAAAACTCAAACACTTCTCGACACCTGGCTGAGTTTTGGATGATCGAGCCTGAGGTGGCTTTTAATGATCTTTTTGATAATATGGATTTGACAGAAGACTTCTTAAAATACATCTGTAATTATATTCTTGACAATTGTGCCGAGGACTTAAAATTTTTAGACCAAAGATATACGCAAGAGCAAAATCAAAAACCACAAAGTGAACGCAGTCATCTAGGGCTTTTAGAAAGTATTGAGTTTGTCACAAATAATGCATTCAAGCGTCTTACTTATACGGAGGCTATTGATGTCCTGCTTAATTCAAAAGCATATAAAAAGAAAAGGTTTGAATTCCCAGTCGAGTGGGGTGTTGATTTACAAAGTGAGCATGAGCGCTACTTGGTTGAAAAGGAGTTCAAGTGTCCTGTCATTTTAAGGGACTACCCAGCTGACATAAAGGCCTTCTACATGCGTCAAAATGACGATGGAAAGACAGTAGCGGCTATGGATGTTTTGTTTCCTGGAGTTGGAGAAATCGTAGGAGGTTCTCAGCGAGAAGAGCGCCTTGATATTCTACAAGCGAAGTGTAAAGACTTTGATATCGCAGAGGAAGAGATTTGGTGGTATTTAGAGACTAGAAAATTCGGATCAGTTCCTCATGCTGGATTTGGAATGGGCTTTGAAAGGTTGGTGATGTTTTTGACCGGCATGTCCAACATCCGAGATGTCATACCTTTCCCAAGAGCCAGAGACAATGCCGAATTTTAGGCATTAAAAAACCGGAAACCCGGTTTCCGGTTGATGAATATAGAAAATAGATGCTTCTATTTAAATTTCTCAGTATCTTTTGAAGGCCCTGGTTTTCTGCGTCCTTCTGGTGCGTTTTTCATACGATTTACAAGCTGCTTTTTAAATGCGATCTCGGCATCGCCTAACTCAAATACTTTTTTGTAGCCAAGTAGCTCGCCTATTTTTCTAGAGTACTCTTTTTTAATGTCAAGAAATTTTATCGCACCCTCATGACGGGAATTTAGCGCATTTTGATAAGACCGATCATCTTGATTAAGGCTGTCTGCCTTTAATGCTTTTAGATCTGCCCTCATTGATTTTCGGTGTGTTTTTATTTCTGCTTGCATCTCATTATAGATCGGCCAAAAAGCTTCTGCCTC
>MDTB01001569.1_pt1 | contig 11724 bp, 8 predicted proteins | sample 811161 | NCBI WGS metagenome assembly MDTB01 (sample SAMN05326650, study PRJNA326480) | marine metagenome | isolation source: seawater | place: Mediterranean Sea | collected 2009
ACCAAAATCTGGCGTAAAGAAGATGCAACACTGCATGTTCAATTCCTCCAATATATTGATCCATTGGCATCCAATAATTGACTCTGGAATCAACCATTGATTTTTCTAAATCAGGGGAGCAGTAACGCATAAAATACCAACTTGAGTCTATGAAAGTATCCATGGTATCTGTCTCACGGTGAGCATGACCATTACACTTTGGACATTTTGCTTTATAAAATTCTTCGCAATTCAATAAAGGATTACCAAATCCATCTGGTTTGATATTTTCAGGGAGAATGACAGGTAGATTTTTTTCAGGAACTGGGACAGAACCACAAACTTTACAATGTATTATAGGAATTGGAGTGCCCCAGTATCGCTGTCGACTTATTCCCCAGTCTCTTAATCTAGTTTGAGTAGTTTTTTCCCCAATTTTTAACTTTTCTAAATCTGTAATTATTTTAATTACAGCTTGCTCTCTTGGAAGACCATCATAGGAACCTGAATTCATGCATATAGTATTTTCCTTACTCGCATACCAGTCTTTCCAATTATTACTGTCAAATTTGTTGATTTTTTTTGAATTTTCAATTGATCGGATTACTTGTCTGATGCCGAGACTATATTTTTTAGCAAAATGAAAATCTCGCTCATCATGAGCAGGGACTCCCATTACTGCACCGTCACCGTAAGACATGATTACGTAATTACCAATCCATATTGGGATTTTTTCATTGGTTAGAGGGTGAGTAACTGAAAGTCCGGTAAAAATCCCCTCTTTTTCACGAATAGCTATTTCAGCTTCTGTTTGATTTCCCAATTTACAAGTTTGAATGAAGCTTTTTACTTTAGAGTCAACTTTAGCAACATAATTTGCAATAGGATGTTCAGCAGCAATTGCAACAAAGGTGATACCCATTATTGTGTCAGGTCTTGTTGTATAGACACGTAATTTGCCATCATTGATAAGTTTTTTTTCTTCATTTCTTATCTCGTGGGAAAAAGAAAAACTTAGCCCTATGGATCTACCAATCCAATTTTCTTGCATGGTTTTTACTCTTTTTGGCCAATCGAGATTCTCAAGTCCAAGAGTAAGATCTTTGGAGTACTTTGTAATTGCGAGGTAATACATAGGCACCTCACGCTTTTCAATTTTGGCTCCAGACCGCCAGCCAAAACCATCGATTACTTGTTCATTAGCTAAAACAGTTTTATCTACCGGATCCCAATTAACAGAGCCAGTTTTTTTGTAAGCAATCCCTTTTTCTAACATTTTAAGGAATAACCACTGGTTCCATTTATAATAATTAGGTGAACAAGTGGAAAACTCTCTACTCCAATCAATTGCCAAACCAAGAGACTGTAGTTGTTTTTTCATAGTTGAAATGTTTGAGTTTGTCCATGCCGAAGGAGAGAGATTTTTGGATATAGCTGCATTTTCTGCCGGCAGTCCAAATGCATCCCATCCCATCGGCATGAGGACGTTGTAACCCATCATTCTTTTCCATCTAGCAATAACATCATTAATTGTATAATTACGAACATGCCCCATGTGAAGACGACCTGATGGGTAAGGTAGCATTGAACAGGCGTAATATTTACCTTTTGAAAATTTTGGGTCGTTTTCAATTACTTTAAATTGTTGATTGAGTTCCCATTTTTTTTGGATTTTTTTTTCAATCTTTTGGGGATTATAATTTTTGTCAAAAAGAGTAGAGTCAGTCATTTTTTTCTTATACAGTACAAATATTTATCAATTGATATTTTAACCATTAGTGAGTTTCAAATTAAAGAAAGTTTTTTCAATTTAAATTATAAAACATGAGATTCGAAAGACATGAACCCTGAATTTTTAGATGGATTGAATGATCCACAAAAAGCTGCTGTCACGATTGAAAACGGCTCTGCACTTGTTTTGGCAGGTGCAGGCAGTGGGAAAACTAGAGTATTAACTACAAGGATTGCCTGGTTGTTGTCTATGGGAAAAGCCAGTTCTCAAGAAATCCTTGCAGTTACATTTACTAACAAAGCAGCTAAAGAAATGCTACTAAGAATTGGATTAATGCTTCCTTATAACTTGCGTAGTATGTGGATTGGGACTTTTCATGGATTATGCAATAGGATGCTTAGACATCATCATGAACAAGCTGCATTGCCTGAGTCATTTCAAATTTTAGATACCCAAGATCAACTATCATTTGTTAAGCGTTTGATGAAAAACTTGAGTGTAGATACAGATAAATTTCCCCCTCGACAAGTTCAAAAATTCATAAATTCTGCCAAAGAGGAAGGGTTAAGGTATGACAGTGTTGACGATCCCAATGGATTTAATCGGCCTTATATTGAGCTTTATGAAGCTTACGATATCCAGTGTCAAAAAGAGGGAGTTGTTGATTTTGGTGAACTTTTGCTACGCACTCTTGAGCTTCTTCAACGTTCCGAATCTATTAGAAAACACTATCAATCAAGATTCAAACATATTTTAGTAGATGAGTTTCAAGATACAAATTCTTTACAATACTCCTGGTTAAAATTACTAAGTGGTCGATCCACTGGAGTACTTGCAGTTGGCGATGACGATCAAAGTATATATGCATTCAGAGGAGCTAATGTTGCAAATATGCAATACTTTGAAAAAGATTTTAAAATCACTAAAATTATTAGATTAGAACAGAATTATAGATCTCATGGATTTATTCTTGACGCAGCTAATTCTCTTATTTCCAGAAACACATCCAGGCTAGGAAAAAATTTGTGGACTGATTCTGGAATGGGAGAATGTATCAGGGTTTTTGAATCACCTGAAGATGTCTTTGAAGCCGCTTGGGTAGTAGATGAAGTTAAAGACTTTATTAATATGGAAACATCTCCATCAGATATAGCAATTTTGTACAGAAGCAATGCGCAATCTAGGATTTTGGAACACGAGTTAAATAAAAGAAATATTGATTATAGGGTGTATGGCGGACTTCGTTTTTATGATAGAGCAGAAATAAAACATGCTTTAGCTTATTTGAGACTTTTAGAAAACCAAAATGACGATACCGCTTTTATGAGAATTGTAAATTTTCCATCTCGTAAAATTGGCAATAGATCACTTGAGCAACTTCAAGATGTTGCCAAAACCCTGGATTTATCTTTATTTGATGCAATCGACAACTTAGAGGGCAAGGTAAGTTTAGCTTTAAGTAAGTTTAAAGAGATGATTGAAGATATTAGAAATGAGATAAATTTTAGTAATTTACCAGAAACAGTTGATTTGGTTATCCGTAGATCTGGACTCGAAGAATATTACCTGTCGGAAAAAAATGGTTCTGAAAGGTTAGAAAACCTTAAAGAGTTAGTCACAGCATCGTCAGGTTTTATTGCAGAAGAAAAAATTAGCAGTTCAATACCTTCCAATTTTGGAATTAGCCGGCGAAGTTCAAAAAATGAAAATATCGAACCAAATAAGCCAGTCACCCTTGTTGACGAAAGTGAATTTGATAAAAATTTAAATCTCACTCCGCTAGCCAAGTTTCTTGTTAATGCTTCATTGGAATCTGGTGAAAGTCAGGCTGGTGCAGGAAAGGCTGCAGTGCAATTGATGACTATTCATTCAGCTAAAGGGTTGGAGTTTGATGTTGTCTTTGTAACAGGCTTAGAGGAGGGTTTGTTTCCTCACGAAAATTCTTTAAGCGAAATAAATGGAGTTGAAGAAGAGAGACGGCTGATGTACGTTGCAATGACCAGAGCAAAAAAAAGGCTATTTCTCTCATCAGCACAGGCAAGAAGGTTGCACGGCCAAGTAAGATATCATCAACAAAGCAGATTTTTAGAAGAAATTCCAAAAGAATGTTTAAAGAAATTATCAATGCAACACGATACTAATCTGAATCATGCGAGTGCTTTTAATGGCCGTAAACTGAATGTCGAAAACCAAACCTACGGCTTAACTCATAATGAATTACATTCAAATTTTTCATCTAATGAAAAAAATAGTAATAATTTAAACGCATTGAAAGTTGGTCAGTATGTTAGACATCAAAGATTTGGTGATGGGATAGTGCTTGCTCTTCAAGGAACTGGCTCAGAAGCAAGTGTTCATATAAAGTTTGAGCAAAACGATGTTCGTTGTTTGTCTCTTGCCATTGCCAAACTTGAAAAAATTTAAAGTTTAGAAAATGTCAAAGGTCCGTATTCTTTAAACTTTTTTTCCACTTAAAAAGTAAATTCAGTGCTGTATTAGGAGAACAATTATTTGGATCGATGTTACAAATTTCCTTAGCTATTTTTTTAAATAGGTCACTTTCAAATTTTTGTCTAGGCGATTTAATTTCATTATTTTTTTCTTGGTTATTGGAAGAAGTTGAATGTGAAATTATTTTTGCATGTTGAATTACTGGCAATGGAATTCCGGCTAGTTTTGCAACTTTTAAGCCAAAACTTTTACTGGCAGGTCCTTCTTTTAGTTCATATAAAAAAATAATTTTCTCCTCTTCTTCTTTTGTTGTTATGTGAAAGTTTTTGATTTGATTTTGAGTTTTTTCTAATTCTGTTAATTCGAAATAGTGCGTTGCAAATAGACACAGGGCTTTTGTTTTTTGTGCGAGTTGAGTTGCTATAGCTGTAGCTAATGCAAGGCCATCGGAGGTGGATGTTCCCCTACCTATTTCATCTAATAAAACTAGACTTTTGTTTGTGCTTTCATGAAGAATCTTTGCGGCCTCATTCATTTCAACCATGAACGTTGATCTGCCACCAGCAAGATCGTCTGCAGCACCTATTCTGGTAAAAATTCTGTCAACAATTCCAATTTTTGCTTTTTTTGCTGGAAGGGGTGAACCTATTCTCCCCAAAATGACTATAAGAGCAACCTGTTTCATATAGGTTGACTTACCACTCATGTTGGGACCTGTTAGTAACATCATGCTTTTTTTATCATTTAGCTTCGTATCATTTGGATAATAGTTATGTTCAAAACTTAAAGAGTCTTTATTTGAGGCTAATACAGGATGAGAGCCTTGCTCAACAATAATTTCTGGTTTGTTTGTTAATTCGGGTAATATCCATTTGTTCTCGGAAATTTTTAGGGCTAAAGTTGCAAATACATCAAATAAACAAACTGATTCAGATAAGTCGAATAAAAAATCAGTGTTTTTCTTCAAGTCATCTAGAAGGTGACCAAAAATGATCTGTTCACGTTCGACGGCGTTCTCTTTGGCAAAAAGTATTTTATCCTCCAGCTCTTTTAATTCTGGTGTTGTGAATCTCTCAGAGTTTTTTAATGTTTGTTTTCTCACATAGTTTTCAGGAACTTTGTTTTTATTGCTATCAGTGACTTCAAAAAAATATCCATGGGCAGGACTGTAGCCAATTTTTAAATTTGAAATTCCTGTTTTACTTTTGTGCTCAATCTCTAGCTTCTTTAAAAAGTCATTGCTCTTTTTTTCTATACGTCGGAAGTTATCAAGTATTTCGTCAAATCCATCCTGAATGAATCCACCATATTTCATTTTATTACTAAAGTCATATGACAAACAATTTGTAATTCTTGCAACCAGTGAATGTAGCTTTGAATTTGAAAAACTCTGATAAACAGTTTCAATGTATTTGTTATTACTGGCTTTTATTAAATGACTAAGTTCATGTATTTTTATAAGATTTTGAGAAAGAGAACAAAGCTCTCTTGGAGAAGTGTTTCCTAACGAAATCCTTGCCGCTACTCTGCTTATGTCGATAATGCCTTTTAGTGCAGAGTGTAACCGTGGCCTTTCTGAAATCCAATGAATACTTTTTTGTCTTTCTAGCAAGAATTCGTTACTTGACAGTGGGGATAAGACCCAGTTGTTTAAAAGTCTTGATCCGCCACTGGTTTGACATCTGTCTAAACATGAAATTAATGTAATATTTTTTTCCGAGTTATCATACAAGGGTTTATTGAGTTCTAATGCTTTTTGGGCTGTAGTGTCGAGAATTACAAATTGAGATTGTTTGATTTTTTTTGGGAACCTAAGATATTTTATGGGTTGACCAATGTTTTTTTCTGCGTAATTAATCAAAGCACTCATAGACTCTAATACAGAATTGACACCAGTTAATTCTATTGATTCTAATGAGTGAATTGCCAACCTTTTTTTTAGAGTGGAAGTACCCTTTTCTGCATCAAATTCCCATGATGGAAGAGGTACTATTTTATTTTGAGGAACTATTTCTTTAAGAGAGAAAAAAACATTTTTTGGTTCTAGGTCTTTATCGTTAGGATTTAAGTTTTTTTTTGTATCTGGAATCAGAATTTCACCAATATCGAATTTAGAGATGGCTGTAAGTATTTGTTCACAAGGAGCTTGGTCTGTGACTTTAACGATATCAGGTTTAAACCAAAATAATTCTCCTGTAGAAACATCAATCAATGAAATCCCAGAAGATAAATTTATGCACATTAGCCAAGTTTGTGTTTTCTCAGAGACAAGCCCACTATCAAATAATGTTCCTGCGGTTACTATCCTTACGACTTTTCTTTCTACAAGACCCTTGTAACCCACAGGATCACTTACCTGTTCACAAATAGCAACTGTTTTTCCAGCATTGATCAGCTTTTTAAGATAATTTTGATGTGCAGATACAGGAACACCCGCCATTAGAACTGGTTCGTTTGCACTTTTACCTCTTTGAGTTAAAGTTATTCCAAGAATTCGTGAGGCTTCTAATGCATCGCCGTAGAAAAGCTCATAGAAATCACCCATCCTGAAAAAAACCAAGTTATTTGGATGGTTTTTCTTTATTTTCAAAAATTGTTTTATTACGGGAGTATGACCTTCAAGGTTCATTAGCTGACTTTTATTCTGGGTTTAATTGAAAACTCATGATTTGATAAAGTTCTGATGAGCAAAGCAAATATTTTTGGATTAGCGGCCACGATGTTGGAGGAAAATAAATAATCGTTGTCTCCATTAAAGTTTCCAACAAACCCTCCAGCCTCTTGTACAATAAGACTGCCAGCAGCTGAGTCCCATGGCATTAGCCCTATTTCAAAAAAACCGTCAAAACGTCCTGATGCAACATAGCAGAGTTCTAAAGCAGCAGAGCCAATTCTTCTAATACTTATAGATGACCTTGAAATAGTTTGCAAAACTGAATAATAACTGTCAAATAAATCTGGGTCTCTTGGAGGAAATCCCGTAGCAATTAAAGATGATTGAAGTCTAATTTGTTTAGAAACTCTGAGTCTGCGGTCGTTTAGATAAGCACCCCTACCCTTGGACGCAGTAAAAAGCTCGTCGCGTGAAGGATCATAAACTACTGCCTGTTCAATCTCTTTCTTGTGATGCAGTGCTATGGATACGCAATAATTAGGGAGACCATGAATGAAATTGGTTGTCCCATCAATTGGGTCTATGATCCATGTAGGGTGATTATAAGAAAATTTAATGGGTTCATTTTTCCCAGAAGAGGTTGCTTCCTCAGCAAGAAAATGGTGACTTGGATAAGCTAATTTCAGTATATTTATTATTTCACTCTCGCAATTTTTATCTATGTCAGTTACAAAATCATTTTTTTCTTTCTGAGATATTTTGATAATTCCGGGATCAAGACTAGCTCGATTAATGATTGATCCAGCTTTTCTAGCAGCCTTTATGGCAGTATTTAACATCGGGTGCATAAGTTTCCTTTAACTTAATATTAATCAATTGTAATGAACACAAACCAAAACAAGTTTATTTATGACAATTTAAATAGAATTAATTGGATTTTTGTTGATTTAAGCCATCCTGGAAATCTCGGAGCATGTGCTAGAGCTTTAAAGGTAATGGGGGCATCAAATATTAATTTAGTAAATCCAAAAAAAAAGGGATTAGGCTCAGATGATGTTGCAATCAGAAGAGCTGCTGGTGCAAAAGATGTCTTGCATTCATCCACAGTCTCAACTTTTGAGAAAGCTAGCAAAAATGCTAATTGTGTAATTGCATTTTCCTCAAGAAAAAGATCACTTCAACCACCAGAAATAGAATTTGATAGCATGATAAACATGGTTGTTAAATTACTGTTATCCTCTAAACAACACAGGGCCTCAATGGTTTTTGGCGGTGAGAGAGTGGGTTTACATAATGAAGATTTAATAAAATGCACTCACGTTTGCAAATTTAACGTAAACCCTATTTACTCCTCGTTAAATTTGTCACACGCTGTTCAGTTAGTATCTTACGCCTTGAGGATAGAACTAATAAAACAATTTTTGATTTTGACTGATTCTAAAAGTTTAATTGATCGGGAGAATAAAAAAAATAAATTCACTTCAAAAAATGTTTGCATTACCCAAGAAAAAATTTTAAGTCTCAAAAATTCTTTTTTGGAATTAACTAAAGATGTAGGACTGATTAAATCAAATAATGCGGGAAGAATTGAACAAAGAATTAGTAGAATCTTGGCTACATCTAATCTTTCTGAAAACGACTTTAAACTTTTGCAAAGTTTTTTTGCTTTGATAAAAAAAAAATTGAAAGATTAAATTCAAAAAAATAAGAGAAAAAATGAAAAAATATAAATTTTTAGAAGACATTGATACCATTTCACTTCGAGACCCTGCTGCAAAATCTTGGTTTGAAGTGGTTTCTTGTTACCCTGGACTTCATGCGCTTTGGAGCCATCGTGTTTCTCATGTTTTATGGAAAACCCAGTTCTCTGCTCTAATGTTACTTGCAAGGTTTTTATCCACGTTATCTAGAATGATAACTGGGATTGAAATTCATCCAGGGGTAAAGATTGGTAGAAGGCTTTTTATTGATCACGGGCATGGTGTTGTAATAGGAGAAACTTCAGAAATTGGAGATGATTGTACTATTTATCAGGGAGTGACTTTGGGAGGAACCTCTTTGGAAAAAGGGGAGAAGAGGCATCCTACTATTGGGGATGAAGTTGTTATAGGAGCAGGCGCAAAAGTTTTAGGGCCTTTTGTAGTTGGTTCAAGGGCAAAGATTGGGTCAAACGCTGTTGTCGTCGAAGCTGTGTTACCCGATACAACTGTTGTTGGCATCCCAGCAAGAGCTATTGGAAAGGATCAAATTTCGGAACAAACATCAGGATCTGATTTTCATGCATATGGTGTATCAGGTGCGATGAAAGATCCGGTTGATGAAAAATTGGAGCGAATTAATAGGTTGCTAAAAGATCAAGATGAGGAATTGAAGGCTTTAAAAATTAAATTAGGTGTCAAGTCAAAATCTGACTGACAACATTTCTTTTTACATACAGAGCCCCACCATGAACATTTCCATAATCGTCAAAGGTCCAATTAGGAATTACCCATCTAAGTCTTCCAGATGGCAAGGTAGTTTTTCCTGGTAAGTGAGTATGTCCATGAATCAGCATATAAGCATTGTTTTTTTTTAGTAAAGTTTCAACTGCTTTAGGGTTAACGTCCATGATTTCCATGGATTTCAATTTTTTTCCTTCTTCGCTACTTGCCCTCAAAGATCCTGCTATTTTTTGTCTCTCAATTAGTGGTTTAGACTCAAATTTTTTTTTCCAATCGCTGGTTTGTACCATTTTTCTGAATACTTGATGCTGAATGTCGTCAGTGCAAAGTTCATCTCCGTGAACTAGTAATATTTCATCTTTACTTTCATTAAATTGTAATTTGACCATTGGAGCCAATTGTTTAGCATAAATGTGGGAAAGCAGTTGATCACCCATTAAAAAATCTCTATTGCCGTGCATAATTCCTATCGATATGTCTAGCTTTTTAAGGCAAAGAAAACATTCCTTTAAACTTTTAATTACTTTATCAAATGAATATCTTTTTTCAGAGTAGATAAGATCATCTCCAACCCAATGATCAAATAAATCACCCAAGATCAGTAACCATTGGGGCTTCTCTTTTAGATCACCCCTAAGGCAATATTTCGTTACCCAGTCACAAAAAAAATTTGCAATTGGCAAATTTTCAGGGCTTAAGTGTAAATCTGAACAAATTAAAACACTTTCAGCTTTAATTTTGGATATGGTCATTTTCTTATAATAGCCTTATTGATTAATACTGGTTCAATTGGAACATCATCATAAAAACCTTTGGTAGTTGTTGGAACCTCGGCTATTTTTTTTACCACGTCAATGCCCTCAATGACTTTGCCGAATACCGCATAACCCCAACCACTCATAGATTTCCCACTATGATCAAGAAAATCATTATCAACCAAGTTGATGAAAAATTGTGCTGAGGCCGAATGAGGATCACTAGTCCTGGCCATTGCTAGAGTGAAAGCTTTATTTTTTAGACCGTTATCTGCCTCATTCTTGATTGATTTATTAGTTTCCTTTTCTTTCATGTTTTTTTCAAAACCGCCACCTTGTATCATGAATCCATCAATAACTCTATGAAAAATCGTCTTATTGTAATGGTCTTCGCGAACATATTCTAAAAAATTCTCGACTGTTTTCGGAGCTTTCTTCTTATATAATTCAATCACGATTTTTCCTAAACTTGTCTCAAATTCAACATTCATTAAATTTATCTCCTATTTTTTTTTAAAATTTCTTATAACTCTGGATTTAGTAAGAAACGGCATTTGATTCAAATGGTCAAGCTTTTTATCAAGCCTTGAGGACGAAGGTAACTTGGACAGTCCTTTCTTATAAGTGATATTGGCTAGATATACATATAAATCTCCGAGATTTTCGTACGCAAGCACATAGTTTGGATTATTTGTAATTGCTTTTTCTAAAGCCTCTCTTGCTTCGTTAGGTTGTCCTCTCATTAAATATAGAACAGAAAGGTTATTATATGGCTCAGAAAGCTCGGGAAATTCTTCTGTAAATCTTTCAAAACTCTCAATTGCCCGATCTGTTTCAATTTTTACCGAAGAAAGATCAGAATTATCACTATTTTGGTTGATAATAGCAAATTCAGCAAGAAGTACAGCTTTAAGATACCTCCATTGGGCATCACGGGGTTTTATTTTCAGTTGTTCGTAAATTTTATGTTTTGCCTCTTCCAGACGACCAAGCTCAATTAATTCTCGTGTGTTTTCAATTTCTTGGGAAGATTGAAACTTTTGCTGAAATGATTTAGATGTTTGTACTTGCGACAAACAAAAGTTATGGACACTAATCGTCAAGAATACAACAACAATTTTAATTAAACTTTTGCTCAGTGAAAGATCGTTAAACATAATTTATTATTAACCTTTCTTAAAAAAAAACATGGTGCGATTTTGAAAATTTTTAACAGCATGGGAAGAAAAAAACAAGATTTCGTCCCTTTGGTCAACGGTAAAGTCAGTATATACGTGTGTGGGATGACTGTTTATGATTATTGTCATTTAGGTCATGCAAGGGTGATGGTTTTTTTTGATATTGTTCGTCGTTGGTTTGAGGCATGCGGCTTTAAAGTTAATTATGTAAGGAATATAACTGATATAGATGACAAAATTATAGCCCGCTCAATTTCGGAAAAAATTTCTATTCGTGAACTTACTGATAAATTTATTTTTGAAATGAAAAAAGATGCTAAGTGTTTAGGAGTTCTAGACCCTTCACACGAGCCTAGGGCCACTGAGTATGTGCCTCAAATGTTGGAGTTAATAAAAAGATTGGAATCTTTAGGCTATGCTTATGAGTCCAATGGCGATGTCAATTTTGCTGTGCGAAGATTGAAATCTTACGGAAAATTATCTGGTAAATCGATAGATGAATTGAGATCAGGTGAAAGAGTTTTAGTCGGTGAAGACAAAAAAGATCCCCTCGATTTTGTTCTTTGGAAAAAAA
>MDTB01039835.1_pt1 | contig 11724 bp, 13 predicted proteins | sample 811161 | NCBI WGS metagenome assembly MDTB01 (sample SAMN05326650, study PRJNA326480) | marine metagenome | isolation source: seawater | place: Mediterranean Sea | collected 2009
CTTTGTATAACAGGATTAGTTGTTATAGCAGTTCCTACATTATTTATATCTATATGGAAAGAAGCGCGATTATCTATCCTTTTATCTATCCTTTTATTTATACAATTATTTTCGTTCATGCTTTCATACATAAATTATACATAGATAAATTACTTTATTACTTTTAATACATCTTTTTCTGTTAGAGTACAATTTGCCTTCATTGCTTTACATAATTTTTTTCGTTCAGCGTCGGATAACTTCGAAGCAGCAACTCCTGCAATTTCAACATATTTATTTGTCATCTTTTCATCATTTACCCAATCAGGATGTTCTGACTGAAATACGTCTGGCCAATGTTGTAGAATACCATGTTCTGTAAGTTGTGCAGTTTTTCCACTATCTTTTTCCCAACCGCTTGATTTATCTTTCACAAACCATTCGTCACTTTCAGTGCAATGCAATGGTCTTTCTGTTAAAGATAATGGTTCTAGATTCTTAACTACAATATTCGCCAACCCTATTGCTTTATTTTCTTTTGTTTGTAACAAATCCGCCATAGTTAGCTGAAGTTTCTTAGCAAAATCTTGAATAGATAGTGCATCACTACATTTTTCGTTTAAAAATAGATTGATGTTAAAATTATTATTGTTTTGATTACTAGTATAATTATTAGTACAATTATTCATGTCAACATAAGTATTTTGATTCATTAGTGCATTAGTTGATGCCTTGGCAATCTCATACATTCTATCATTTTGCTCTTTTAATTGTTCTCTTAATACTTGGTTTTCCTGCATTGCAGCTGTCACCACTGATGATTCAAACGTATTATTAGTAACTGTTGTAACTAATACACCTGCGCACTTTTTTTTGTGTCTCCATAATGATGTTCGACTTCCAAATGGTTGTTCACACTTTTCACAACAATACTCTTGGAGTTTTGTTTTTCTTGTCCTTTTTGTCCGATTTTCGTCCGTTTTTGTTTCATTTGTTTCATTTTGTTTCATTTCTAACTTTTTGTGTTTCTTCGTCTCAATATGTCTTTTCCAATGACCGCAATGACACGTAGAATAGTCACATAATTTACATAAAAAAAACTCGTCCTTTTTTGTCCCTTTTTTGTCCGCTTTTGTTTCAATTTGTTTCATTTTGTTTCATTAGCTAAAGAAGATATTTTTAAGTATTTTGAATGCTCAGTGCTCTTTTTTAAGTCCTACATAACTAACCTACATAACTTTTGGTTTTTAAAAATAAATATGCCTAGGTTGTCTAAATAAACGTTAAAAAAAACGTGTTTTCAAAACCCAAAAATATTTTCCCGAAAATTCTATCAAAAGTTTAAAATATCCGAATTGACTTTCAAAAACAATAAAAAACGTAAATTATTTATAAGTTTAAACTATTAAAATAGATTAGAAGATTATACTAATGGATATTCCGTCACAACAAGAAATGATATGCAATAAACATGATATTAATTTATACATGGTTAAGGGTGAACAAGATATTTTCACTTTATCTTTTAAACTAATAAATAAAAATTATGACCTACATCAAGCCATAGGTTTCAAGTTATTTAGTTTGTTAGGCGAATTAAACAAAGATGTAATAGATAAAATTGTTCTTGAACCATATTCTGAAACTGATAATATTATGAAAATGGGGATGATTCTTAAAAGGTTTGGAGAAGACTTTGGTATTAGTCAAAAATATGTATATTCTGAGACTGAAATAGAGAAAAATAATAATAGTTACAATTTCTATTCCAAACAAATAGATAAAGCAGATCATTTTCAAATACCTAATCGATGTTATCCTGTAAAAAAAAGTAATGGTAATTTATCTCTTTCTTTTATCAGCAACAATGAAATAGATGTAATCTATAAGTTTTCATTGGTTATAGACGAAGACATGCCTCATATAATGAGAAAACTTCCAGGATTACTAATGAAAAAGATATTTATCAGATTAAAAACATTTTTAGAATCTTTAAGATAAATTACTTACATACATTTCACAATATAGAGTATACAAATGATTGATGTAGATTCTATATTACTTGCTGCCAAAACTACTTTTTTTTTGCTTTGGCAAATGCTGTGCTATTTATTTGGCAGAAAAAGAATTGACTGTATTAGAAAGATAGCCACATTTTTGTCTAGTTATAATATTGTATATTCAAAAACCTTTCAGTCATTGTCTTCAGGCGCTGACTTGCTAACAAATATTGAAATGGAATATTTGTCTAGATTTAATGATAATGTTCCTTACTTAGAAGAAGAATTGCCAGATTTAGATGAATTAGAAGAACAAATTAATAAAGATAGGCAGGCTAATCGATTGGTAATTGAGCGAAATCCAAAAGGACCAGAGGCATCAGGTATGATTGCATTAGTTTACTATGGTACATTAGGTAATAAAGATGTAGTAATCAAAGTTAAACGTAAAAATATTGATGAAAGACTTCATCAAGCAATAGATAAAATGAGACTATTAGTAAAAATAAGTACTTGGCTACCTTATCTTAGACGTATGAATCTATATACTGTATTTGAAGAAAATGAGTCAGATATGTATAAACAAGTTTTGTTTGAAAAAGAGGCTGATAATTTAAGTAAAATGGGTCTCCAATTTGCTAACACTGATTATGTTAAAATACCATGGGTAGATACTAGTATTACTGAAAGTAATAATAATGTTATTGTTATGGAAAGACTTCGTGGTAAAAAACTCAAACAATTAGATAATAATGAAAAAAATGATTATGGTCTTCTTGTAGCCCAATATAGTTTAAAAAGCGTACTTTACGACAAAATGTATCATGCAGATCTTCATTCAGGTAATATTTTGTTTATGGAAGAAGAAACTGACGAAATTATGACAAAAAAATTAGGTATTATTGATTTTGGAATAGTAGGAGAAATATCAAGAGAAGAACAAGAAGATTTTACAGAGTTTTTTATTAAGATGTTTTTAAAAGACGAACCTACTGAAGCAGCAAAAATTATTGCAAGCAGATTAGTTGCACCAAGTGATGTATATAATTCTATGTCAAAAGATAGAAAAGAATTATTGTACAAGGATATGGCTGAAACTATTAATAATATAGTTTATAATAGTGAGGTTTTAAATGTTATGACCATATACAAAATTAATAAACTATTATTTAATTATAATTTAACACTTAGCAGACCATTTTGTAGAATACAGTTATCATTGGCAGTATCTGCAAGTGTATCAAATGAATTGTGTAATAATGGCGAAACATATATTGATCATATTAAAAAGACTATGGATAAGATGAATAATACTACTACATGCATAATGGAATATTGATAATTTTTATTTTACAACGATTTAATAAAATGCTATTTATATTATAAAAATTAAATATCCAGCGTAGGCTCACACTCTACTATAATTCACAAAGCACCGTTAAGAAAGGTTTTTTTTGTAAATAATGGAAAATTGAATGATTTAAATACTAGTCATGTTTAAGTATCACAACGTAAACATGCCTACTAACTTTATTATAATCGATGGCAGCTACTACTGTTTTTATAGATATTACGCACTTACGCAATGGTGGAGTCTAGCTAAGCCAGATGATAATTTGGGGATACCAATTAAAAATCCTGATTTTGTTGAAAAGTTTAAAGCAACATTTATCTCAAAAGTAAAAGAAATTGCAAAAAAACTAAAAATTGATAATCCTATTATGATTGTTGGAAAAGATTGCCCACGTAAAAATATATGGAGAATGGAATTAACAGAAACTTACAAAGAAAATAGAGATAAGGATGACACCTTTCTTGGCGGACCTTTCTTTAAGATGGCATATGATAGTTTATGGGAAGAGGCTGGTATAAATGCAATTGTTAAGTTTCCACATCTTGAAGCTGATGATTGTATTGCTTTAACAATAGAACGTATACGAGAAAGTGTAGATAATGCCAAAATCTGGCTTATTGCCAGTGATATGGATTACTTGCAGTTACTCGATGATGATCTGAAAATCTTTAACTTAAAGTACAAGGATATTAGTACTAGTAAAAATGCTACAGGTAATGCTGAATGTGATTTATTTTGTAAAATTGTAACCGGTGATAAAAGTGATGACATACCTGGTGTCTTTGCTAAATGTGGACCAAAAACAGCAATGTCATATTATAATGATCGCGAAAATTTTAATAAAAAACTTGCAAAAGATCCAGATGCTAAAGCAAGATTTGAGAAAAACACAAAATTAATTGACTTTAGATGTATTCCTGATTATCTTCGTACAGGGTTTAGAAGACAAGTATTAGGATGCGATTAATAATTTTAATGTCTCTTTATTTTCCTAGTTCTACCTTTTCTTTTAGGACGATGTTTCTTTTTTCTACGTGATTTATGTATATTTTTTCCACCGCGTGGAATAACAGGTTGAACAAAAGCAAAAGGAGCGGCTGGCATCATTCCATATGGAGCTATGCCAACCCTACCTACTGGTGCAAAATTATTTTGCGCGATTTGCGTTTTTTTAGTAGTTTGTCCATAAATATTTGTTTGCATTGTAGGCGCCATTTTTATATCTTTATTTGATGGATCACGATAGCTGAAAAATATACCTCCGAATAATTCTTGATACATTTTATTAATTTTGGCCCGTTTATCATCGCATGTCATTTTTTCACGATCTACAAAATTGTCACGCTCTTTTTGTATAACCCTAACTCTTATATGTGCTGTATAGTTGGTAGGCTGATTAATAATACGGTCTTTCTTCTCAAAACTAGTTGATACAATATTATATGTTCGATTATTTAGCATAATGCTAGAATTATTAGGAAGCCAGAGTTTCATCATGTATTTTATATTATCTTCAATAATACCACTTTTATCTGCATCTTGAATACTAATTTTTTTGTAGCCTTTAGTAGTGTCAGTTGCATATTTCACTAATCTACTATACATTCCTTGTGATGTAAGCACTTCTTTAGGATTTATTGAATCAGGCACAGCTTTAGATATAAGAGAGTTGCTTAGTTTAAACATCGGAGGGAAGAATATTTCTTTAGTTTTAATTGCATCATCACTCATGCTAGGTGTAAAAGTTACATTACCTTTATAATCACCATCAATAACAAGTTTTATTTTAAGATAACTAACCATGTTTGTATTATTATATGTGAATAAGATAAATCATATATAATAATTTATTTTAAAAGTTATCCGCGCTAGATTTTGGTAAATATGAAGCAAAATGTGCTTGTTGTGCCTTTTTCTTTTGCTGTTTTGCTTTACGCAGCAATTCAATTGCTTTTTCTTCTTCTTCTTCACTAACTTTATTATCGCCATTCAAATCTGCCTCCATTTCAATTCTGTTAAGATATGAACGACATATACAATATTTGCTATTATTATTAAATAAAAAATCTGCAAGTATGATGAATGCTGAAGTCATAAATAGTGATAGTATAATATCTTTTGTCCCTACAAAAATAATTGTAAATATTAGAATCTCTCTAGCAATACTATTTCGAATAGCTTGCTCTTGAGTTTTACTAAGACCAATTTCTATGTATTTTGATCCAATATTTAAGATTAACATAGAAATACCTGCTAGAAATGCGCTACTATTTATAGTATTGATTGCTTTAGTCAACATATACAGTATTAATATATTAATATATTAAAATCCGATTTGCTTCATTCTACTTCTGACATTTGCATAAAGATAATCATGAGTATCATTTAATCTGCTCCTCACTTTACGCTTTAATTGATTTTTATTGATATGAAATTGATCTATCATATTTTGAAATGTTTCTGGTTCTTGCCGATTTAAAACCATGTTAGATAGTGCTAAAAGCATAAAAATTAACATTATTATCGCCATTGTAATTGCAGTTTGTCTCATATTGTATATTCAAGATATTATATTACTTACTGCTCAACTACAACTACCTGCTTGCACAGAATCTTTTTTTCGTTCAACTTTTGTTTTTTTAGATGTAGAGGGTCTAAGTTGCTCTTCTGTTGTCATTTGCTCATCATATGACTGAATAACCATATCACATTTTTCATCGCATGGATTTATGCAGTTATCATTATCAATATCAAAATTAATATTAGGATACATAGATTTAATTTTATCTAGAGAAACTACATTTTTATTATTGTCTACAAAAAGCGTTTTTCCATCTTTTTCGACACAATGTTTTTTTCTAAACTCAAGTAAATATTTGTAGTCTTCATCTAATTTATCTGATTCTTTTTCAACACTGCTATCGCTAGCGTCCATACCTTCGATCGCACTTTCACTTAATACAATAAAAAGCATGGCAATTATTAAGCCTGTTAAAGTAGATTTCATAGCACCTCCTACAACTGCTAAAATTAAAACAAGTCTTCCAATAAATGTATTGGCTATATGAAGTAACGCACTAGGTTTAGTTAGTAATAAAAAGCCTACAACTAGCTGTACAATTAGCTCTGTTTGTTGTTTCATTGTGTATATACATAAATAACATTTTAGTATTATCATTAATGATTTTTTAAGGATACATAGCAAAATATAATATCTCAATTTTCTATAGATATGAGTTTAGCATTCTATGCAGCCCCAATTAATAATAATAATAACGATAATAATAATTCTGATAATTCAAGTGTTATAGAAAGAAAACGAAATGTCCGGGCTAATCATAATAAAACTGTTAAGCGATATGGTGGATCTGACGATAAGATTGAAAATATGAAAAAACAAATTGGCTTTGATTCTATGGATAATAGTGATGAACACATGGCAGACTTTTCTCCTCCATCTCAACCTGAATCTGCAGGTGTGCAAAGAACAAGAGATAGAGATAATTATGGCGATAATGTAGTACAACCACACCCTGCAAGTATGCACAATGATAGTCCTGTATCGACAGAAGCATTTCAAAATCTTCCATCTTTAGCAAGTGAAGACTACTATAGGCAATATGTACCATATTATGATAGAACTGGCCAAGGATTACCATCACAAGATGAATTAATAAGTAAATTAGACTACATGATCCATTTATTAGAACAACAACGCGAGCTCAAAACAGGAAGTGCAACTGAAGAAGTTATACTTTACTCATTTTTAGGAGTATTTATGATTTTTGTACTAGACTCATTTGCTCGAGCTGGTAAATATACAAGATAATCAATATATACACAATAGATCTTTAGGTTTTACAGAGTATCTTGCATAATTATAAAGAAAAAAAGCAGTAGGACATGAAGTACATATAGTAACTCCATGTCTTTCATTAAGATTTGCAAGAGTTATATTATTACCCACTTGTTCTATAGTAACAACATCTGCATTCCATTTTTTATTTAATCTTCTACATGCTGAAGAAAATCCTGCATAAAATATATCATCATATGGTGCTTTATTGATACTGCAAATCAATTCAACAATTCTAAAAGAAGTATTTATAGTTTTCATAAAGGAAGGAGTATTTCTAAAGATGTAACAACATACTATATCTCCTTGTAGTATTAGAGCATATACAAGTAATTTATTATTAGTAATAAGTGACAATATTGTAGCAAGTTCTGTATTAACAGTACACTCATAATCTTTTTCAACTTGTTTTATTAAATTAATAAATGTTTGAGCATTGGTTTTTTTTATAGATATAAGTGCTGCATTAGGGACATTAAACTTTATATTGGGAATATCTTTTATAAAATACCCAGTCGTTTCAAATGTAGTTAATGGAACAATCGCAGTCATATCACCTTCTCTCTTAAAAAAACATACAGGATTGCAACCCATCCTTCTACATTGATATAAATGTGTTTGCATAAGAACTGGAGCGATTCCCTGCTTTCTACTATCTTTTCTAACAGTAAGATTGTCTACATAATTTGCAACAATCTTTGTGCCATCTTTGAAATTAATGAAAATAGGTCTCATTGTTATAACACCAAGCAGCTCTTTTTTTGTAGTGATACTATTTTTAGTATTACTATAAACACCAATAAATGATTTACCAAGATTAGTATCAAGATATGATATTATATCATCAACACTAGGTTCCCACGAAGTTTTTTTGTTACGTAAATAATTTGTTTTAATAAAATCACATACAAAAGATATATGTTCTTCTGAAGCTTCCTTTACATTAATAGACTGAACATCAAGTAATTTTACATATTTATTAATTTCTGGTAGTTCTGGATTAATAACTTTGTTTGTAAATATCCAATGATGTAAATCCCATAAATGAAATACAGGCTGGATTGACCAAAATTGAAACTTCAATCTAATGTAAATAGCAATACACAAAACTAGAAGTACAATACATAATACTATATAATAAATTGGTATTGATAACATTATGTATCACCAAGAACATTTTAGAAAAAATCAAACTTATTCTGGCTTTTGAAGAACATAAATATATTGGTTAGAATAACCTATTTTTTTCATTTCACTTTCACTAGTTAAAATAAAGCCAGCAGATCTTGCAAGTGCTAAAATATCTTTTTGTGTGGGCATATAAAAAACGTGTTTGTTTTTTCTTACTTCTCCATTATTTTTATGTTGAAAGGTTTCATCTAAGTATGAGATATCATTATCTTGATTTATAGAAAAAACTGCTTTGTAATGATGATTTGTAAATGATGCTTTTGTTTGCATAATTCTTTTTTTTGCATATTTTTGAGGATCAAGTCCAGCAGCAAAAATATCTGCTACTGGAAGAATAGGATCAAAACTATCTCTATCAACTAAATGAAGTACTAACCAGCCGCCAGGCATTAGCCAACTATAACAGTTTTGAAAAAATCCACGCTTATCTTTTATAGAGTAAATCGTAAAATACATAACACTAATATGTGTAAAAGAGTTTTGTGGGAATGTAATACTTTTCATAGCATTTCCATGTGTAAACTTGCATTTTGGATAATTTTCTTTTGCCTTTGTAATCATTGCTAGCGAGGAGTCTAAACCTTCAACATTGTAGTTTCTTTTTTGCAATTCTCCAACATGATGACCTGTACCTGATCCAATATCTAAGATTCTACTTGTAGTAGTCGGTCCTGTTCTATTAATAATAGCACCAATTTCATAATCATTCTTGATTTTATTATATAAAAGATCATCGTAAACGCTTACATAGAAATTATCAAGACAATCTGGTCCCTTCTTAGTAATAAATCTAGTGCTTTGTTCAAAGTTTTCAATAGTTTTAGTTCCACAAGTAGCCATAATATATAATACAACTGCGACTATAGAAATATAGAATACCTTTTCTAATGTTGTTGATTTTTTCCAAATACTTAATAACGAAGCTCCAATGCTGCGCGCCATGTATATGTATTGATGCTATTTTTTTTGTGTGATTTCATCATATATGGATACACATGAAATTAATGATGTTAGAACACAAGCAGAGTTTCGGGGGAAATCATTTTCAAATTATAAAAAGACACAGGTTAAAAAGATTTTACAGCTTAGTTTAACACAAGGAAAGGTTGAGGATGCATGTTATTGGGCAGCTGAATTAATATGTGCTGGACACTTTATTGATTTATGGGAGTTAATTATTAATTTTGTTTCAAGAAATGTTCATCTAGGATGTCCAAAATTGCCACTTTATATATCCTTAAGAATGAATGCTTTTAAAGATGTTGTAAGTAATGGTTATGATGGAAATGAATTAGCATTAAGAAATAATTCTAAAATAAGACAAATCTTTGCAGAAATAATAGCAATATTATGCTATGCTCTCAAAAAACACGCTTTTGAATCTGTTAAAATAAAAAAAACAGATGAGTTTTCTATGCAAGTTATTGCAACAAAACTAAAAGCACCGGATGTTTCTTATGCATCATTATCATTTCGTGAAGGTGACCCAAAAGAATTATTTGTAGCAATTAATGAGTTTTCATATCATTTATCATCAAAATCAAAAAATGGGTATAATGCCTGCTATTGGTTAGAATGGCTATTAGAGTTTGATACTATTTCTAAAAAAAATAAAACACCTTTAATATCTGAATCAAGAACATGGCCATCTATAGATAGTAAATATCAGAATGACAGTATATGGATTATATGGGATACAATTAGAAAAAGAGCCAGAGAGAGAAATAATGAAACTATTATTAAAATAATAGATGCATTATCAGAAATGTTTTGTTTAAGATTTACTTATTCAACAAAAAAGAGGCGCAAATATTTGATATATAATGCTATTTCATTACTCACAGATGTAGCCGATCTATCAACTCCTATTTGGAATGATAAAAAAGTAATAATGAATGTTGTAAAGAAAATAGATGTTATTTATAAACAAATTAAGAAAAATGAAAATGCACCAGCAACAAGTTATTTGTTTAATGATGTTGCTGAACGAAGTAATCTTGATAAAACTAGGGAAAGATTAGAAATGATGAATAGTTTGATGGAAAATCCTAGATCTCTAATTAATTCTATAATACAGTAACATAGAATAACCTTGCATAAAGTTCCATGTGTTTTTACTTCCAGGAGGACTCCAATTATGATTTTTATTTATAAAAGATTTCCATTGTTTACTAGTTAATTTAGAAAATGCAGATCCATCAAATACCATTTCAGTTTTATTACAAGTTATACCACAACAAAAATGATTTTTGCTTATATCACGTACTATGGCAGAATCTAATTCATATGTAGCTCCATTATAGTTCACTTTTTGTGGTTTATTTGTAAAGTCACTAGCTTGTGCTCCATCTAAATAGTCTACTAATGTTACAATTGCAATATCGGGTGGTTGATCACTATTATAATTATTTGAGAAAAAATCGTTAACTTTATTATTTTCTATTTTTTCTACAATAATTTTACTGCCCCCCAAATATTTAATGAGATCACGATAAAAGTTATAAGGATTACCATATTCACCCACGTTTTTAACACCTGCTTTTTCTCCAATTATGTTATATATGTTTCCAATAATATTATTTGTATTTAATGCAAGACCTATTGAAGAAGCATTACCATTTGTATTATAACATGCTTCTATTGCTGCATTGAAAAGTAACATAGAGTTTTTTAATTCTTCAGGATGAATGTTTCTACCGTCACTTGTTTTACCTTCTATCATTAATTGTCGAAAAAATCGCATAAACTTTCTACCTTTGTCACTAACAAAAAAAGACATAAACATAGTATTAAACCAACAGTTTGCATGACTTTGAAATGGTGGAATTATATTTGAGCATTTTATGCTTTGATCTTTTTTGAAATTATTTAACATAACATTTTTTGCTTTGGAAGATGTAGCTAATTCACAAATAGGCGTTCCATCTGGATTATCACCAACCTTAACTTTAAATAAAGAGGATACTGCTGTTTTACCTAAGGCACTTTCTACCCCACATCCAAATATGTCATACACATTACCTTTTCTAATTGAGACAAGTTTATCGTTAATAGAAGGTGTATAAGATTTAGCTGTCAATGCTTGTTTTCTCATAGTAGCAATTAATATAGTAGTAAAATGTTGCATATTACGTTGAGTAGGTCCGGAACGAACTCTTGCAGCTGATCGATTAATTAATGTATTTCCGGCTGCTGAACGAGCAGCGGTAATAATTGCTACATCTTCTTTAGGAGGAGATTTAACGTGTTTTTTTGTTCGTCTATGGTTTCTTTTATTTTTATGTTTTTTAGTTGATCTTCTTTGCATGTATACATTATGGTAAGATAATTAAACAATAATGTAA
>MDTB01127987.1_pt1 | contig 11724 bp, 8 predicted proteins | sample 811161 | NCBI WGS metagenome assembly MDTB01 (sample SAMN05326650, study PRJNA326480) | marine metagenome | isolation source: seawater | place: Mediterranean Sea | collected 2009
CTTGCTAATGAATCAGCAATGAAAGATCCAGCAGTACTCGCAGCATTCCAAGCGATGCAGCAACGAGATTGGGAAGACCTGAAAACACCAACTGGAGGCAGTTGGAATATCAGCGACAGAGACTAAATCAGACACCCTGCCCGAAACGGCAGGGTTTTTTATGGGTTGCCGATATTGGGGGTGTGCCGAGCAAAAACGAAAAGAGCTAACCTACAAAAGTATCCCAACGACCTATAAATAAATTTGCAAATTCAAAAGTTCTGTGCTAGAATTGAGAAAAATTTTTCCTGGTAAAAAATGACTGAAAAACCCGAACTAACAAATACGCCCCCCACAAACATGCCACAGGTTTCAGAGGGAGAAGCAGCACACACTGAAATGATGGGAGATCCTGCATATGCAATTGCCACCCATACACATCAGTTGAATAAGTTTGCTGATCTAATTGAAGAACTGTGTGTAAGAGTTATATCAATAGAGAAGAAACTATTAGATATGGAAGAAGCAGCAATAGGATATGATCCTAACAATCCTATATCAAATTACCCAGAAGTACAACAACATCAAAACCGATGAGAGAACAACCAGTAGATGAAAACTTTTACAATCAGGTCTTAAATAACTTTGACCAGTTTTGTGATGACTTTGAGTTTGCTGCTGCGAAACGATTTTCAGGAGTAGACAATGACAGTAGACAACCCCTTGACAATGCAGAAGTCCAACGAGTTACTCCAACAGTTGTCCGAGAGGTTGACTCAGTTGGAGAAGAGGATATCACTGCTAGAACGACCACAGTTGATGTACCGTCCACCACAATCAACGACATACGAGAAGATATCGGAAACACTTGACTATCTACATAAAACAGTAGAGGAGTTAAAAAATGCCTAATATAGCATCTAGTGATTGTATAGACACTCCAAATACAGATGGTAATTGCTTATATCCTGCTAAGGCATTGGGCGGTACTCCACATACTTCTCCTAATGTTTATTTTGAAAATGAAAAGGTGGAGTATTATGACAGTACATCAGTAATTGATACAGTGGATGGTGTGAAGGTTAATCCTGTTATACCATTACCATGTCAACCTGGTGTTAGGGTAGTTACTCCACTGGTTAATACGTCAGTATACATCAATGGAAAGTTACCCGCTGTTTCAGGTGATGAAGCAAAGATAGTTGGTACTGCAAGACCCTTGACAGGACCATTTAATTATACTACAATAAACATAGCGAATCCATAATTAATGGCATTATACAATAACAACGAACATGTTGCACCTCCAGCGAAGAAGACGAGGCAAGGCAATGGGAAGAATACAAAGCTTGCTGCAACTTCTCGTAATCATGCGAAAAAGAGATATAGAGGTCAGGGAAAATGAGTGACGATCTTTCTCGTATTGCCTCAGCCCTTGAGAGGATAGCAGATTCTTTTGAGAAAGAGTTGCATGTTGACATAGATCATGCCCATATAGATGATATCGGTGAAATACACGGTGACGTGGTAACTCATCCGAAGCAATTCTAGAGGAGGTCTCCGACCCCCGAACGCCGAAGACTCCGAAATGACATATCAAGCACTACCAAAAGAATTACATATAAAGGATAGTCCTATAGCAGGTCAAGGTCTTTTTGCAAGAGAGGATATTGATGCTATGATGTATCTTGGTATATCCCACGTGGTAGTGGATGAAGATATAATGAGAACGCCTCTAGGAGGGTTCGTAAATCACTCTGAAGACCCCAATTGCGTGAAATGGTACGAAGACCAAGGATGGGGAAGAATCTATTATATGAAGACGATTAAACAGATTAAGAAGGGAGAAGAGTTATTTTTGAAGTATACCTTTTATAAGGTAGGATAAAAGTCGCTAAATATAACTGACTTCGTATATTGTCGGTAAATGGCGGCCACGTTGTCCTTTAAGGACATTAATATTACTTTTAAGAAGCATCCTGTTACTAATGACTTAGTTGTTAGTAGGGATGCTTCTGCTATTAAGCAAGCAATTGTTAATCTATTGCTTACTAATAAGGGTGAACGTGTCATGCAACCCGATTACGGATCAGATATAAGAAGTTTCCTATTTGAACCACTAGACTTTGGTACTGCTGTACAGATTAAGAATAGTATTAGATACTGTTTAACTAGATTTGAACCTAGAATTGCAGTTCAACAGATTGAGGTTCTTCCTAATTATGAGGATAATGGATTTAGTGTTGAATTAACTTATAGTATAAGAGGTTCAGATAATCCACCAGTAACCGTAGACTTCTTCCTTGCAAGGACGAGATAATGCCATATACCCAGTTAAACAATTTAGACTTCACAGACATAAAAGTTGCTCTTAAAGATTATATGAGAGCACAGTCTGATTTTACGGACTATGACTTTGAAGGTTCCGCATTAAGTAATATACTAGACGTACTAGCATACAATACTTACTATACTGCATTCAATACCAACATGGTAGTGAATGAGATGTATTTGGATTCCGCAACCTTACGGGATAATGTGGTATCACTTGCGAAACAACTGGGATATACTCCTAAGTCAATCACTGCACCAACAGCAAGTGTTGATATGGCACTTACATTCACTGGTACTTCTCCATCAACGGTTACTATTAAGGCAGGAAGCGGATTTGTTACAAATTACGATGGATCACTATATCGGTTTGTATTAAGGGATGACAATAAGGTAGAAGTTGCGAATAGTGTTGCTACCTTCTCTGCGATTCCAATATATGAAGGTTCTTATATATCAACTGCTACTACCATTGATACTAGTATTACGGATCAAAGGTTTTACTTAGATAATGCTGGTATTGATACTACTACAGTAAAGGTAAGAGTATATAAGGCAATCAACTCAACTATATTTGAGGATTACACAGCAGCAAATAATATTCTTGATATAGGTGCTACGGATAAAGTATTTTTCCTTAGTGAGAAGGAAGATGAGAGATATGAACTGTTCTTTGGTGATGGAGTATTAGGTAAGAAACTGGAAGATGGTAACGTAGTTGAAATTAGTTACATTGTAACAAATGGTGATGCAACAAACGGTGCAAAGACATTTACCTTTAACGGGGTGATGCAAGATGAGAACAATGCTAATATAGCACTTCCATATACAGTAACCAGTTTAACAACTGTCTCAAATGCTAGTGGTGGAGCACCTATTGAGACTATTGATAAGATTAAGTTCAATGCTCCTAAGTACTATGGTTCTCAGAACAGAGCAGTCACTGGTAATGACTATAAAGCAATTGTTAGAAATCTATATCCAGCAGTAAGTGATATTATTGTGTTTGGTGGAGAAGATCAAGTACCACCTGCATACGGTAAAGTATTCTTATCAGTAAAACCTACTGAGGCTGCTGCACTTTCATCATTTACTAAGAATGAGTTAACATCGGAACTTAAGAAGTATACAGTTGCTTCTATTAGACCTGAGTTTGTAGATCCATCTATTCTCTTCTTAGAATTGACAAGTAACATCTATTATAATGGAACTAAGACTAAGATGTTACCTACTGAAGTAGCATCAAAGGTAGCAACTGCAATAACTGAATACTTAAAGACTTCTGGTACAGAGAAGTTTAATGGTAAGTTCAGATATAGTAAGTTTATTGGTGTTATTGATAATACAGATCGTGCTATCAATTCAAATGATACTGATGTTACTATGAGAAAGGACTTTATTGCACAAATTAATTCATCTTCATATTATGAAGTATGTTATGGTAATCCTTTCTTAATTGATTGCAATAATCCTGTAGTTTCGTCAACAGGAATGACAGTTTTTGAATATCCCAATGTCACTTCTTACTTAGAGGACAGAAGTGGTAAATTAGTCCTATATAGACTAGATTCCATCACTGGTGAAAAGATTCTATTGAATGATTCAATAGGAACTGTTGATTATATTAAAGGTGAGATAATAATGACAGACTTTACTATCCTTAAAGGAACTTTCTCTGACAATCGTATTGAATTGAGAGTAAAACCAGCAAATAAGGATATTGAAGTTAAGCGTGAGATGTATCTAGACGTAGATGTATCAAAGAGTAAATTCGTTGCTTATAAAGAAGAGTAGATGTCAAAGACTGCGAATAGAATCTCATTTTTAATTGATTCTCAACTCCCTGATTTTATCAATGAGGAGTATGAACTATTTGGTAAGTTCATACAAAAGTACTATGAGCAGTTAGAACTGCAAGGTCAACCATACGATATTGTTGAGAACCTTGAGACTTATCGTGACATTGATTTCTATGAGAATAATCTATTAAATCAGAGTACTACTGTAGATGGATTAGTTAATCCTTCTGATACTACTATAACAGTAGTAGATGCTTCATCATTTCCTAAAAATGGTGGATACTTTAAAATAGATGATGAGATTTGTTTTTATAAGAGTAGAACAGATACTCAGTTTAAAGAAATTAGTCGTGGTGTAAGTGGTAATACAAAATTAGGAGACCTTTATTCCACAACCACATTTGTTACTACCCAAGCATCCAGTCATACCAATGGATCTCAGGTACTTAATATTAGTAATTTATTTTTATATGCTTTAATTAAGAATTTTGAGAGTGAGTATCTTAGTGATTTTCCAGAAGCATATTTAAATGAAGCAGTTGATAAAAGAACACTTATTAAGAATATAAGTTCTTTTTATCAATCAAAGGGAACTGACAAGTCTGTTAAATTCTTATTCAAGTGTTTGGTTAAGGATGATCCAGAACCAGAGGTTGCATATCCACGTGAATTTACCTTAAAAAGTTCTGAATCTAACTGGATTAATAACTATTCACTTAAAGTTAAAGTATTATCAGGTACAGTAACAGATCTTATTGGTAAAAAGATTTCTCAGGTAAATCCATTCGCATCTGCTGTTGTTGATAATGTACGCTTTGATGGTACATATGATGGAGAGGATCTATATGAGATCATACTTAACGAAGCAAGTGTAAATGGAGAGTTTTCCACAGCTGCAAGAACTAAATTAACTGAGTCTATCACTACTATTGATACTGTGGGTGATAGAATTGATGTAGAATCCACAATGGGGTGGGATAAGAAAGGTGAATTTATAGTTGGTAATGAGACTATTACATTTGAAGATAAGAATGTTAATCAGTTTGTTATTAACAATAGATCTGGAAATACAACTCATCCTATAGGTACTGCTGTAACTTATGGTGCAAATGTATCTGGATCAAATGTAACATTACTAGTCTATGGTGTATTATACAATGCGACTAATAAGATAGATGCACCATATTCAAATTCAGGAGATATTCTTGAAATATCAGAACCTGGTTTTGTAACAAATGATATAAAGATCTTTGATGCACAAAATAATCTTAGATGGACATTGCCTGGTTCTTCTCCATTGATTAGTGATCTAAACACTAATGTATCAGCAATCTATGAGGATGGTGAAGGTTATTACATAGCTTCTTCTGGATTTCCTTCTCATGTAGTAGGAACAACAAACCAACCTATTGATATAAAAGACCAGAAGCAATTAAAGATTATTAGAAAGTCACCTGTATCTACAAATGAGATTTATGAGACTAAGTACAGAGATGTAGGTATTGCTATAAATGGAATTCCATTTGCAGGATATAAAGATTCAAGTGTTGTATATAATGGTGCTCTTCAAAAGATTACTGTTGATACTAAGGGTATTGGATATAATGATGCTCCATATGTATTAGTTGATGGTGAATCTGGTAAAGCAATATCATCATTATCAGGACAGTTGGTTGAATCAATAACAATCACTAATGTAGGTGCATATACTTCCGTTCCTACAGTTGAAGTTTTATCTGGAAGGAATGGCATTGCAACTGCTATAGTTACTAATGGTTCTATTAGTAGTATTAATGTTACTAATCCTGGTGAATATTATTCAAGTCCTCCTGAAGTTAGAATTAGTGATAATGCAGGAAAAGGAAGATTTGCTGATTATGTTGCTAATGTATCAAGTACTGGTGAAATAACTGGATTTACAAAGATTAATGGTGGTAATTATTATACACAAGAAAATGTGAGGATTGATTTACTTCCTGTTGGTTCTGATGCAACTGCAACTGCAACTATTAAAGAGTGGAGAAAGGATAAGTATTTTATTAATAAGAATAACGTAGATTCTGAAAATGGATACTGGTTCCAAAATTTTGATTCTTCTAAAGGGTATGGATATGCTTATTATGCTTCTCCTACTACACTAAGAACAAATGACACTGGAGCATCTCATTCACCCATTCTAGGGTTTGCATATGATGGTAACCCCATATATGGTGCTTATGGATATACGAATGCTCTAGACGATTCTAGTGCTATTATACAGATGAGTTCTAGTTACTCTAGAAACTCTAGTAGAGTGGGACCAAGTATAACCACATACCCTTTAGGTACATTTATTGATGATTATACATTCACTGATGGTTCTGGTAGTTTAGATCAGAATAATGGTCGTTTCTGCGTTACACCAGAATATCCTGATGGAACTTATGCATATTTTACTACAGTTGATGGTAATGGCGATCCATTATTCCCATATCTTGTAGGAAAGAATTATTATTCACTTCCATTAGATTCTAATTATAATTCTGAGATGACTCAGGATGATTTGCCAGTTGGTGCAAATAGATTGAGAACTTCTGGTATATCTAAGAATGGTGTACAGACAGTAGCAAAGATTGAAGATGTAACAAGAGGAACTGTATCATCTGCTACAATTCTTAGTAGTGGATCTAACTTCTCTGTTGGTGGTGGATTAGTTGTTGATGATAGTGGAACTGAAGGTTATGATGCTGCTGGTGAAATAGAATCAGTTAAAGGAAAAACAGTATCATCACTTGAATCTCAAACTACTAAGGCACTTTATATTGAACTTGTTAATAATGGATATCTCTTTGACGGAGATACTATAACACAAGCAAACACAGGTGCTACAGGAAAGATAGTTGGTAATGTATTCTCCAATAAGAATTTTGCTCTACGTGCAGTAACAGGAACTTTTAATAGTACAGATGTACTATCATCAAGTACTAAGGTGCTTAATTTTATTCTTGATAATAAATCATCATATACTAAAGGTGCTATTTTATCCTTTAGTGATGGTATTGCAGCAGCAGTTGCAACAGGTGAAGTACTTGAAACAACTGTAAATCAAAATAATGTTAAAGTAAAAGTGTTAACTGGTACTTTTAGTATTTCTAATACTTTATTCTTAACAAGTTCTAATTTAATTAATACTACTGGATCAAAAATTGTTTCTATATCATCTCTAAGTGAAAATCTCTCTATTTTTAAATTGCAAGATAATGTAGCATTATTAACTACATCTTCTTCACATGGTGTTGCTCTTGGTGAGGAAATTGATGTTGATATCAATCCAAGTGATGCGTCATCTACAACAACATATTATGTAAGAAAGAGAATTTATCAAGAAGCAATCCTTCAAACCTCAATCATAGCAACGACTCTCAATGATAATAGTATTGGAAGGTTTACTATATTAAATGGTGGTGGTGATTATACACAAAATACATATCTTGATATCGCATTATCTGGTGGAGCAGGATCTGGTGCTAAAGCAACTATAGTTGTTTCATCTACTGGTGTTGTTAGTAGTGTTACTTTAACTAATAAGGGAACTGGATATAATAGGTTTGATATTCTTACAGTTGGAGCATCTGATTTAAGTAAAGCAAATCCTTCAACTAAACCAGATCTTAAAGTACGTATTGACCATGTAGGATTTGCAGCAGAAAATAATATATTAAATGTTGCTAATGCTGATAAGATTACAATTGATGATTATTTACAGATTGGTAGTGAGATTGTTAGAGTAACTGCTAAATCCAGTACTGCTTTAACTGTATCAAGAGCACAAAACTCAACTACAGCAGTTGATCATTTTAATGGTGCGAATGTTTCTGTATATAATTTTGGATATAATATTCCTTTAAATCATCCTGTAGGTAATACAGTTAAAGATGCAAAGGTTTTTTCTTATGATTCTGCAACACAGAAAGCAGTGTTTGTATGGGATTATGATCAAACTGTTACATCAATTAATAAAATTAATTTATCTACTGTATTTTATGATGATAGTACTGATAAGAAGTTAATACAAATAAAGTCAGTTACTAATCCAGATACTTATTTTGAGTTTTCTTCTGATAATACAACATTTGTAAGGAATCAAATTATTGATATTAAAGAATACTACAAATATAAGTTTGATACTTCACATGCTTCAATGAATGGGGTTGGGTTTGATATATCTCCAAGTAGAAATTTCAATCTTGTTACACCAGAAAAAACTACTGAAGTAAACAATCAATGGGTTGATCTTAAGTTGGGTTTTGGATCAAGAGTTTCTACTAATACTTACACTATTAAGAAATCATCTCCTTATAAGAAGTATTACTATTATGATAGAGATGGTGTCGTTAATTCTGAGAAATCCTACTTTAATGTAATTGATGATTCGTTACAAGGATCTAAAACTTCTCTGTATGTTACTTCTAATAGAATATTATATTCTACTGGGACTAAAGCACCTCATGATGGTACTGGAACAATTACATATATTTCCAAATCATTATTCTCTGTTGGTGAAATTAATTCAGTTAAAATTACTAATATAGGAAGAGATTATAAGAAGATTCCTATTGTAACTGGTATCTATGATAATGATAATAAAGTTGATACTAATATAAGTTGTTTTTTAAACAGTACAGATATTGGTATTCCTAGAAATATTAAAATTGAAAATAATGGTGGTTCTTATCACAATGATCAAACAATAAAATCAAATATTAGATCAAATTATATTCTTACTTTATCTAATTTTGTTAGTGATGGATTTAATGTTGGTGAATATATTGTACAAAAATCAGGAGCAATTGAAATTGCTAGAGCAAGAGTTACTTCTTGGAGAAAAGGTTCTAATATACTTAATGTATCAAATGTTACAGGTATCTTTAGAGAGAATCAACAGATTGTTGGATTAGCAGGTGGAAAAACTGCAACTCTTGATAGTATCAGTTATACAGAGTTTAATCCTGTTATTAAAACATATTTTGATAATATTGGAAAATATACTTCTGATGTTGGTAAAGTAAGTGATCAGAATCAAAAGATACATGATTCATATTATTATCAAGATTTTTCATATTTGATTAAATCAAAGACTCCAATGGATTCTTGGAGATCTTTGATAAAGGAAACTACACATCCTGCTGGATTTAAGTTGTTTGGTGAAGTTGATGTAGAGTCTTCTGCTCAAATTCCAATGAGTAGTACTACAATTACAACACATGATAGTTATGTAGAACTTAAATCAAACATTACTGTACAAAGTGTTAAAAAACAAATTACTCAACATATAGTAACTGTTCAAACTCATACTATTGAAGATGGTGTTGGATCAGTAGCAAAGGATGCTACTAACACAACAGAAATTAAATCATCAGAGATTAAATTGAGTGCTGCTTTTGATGGAGCATTATCTAATAATGGTAATCTTGCAGGAACAAAAACTTTTGGTATTCTTGATAAGAATAATAATGCTGTCACACCATATAATGAACAAGCATTAATTATTACTCTTGATGGTATATTCCAAGAACCTGGAGTTGCATATACTTTATCTGGAAGTAATATAACATTTGCACAACCACCTTTAGGTCCAGTAACTAAGAATAGTCAAGATGTACCTGGAGTTAAGTTCTATGGTAAGAATTATCAGTTTAAGACTGATAAGTTAAATGCCAAGTATCTCAGAAAGATTAAGAATATATTCCAGAAGAGTGGAAGATGGATTGATTCTTATAATCAACTTGAACGTAATAGAGAGTATATTCAATCAGAAACTCTTGGATGGGCTAAAAATGAGTACCCAACATTAACATGGGGAACTATAGAATCTAAGTGTTACAGAGATATTGGATTTGTTGTTGATGCTATTGCAAATGATATAAGATTTGGTGGTAACTATTACACCGTTACTGCCATTGAGAAGTATTTTAACAACGATATATTAGATTATATCATAGGAGAGCAACAAGAGACTACAGAAGCATATAAACATGCTATAGGTCTTGCTAAGAAGGCAATCAACAATACTTTACCTACAGGCACTTACACAACTGTCACACCATATGCTAATTCAAATATAATAGTTGATTCTGCTACTGATAAGTGTGCTGATGTTATATCTGCAATAACAACTTTAGGTGAAATTATAGAGAAAACTTTAGGTGGTGGTGTGGGTACTGTTCCAGTATCTTATCCTGATTATATTGATGGTAAGAATAAGGTATTTGAATTGTATTATGAGGATGGTACAGGTGTATCAACAGATCCAAATGAAAATCTCTTTATTGGTATTAGTGGTGTTCTACAGCATGATTCTGCTTATAGTATTGATAGAACATCTGTACCAAATAAGGTTGTATTCACAAGTCCACCTATTTGGGGTCAAGGAGTAAATACCAAGACTTTACAAGAAGGTATATCAATTGATAAGTTCTTTGCTTATAGTATAGGAAATTATTTGAGATGTGAGATTGATAAAAATAGTATTCCAACAGGATCTAATGGTCCATTCTTAATGACAAATAGTACTGATGATGAAGTCATTAATGTAACTGATCCTGAGTTTGCTCTTGTCTTTATAGATGGCGTATTACAAAGAGATATTGATTCTTATGTTATTAATGGTCCTACTATTAAATTTTCTAAGAAGATTTTCCAAGAAAATAATATTGAAATAATATATCTTTATGGTAGAGATCTTTCACAAAGTATTACTTTATATGATTATGAAAAGAGTGAATACTATAATGAAATAAAGATCAAGTTTACTGGTAATAGTGGAGACTTTGATACTTTTGAAGCATGGTGGGGTAAATTTAATGAAACTGATATGGTTGCATATCAGAAAGTAATTGGAGTAAAGAAATTTATTGGTAGTATTAAACATTATACTATTGACGGTGATAATGATTTAACTGTTCAGATAGCAGGATTTAATCCTGATGTTGATAGCAGTCCTATATTCTTTTCTGGTCTAGATGATTATAGTGATGAAATATCAGTTACTCAGTCACAAACAACTACTGTTACTAAAAATTCTGATAATACCTATAAGATGCAAAGGAATGCTTCTAGGTGGTTGTATGGATCAGTAAAAGCAGATGAAGCTTTCTATGTTAGAAAGAATGGTCTTGCTAATTTGAATAAAGATGATCTTATTAAGATTGATGGTGAAAGTGAATATAGAACTATTAATAAGTTACCACAATACTTTGAACCTAAAACTTATATTCCTGGAGATGATCCTTCAAATAGTTTCTTTGGTTCGGTTGCCACTACAAATTACAATGGTGAAGAAGAAGGTGTAGGGTTTGCCGTAACATGTACTATATCAGGTGGTTCGGTTGACACTATCACATGGGATAGGGACATTCCTATATCTGGATATCATAGAGCACCTATATTAAACTTTATTCCTGTGGATCAAGAAGGTGGTGGTGCTAGAGCAGAAGTTATTGTTGATAGTGGTGTTGTTATAGACATAGTATTAACTAATGGTGGTTCTGGATATACTAAAGCACCAAGAGTTGTTGTTGCAAAACAATATTCTATCAAGAAACAAAATAGAAAAATTGATTCTTTTGTAAATCTA
>MDTB01166752.1_pt1 | contig 11724 bp, 11 predicted proteins | sample 811161 | NCBI WGS metagenome assembly MDTB01 (sample SAMN05326650, study PRJNA326480) | marine metagenome | isolation source: seawater | place: Mediterranean Sea | collected 2009
ATCTTGAAGGCTCTAAAATTCTCAAATCATATTACATAGATAGTTCAGGGTACTTAGTATATAGAATTTTTAAAATTTTCTTAAATTCTTCAAGTCCAAAGAAATTCATGATTTACTTGTGGGATAAATTATTTATACCGTTATCATTTATTTTAGACAAAATATTTTTTCATAAAATAGGGAAGAATTTACTAATTATAATCAAAAAAAATTAAAAATTTTAAATAAAAAAATGAAAAAAATTTTATTCACCACTACCGTAGGAATAGAATCAGCTAATTCTACTGGAGGTCAATTATTGAGAATTGCAAGTTCAATAAAAGCATTATCAAAAGTTTGCAATCTAAAGGTTATCTCTAGAAACCCCAGATTAAAAGGTGAAGAAAATTTTATTAAAATAAAAAACAAAATATTTTATGCTCCTAGTGTAAAGGTAAAATTAGAGAATATAAGGTTTTTAACTTCTATTTTATGGAGATTAAAACAATATTTATATTTAAAAAAAGATGCCGAATATATCGTAAAAAATTATTATAAAAATAAAATTGATATTTTATGGATTTCTTATGCAAGTAACAGCTCTGATTTAATCAGAGAAATAAAAAAAATAGACAATAAAGTTAAAATAGTTGCTGATACCGAAGCAGTATTTCATATTTTTTTAAAAAGAAGATTACCATTTGTTAATTTGTTTATGAAACTATTTTTATACGTAAATTATTTATGGTACAGAAAAAAAGAAATTGAAATATTAAATAACTCGGATTTGATTACAGCTGTATCAGAATATGATCAAAAAACTTTTAAAAAATTAAATAATACTGCCAAAGTTGAAATATTTAGAAATGTAGTTTCATCCAAATCACAAAAAAAAAAATCTAAGAATAGATTTAATATTTTATTAAGCGGAACATTCGGTTCCAAGACCTCGCCAATGAATGTCTCAACTAGATGGTTTTTAACCAAAATTTACCCTAATTTTAAAAATAAACTTAAAAATTTTAAAATTTACATTATTGGTATAAATTCAGATAAAGAATTTTCAAATTTAAATGAAGATAACATTATCGTCAAAGGTTGGGTAAAAAACTTAGACAAATATTTTAATACTGCAGATCTTTCAATTGTTCCATTAAAATTTGAATCAGGAACAAGATTTAAAATTTTAGAAGCTGGATTACACAAAATACCTGTTATATCAACTACTTTGGGAGCTGAAGGTTTGAATTATAAAAATAAAAAAAATATTTTTATCGAGGATGATCCAAAAAAATTTGCAGACAAAATAATTTTATTAAATAAAAATAAAAAATTACATTCGCAACATTCAAGAGAAATTTATAAAATGGTTAAAAATAATTATTCTATAAAATCTGCTGTAAAAGATATAAAAAAAATTTTATTAAAATTTTGAAACTAGAATTTGCAATCTTTCTCTTTTTCATAAATATAAAAAGTATTCATCTCTGTTTCAAATAATACTCTTTTTCTGTTACTTCTGGGATGCTCAAATTTTTTAACTAAAGTTTTAAAGCAGCCCTTAAAAAAATTTTCAAAAACTTCTTCTTTAAAATTAGTTATGAAATAGTTATTTACTGGTTGATTAACAGTTAACAAATATCTTATATCCTTATTATTTAAATAATTTTTGTATCTTTTTAAGTTCTTTTTAGTAGTTACATAACTAAGTACCATTGTAGATATTTCATAATTATTTGAGTAATAGTTTGGTAAATCGACAATTATATACTTATTTTTTCCAATCGTATTTTCTATCTCTTTGTTTACAGCATATCTAAAGATATATTTTGTTTTATATTTTTCTGAAAAGTTACCGAATAAAGTTGAGGAGACACTAACTGTTATTAAAAGGATGAATGTAGTTAAAGTTAAAAAATATTGTAAATAGATAATTTTTTGGAATACTCTACTTTTATAATCTGCACTTAATACTAAAATCATTAATACTAAGTATGGAAAATAATAAAATCTAGTTGTTTTCTGAACAAATAAAATATTTGTTATTATCAAAGCTATAAAAATAAAAATTATTATCTTTAAGTTTTTATCTTGAAATTTTTTTAAGAAAAATAATATAAAAATTCCCACACCAAGAGTATTGTGAATAGAATTTAATTTATCAGGTATAAATATATTTAGTGGAAAAATAATACTACTTTTATTCCATTGTTTTAATTCAGTTGCAAAGTTATTATAAATTTCAAAATTAGAATTGAAGTTTTGAAATTGAGTAAAGAAAGGAGGGAAGGGATCTCCAAATAAATATATTTTAAATAAAAGCTGAGGAACAATAAGTATAAAAACAGTCAGCACTGATATTTTAATAAAATAAAAAAAATTTTTAGAGTTATAATTTTTATAGCAATAAGATAAAAAAATAATTAGACCAGATAAAATAAAATTTAACTTAAATATTGTAGATAATATTAATGCTACAAAGCAAATAATACCGTCCATTTTTGAATTTTCTTGATTATATAGGAAGTACATCAAGCACGAAAACTGGACTATTAGAGGTAAAAAGAAAACTTTCTGGGGAGTTAAAATTATGCTGATTATTGGAGCTGATAAAATTAACAATATAAATAAATCAGCATTTTCGTTTTTTGGGAATTTTTTAAATACGTATAAAATAAAATTTAGTAGAAAATATAAATTAAGCAGAGTATTAAAATTTGATATACCTAAAATTTCTGGCAAAACATTAAAAATTTCAAAAGTTCCTGTAAGAATTAAATGAATATTATCAAAATAGTAATTTAAACTAAAACCAGATAATATTATTTTAGAAACTTTTGAATGGTATATTATAGAGTCTGCATCATTTACAATTCCAATTGCAGAAAAAAATACTAGTATAAGAAATAGATTAATCCACCATTTCCTTTTTTCAAATAAAAAATTAGTTATATTTAATTTTTCTAATTTTTTAAAATAAAAAAAAAATAGGAGACAAATAAATTAAAAATAAAATAAAAAATCTCAAATATTCTTTATTTGCGTAAAAAAAATTATCATTAAAAAATAAAATTGTTTGAAAAAGCAATGAAATTATTGCTATCAAAATTGTTATTATGAATATGAATGATAAGTTTTCAGAATATTTATTTTTAATATTATTAGAAATTAGTTTTGATACCTGATGAAAAAATAAAAGAAGAACAAAAGAGTTTATTTGAGTAAAAAAAATATTTGTAAATTCAAGCATGTTTTTTAAATATCATAACCCTGTATTCACCATCTTTAAATTGGTTACCAAAAGCTTTAAAGTTATCTATTAAACTAAAATTGTGGATATTGATAATATTAACTAGTTTTTGAACATTATATAGTTTTACAGCAAAAGACAAATTACCAGCCCATGGAGGGGTTTTTTGTATCGCACACTTAGTAGCTTTTGACCTTAAAATAGGCTGTCTATCTATTATTATGTATGTTGGATTTAAATTTTTCAGTTTAAATAATAATTTTTCAAAATTATCTAAATATTGTATTGAGCTACCAAATAAAAAAAATAATGTTTGTAAATTACGTTCTCTAATAAATTTATGAGCCAAATTAATATTTTCAAAAAAATAAAGATTTTTATTTTTAATGTTTTTATTTCCTAATTTACATATTTTATCATTTTCAATTATGATCCATTTTGTATCATATTTGTTTAAATATTTTGTATTTGTTCTGTAAAAATTTGCTAAAGAACCCCCAAAATCAATTACGCAACTATTTTTGCTACTTCTTTTTTCTAAAAAAATGCATAAATACTTCAGAAGTTTAAAATTTAAATTTTTTTTGAGCGAAACTTCTCCATCACGATCATTCAAAAATCTGTTAATTTTTGATAATTTATACATTAGTTTAACTCTTTCAATTATTTTTTTTGAATCGTATGGAGTAAGATATTTTTTTATTTCTTTAAAGTTTTTATAATCACCTTTAAAAGAATAATATTGAAACGTATTAGAAATTTTTTTAATAAAGAGCATAGGAATTAAATTTTTAAGATATTTTTTAAAATTGTAATTCATACTATTAATAGTTTGATTTATATATATTATTTGTATAAAGTTTAATATAGATCAAAAATTCTTAAAAAAAATTATTAAATGGAAGTAATAAAAAAAAACAAAAAAATCTTAGCCATGATATTGAGAAAAAACTATAAAAATGAAGGTTTACAGTTTTTTACACCAACTTTTTTTTCTCAGCAAATTGCACAAATGAGCTATGAAAAAGGTAAGCTTATCAATTGTCACTACCATAAAAATATTACAAGAAAAACAATTAGTACTCAGGAAGTTTTAATAATTAAAAATGGTAAACTTAAAGTTTTACTTTTTGACAATAAAAAATACTTTTGTTCAAAGATTCTAAATTCTGGAGATTTAATACTTTTGGCTTCAGGAGGTCATGGATTTAAAGTTCTTAAAAAAACTACTATGATTGAAGTTAAGCAAGGACCTTACAGTCCTAAAAAAGATAAAATTGTATTTAAATCAAAAAGACTTAAATGAATGGATTTAATAAACTAAATTTTATTGTAGTAATATTCTTAATATTTAATTTTCAAGTAAAAGCAAATTGGTTCCACAGTAACTCTAATTATGAATCAACAAAGCTTTCTGAAATAGCGCAAATAAATGAAAAAAATATATATAAACTTGAAAAAATTTGGACTTATAACTCTGGAAGTATAAGAAAAAATAATACTGTTCAATCTACTCCAATTTTTACTGGAAAATTTGTGATTATTTCAACTCTTGGTGGTGAACTTCATGCCATTAAACCGGAAAATGGAGAATTTGAGTGGAAAATTAAATTACCCAGTCCAACAGGAAGAAGAGGATTTACATATAAAAATGGAGTTATATATGTTCCAACACGTGAGGGTGTTGCAGCAGTAAGCGAAAATAATGGGCAAATAATAAAAGAGCTTGGTAATGAGGGGTTTTTTGGAAATAATTTATCTCTTTTGCCTCCAATAGTTGTTAATGAAAGTTTATTTACAGCCACTCTTTCTGAAGGGATATTTGCATATAATTTAAAAAATGGTGAAGAAATTTGGTCAACGAATCTAACTCCAAAAGAGGTAGCCCCTTCTGATGGAAAGTTAAGAATATGGTCTGGTTTTTCCTATGACAGCGATACCAAAACTTTATTTGTAGTGACATCAAACATGGGTGGAATTACTGGTCATGATAGAAAAGTTATCGAAAAAGATTATTCTAGTAGTGTTGTTGCTATTAATTCGGTTGATGGGAAAGTTTTATGGAGCTTTCAGGACGTAAAAAATGATCTTTGGGATTTTGATATTGCAGGACCACCAGTTGTTACAGAAATTAATTTTAAAAATAAGTTAACAAAGGTTCTTGTAGCAGCATCAAAGACAGGAAATATAATTATAATTGATATTAAAAAAGGTAAATTATTACATGAAAATTCCTATGAATTAATTGAAACTCCAAGTTCAGAGTTAAATAATCTAGTGACTTCATCTACTCAAAAAATATTTAAAAAACCTAAATCCATATCAAAAGTAAATTTTGATCCAAACATTCACTTAAACTACGCAAATAAAGTTGAAAAGGATTACTTAGATTTTAAGCTTCGCAATACAAAATTTGGTTTTTTTTTACCTCCTTCACTTAACCATGATATTGTAACATTTGCTTTACATGGAGGCCCAAGCTGGCCAGGATTATCATTAACTAAAAATGAAAATAAAATTATTTTAACTACAAATGAGTATCCTTGGTTTATCAGGCTTTTTTATAGAGATCGTATATTTACGAGATTAAGCACATATCATCAAAATATTCAAAAATTTCTTAGATTAGACCGTAAAAATAAAAAAAGTAATGCAAGATGGGCAAATAATGAAATTAAAAGTGTGACAGTAAATAAATTATATTCAAAGATACCAATCATAGGTTATAATAATATATATCAATCAAAATGTTCTTCTTGTCATGGTGTTGCAGGACAAGGATTTGTACAAGATGAGTCTTACGGAGACACTTATTATCCAGCTTTAACAGGTATAACTCTCACGGATAAAAAAAGGTATGTAATGAATTATCAACAATTCAAATTTGCACATAAATATATGAATGAAATAGATTTAAGCAAAGATGAGTTTGAAAAACTCAAAAAATTTTTTATAAAAAGAGACAAATTTTTAAAGAAATACAATTTGTTGGCTATTAGTGGTAGATGGCAACTTTTTTTAGATAAAAATAAACTCCCTGCATCAAAACCACCGTGGGGTAAGTTGGTAGCCGTGGATATAAAAAAACCAGAAATAATTTGGGAAAGACCTTTTGGAATTAAAAAAGATAAAAATGATAATATATATTATGGTGACCAGAATTTTGGTGGTATTTTAAATTTAGCAAGTAATATTTTCTTTGCAACTGGAACAACAGATGAAAAAATATTTGCCCATAGAACTTCCGATGGCCATGAAATTTGGTCAGATATACTTCCAGCGGCAGGATCTGCTCCTCCAATGAGTTTTAAATTTAAGGATTGTCAATATATAGTAGTTAGTGCAACAGGAGGTAGATTTTTTGGTTTCAAAAAAAATCTTGATGCGACTGTAGCTTATAAGTTAAATGATTGTAAATAATTATTAATTTAAGGATTTAATGAGCTTTAAAGTTATTCCAGTTAATAGACCTAAGATAAATTCTAATGGTATTAGGGAAATTAAAAAAGCATTAACTCAAAAATGGATATCTGGTGAGGGTCCGATAATAGAAAAATTTGAAAATAATTTTAAAAAAATTATTGGAACTAGATTTTCAATTGCAGTATCTAATGGAACAGCTGCTTTAGAAATTGCAATATCTTCACTTAATCTTACTCCTGGTAGCAAAGTAGCTTTGCCGAATTTAACAATAGTATCTTGTTTAAACGCAGTTATAAAAAATAATCTAAAACCAGTATTTATAGATGTTGATAAAAATGACTATAATATTTGTATTAAAGATTTAAAAAAAAAAATGAACAAAAGTATAAAAGCTTTAATAATGGTTCATACATATGGATTAGCATCAAATATAAGAGAAATATTAAAACTTAAAAAAAAGTATAAATTTATGATTATAGAAGATTGTGCTGAAGGAATTGGCCTTAAATATAAAAAAAAATTTTTAGGAAATTATGGTGATCTGAGTACTTTTAGTTTTTATTCAAATAAATTAATAACAACAGGGGAAGGAGGTTGTATCTTAACAAATAAATCAGTTTTACATACTAGATGCAAAAGTTTAAGAAATTTGTCTTTTGGAAAAAAAAATAGATTTAAACATAAGAAAGTTTCTGGAAACTTCCGTTTGGGTAGTTTACAATGTGCTTATGGTCTGGCTGAACTTAAATCTTTCAACTCAAACATAAAATTGAAAATTAAAATTGGTGAATATTATAACCAAAAACTTAAAAATATTAACTTTTTAAAATTACCACCAATCAAAAATAATACATCTAATAATGTATATTGGGTATATCCAGTATTGATCAAAAAGAAAAAAAAAATAAACAAAATTAGTTTTGTTAATTTTTTAAAGAAAAATGGAGTTTTAACAAGAGACTTTTTCTTTCCTTTAAGCCAACAACCTTTTCTTAAAAAATACTATATTAAAAAAAATATTTTAAATAATTCAAGATATTTACACCTTAATGGTTTATATTTACCTTGTGGACTAGGCAATACTTTTTCAGAAATAAAAAAAGTATGTAAAGTAATTAAAAGCTATGAATCAAAATATTCAGGATAAAAAAAAAGTAAATATTAATATTTTCATCAATAATGATCCTGAGTGGGGAGGGACTTTTCAATATACTCAACTTATAATTAAAGCTATTGAAAAAGAAATAAGTGAAAAAAATATTTTTTATTATTTTACAAAAAAAGAATGGTCTGAGAATTTATCTGGAAATTGTCAATTTTTAAATTTTAATCTTTTTCACTTGATATTACTGCAATTATTAATTTTTATGAATTTAAAGTCATTATTTAAATTATTATGTAAGGTTGGTTTATTTAAATTGCCAGATAGTTTTTTTGAAAAAGATAAAATTTGGCTTTTTCCATCACAAGATTTAATATCAGTTTTATGTGGTGGTAAATCAGTGGTTAGTATTAATGATTTAATGCATAGATACTGTAATTTTCCTGAAACTTCATCATTTTTTAGACGATTTTACAGAGATTATAAATTTAAAAAAATATCAAAAAAATCATATAGAGTTTTAGTTGACTCATACCTGGGTAAAAAACACGTAGAAGATTCTTACGGTAAATTTAACAATATAAGAGTTCAGTATTTTTCAGCAGTAAATGATAAATTAAAAAAAAATGATAATAAAAGTTTAGAAAAATATATTATATATCCTGCGCAGTTTTGGAAACATAAAAATCATACTAAATTGATATTGGCAATTAAAATTTTAACAAAAAAATATAAAAATATTAAACTTTTACTTATTGGGCATAAAAAAAGAGATTACATTAGTGTAAACAAATTAGTAAAAAGCTTGGATTTAGAGGAAAATATAAAATTTTTAGGATACGTATCTGATGATGAAAAAGCTAATCTTTTAATAAATGCGAGAGCATTGGTAAATCCAAGTTTTTTAGGACCAACAAATATTCCTCAGCTAGAGGCATTTAATTATAATTGTCCAGTAATTTTATCAAATGTTTTTGCATCCAAAGAACAATGTGGCGATAATGTAATTTATTTTGATCCTGAATATGAGGATACGATTGCCAAAGCAATAGAAAAAATATGGGTATCAGATTTCATGTATGATTTGTATAAAAATAAATCTATTGAAATTTCAAAAAAATTTACATTAAAAAATTTTTCTTCAAAATTAGTTGAAAATATTCTTTAATTTGGTGCTTAATATAGAGAAGAAAACTATTAAGTACAAAGCAATAATAATTAGTGCATTTACGTTAAAAAACTTAAAAATTAAAATTGGAAAAAATGAAATTAAAAAATATATTATTAACGTTTTATTTAAACTAAATTTTTTTAATAAAATGTGGTGTAAATGGTTATTGTCAGCTGAAAAAGGGTCTTTTCTTTTTATGAGTCTTTCAGTAAACAATCTAAACATATCTATACCAGGAACAATGAAGAGCAAGCATAATTCCTCCACAAAAATAGTATTTGAATTTATATCCTGAAAATTATAAGCCGCTATTGCCGTCAAGCCAACAAATAACCCACCTACTGTTACACCATAGTCTCCCATAAAAAATTTTCCTTTATAGATGTAAAAACTAATTAATATCAAAATTATAAATCCTGATGTACCTAAAGGCGAAAAATCATTAAATAAAAATATTTTAATATACAATAACCAGGATGTAATCATCATAGCTGAAAGTCCATTGATTCCGTCAGCTAGATTTAATGCATTTACTAACAACATAATACACAATGTTGTTAAAAATAATGCAGTAATTTTAGAATTAATTATTATGTAAGTTTGATCTAGAAAATATATATGATCAACATTTATTAGTCTTAAATCACTTATTAAAAAAAAATTAGAATTACTTAAAGAAAAAAAAGTAGCTAAGGACATTATAATTAGCCTAAAATAACTATTTAAATTAAATACATCGTCAATCAAGCCAACGATAAAAAAAAAAATAATTAATGAAAATAATGATACAAACTCGCGAGCAGGAATTTGAGAATTATATTGATATAAGTAAAGACCTATTAAAATAAAAATAAATAAACCACCTAATAAAGGAGTTGGTTCAGAATGAATCTTTCTCTTCGAATTAGGAAAATCAACCAGGTGAAAAAAATTTGATATTTTACTTTTAAATTTGTAAATTAAAGTATAAATAGCTAAAAATAATAATAATATAAAAATTTCTTGATACATAAAAATTCATTAACTAAAAATTTTAATACTATATTTTACTATATCCTTTTGTTTTTGCCTATCTTATTTATCTTGGGGATAGGTTTAATAAATATATCTGTAGTATTTTTAAATCTGATATTTTTTATTCACGTTTTCTTAAATAAAAATTATGAATTTTTAAAAAAAAATCGGGATTTATTATTTTTAATATTAGCATATGTAATATATCAAATTTTCAACAATATTTATAATGATAATTACATTTATTTTATAAAAAGTATAACGTATGCGCGTTTTTTTACACTTCCTCTAATATTTTTGTATTTTGGTACCTACTCTAATTTTAATTACAAAAAATTATCAAAATTTTATTTTATTATTTTGTTATTTTTGATTGCAGATCTTTTGTTTCAATATATTTTTGAATTTAATATTTTTGGATTTAAGCCAGGTTTATATAATTATAATTTAGAAATTTATGAAAGATATGCAGGCATGTTCAATCAAGAGCTAGTTATGGGTGCATTTCTCTCATCAATAGGTTTATTTTCAGTATTTTTTTATTTTACGTTTAATAGTTCAAAAAAAATAATTCTATATTTTATTTTATCATTATTGTTTATTGGAATATTTTTAACAGGTGAAAGAGCTTCAATTTTAAGTTTTGCAATTACAACTTTTTTTATACTGTTTTTTTGTAAAGAATATAGAAAAAATTTTATAATTCTGTTCATATTTTTTTTGACAATTTCATCTATTGGAATTTATAATAGCGAGCAATTAAAACTACGATATATTGATTACCCATTAAGAGTTATTAGTCAAAATGAGGGAGAGTCAGAAAATGTGTGGACAAAAACTAATAACTTTAAAGTAAATTTAGTAGAAATTCCCACACAATTTATGGAAAAAACACATTGGGGTGCACATTATAAAACTGCTTTTAAAATGATAGAAACAAAACCTATTAATGGTTATGGATTTAAGCAATTTAGAATCAAATGTAGGGACTATGAATACCTTTTCACTGAAAAATTTAAGCTAGAGGCAAATGTTTATGATGGATGCTCTACACATCCCCATAATTATGTTCTAGAAATTTTATCTGAACAAGGAATAATTGGATTTATAATAATATTTTCAATCATAATTATATCTTTGAGAAAATCCTACAATTTTAATAAAAATAAAATTTTTTGGCTAGTTACATTTGCTATTTTATTAGGTTATCTATTTCCATTTAAGCCTACAGGATCAATATTTTCGTCATGGTTTTCCTCAATATTTTGGTTTATCTTAGGTTTTAGTTTTGTTAGAAAAAAAATAATTAAATGAAAAGAAAAATTGCACTAATTACAGGTATCACAGGACAAGATGGTTCATATCTAGCAGAGTTATTGTTAAAAAAGAATTATATTGTTCATGGAATAAAGAGAAGATCGTCATCAATTAACACAAATAGAATTGATCACATATATGAATCAATACTAAAAAAAAAAAGGAGATTTTATTTACATTATGGTGATATGACAGATGGACTATCTTTAATGAGAATATTTAATGAAATTAAGCCGGATGAAATATATAACCTTGCAGCTCAATCACATGTAGCTGTTTCTTTTGAGGAGCCAGAATATACTGCAAACTCAGATGCACTTGGCACTTTAAGAATTTTAGAAATAATCAGAAATTCAGATAGGAAAGATAAAATTAAATTTTATCAAGCAGGAACATCTGAGCTTTATGGAAAAATAGTGAGATCACCACAAGATGAAAAAACACCTTTCTATCCTAGGAGCCCATACG
>MDTB01237888.1_pt1 | contig 11724 bp, 11 predicted proteins | sample 811161 | NCBI WGS metagenome assembly MDTB01 (sample SAMN05326650, study PRJNA326480) | marine metagenome | isolation source: seawater | place: Mediterranean Sea | collected 2009
CAGAGATCGAGACAGAGGCTGGTGGCAACGGTCAGGCCGAGACGGCAGGCCGGCAAATCGTCGTTCACGCGCAATATATCAAGGATCTGTCCTTCGAGAACCCGAACGCGCCCGACATTCTGATCGACCCGCCACAGCAGCCCGACGTGCAAATTGGCGTCAATGTCGGCGCGCGCGGGCTGAACAGCGAGCAATATGAGGTGATCCTGTCACTGTCCGCCAACGCCAAGACCGAGGACAAGGCGCTGTTTCTGGCCGAGCTGACCTATGCGGCCATCGTGTCGGCACCGGGCGCGTCGCGCGACGATCTGAACCCGCTGGTCATGATCGAGGCGCCGCGTCTGATGTTCCCCTTCGCGCGCGCCATCATTTCGGACATGACACGCGATGGCGGTTTCATGCCGCTGAGCATCCAGCCGATTGATTTTGTCGCCGTCTACCAGTCCAATATCGAGCGCCAGAAAGAAGCGCTGGCGTCGTCCGAGACTGACGGCGAGGCCTGACAGCAGACTGATCTCACCGGTTCCAGACCGGGTCCTCAAGGCGCGCGAGAAGCGCCCGATGTGCCGCCAGCTCTTCATCACTCGGACCATGCGGCCGGTCGAATTTCGACGGATCACCATTCAATGTGAAGGCCGACGCGGCATTGTCGGCTTCCGGTGCACCGGCGGCGGGTTTGCCGCCATCCGGCTCCAGCAACAGATGTCTCTGCCGCCCGCCAAGAAGCTCTATATACACGGTTGCAAGAAGGTCGGCATCAACCAGCGCGCCATGAAGATCACGGTGGCTGTTGTCGATTTCGAAGCGGCGGCATAACGCATCGAGGCTGGCCTGCGCGCCGGGAAACTTGCGCCTTGCCATGGTCAGCGTGTCAACAGCCCGGTCCACCGGCAGCGCCGCCATGCCAAGACGCGTCAGCTCGGCATTGATAAAGCCCATATCGAACGGGGCATTATGGATCACCAGCTGCGAGCCACCGATAAATTCCAGAAATCCAGCCACCACATCGGCAAAAACCGGTTTGTCGGACAGGAATTCCTGCGTCAGCCCGTGGATATTGACGGCGCCGGCATCGATTTCACGTTCAGGATTGATATAGATATGGAATTGTTCACCGGTCGGTGTCTGGTTGAACATCTCCAGCGCGCCAATCTCGATGATGCGGTGGCCATCTGACGGGTTGATTCCTGTGGTTTCCGTATCAAGGACGATTTCACGCATCACGCCTGTCTCCCGTTTTGGTCTCACGCAGCTGCCGCACCGGGCCATCCAGAATGGCCAGAAGCGCCTGCCGCGCCGCGTCAACACCATGGTCGGTCTCGATCACAGCGTCGGCCATGGCGCGTTTTGTGGCAAGCGGCATCTGGCTTTGCAGGATGGCGGCAAGCTTGTCCTCTGTCATGCCGTTGCGGCGCAGTGCCCGCCGTTTCTGTGTGTCAGGATCGACACTGCACAGAATGACGAAATCACACAAAGCCTCACCACCGGTCTCGAACAGCAGCGGGATATCAAGAACGACAAGCGGTACGCCGGTTAGCCTGCTTGTTGCCAGGAACCTGTCGCGCGATGCGGCGACGAGCGGGTGGATAATGGATTCCAGAATTCTTCGGCGCTCCGGGGCGGCGAACACCTCACCGCCAAGACGCTGCCTGTCGACCGACCCGTCCGGCGCCAGAATCTGGCCACCAAAGGCCTCCACCACCTTGCCGGTCGCCACGCCGCCAGGTGCCATCATCTCGTGAACCGCGGCATCGGCGTCATGAACCGGGATATCAAGCTCGCGAAACAGTGCCGCCGTGGTCGATTTTCCCGACGCAATACCGCCTGTCAGGCCGATGATGATCATGAAATGGCATCCCCGGCCGGGTTGGCCGCGGTCAGGCGCAGACCATGTTCACGAAGAAATGCGGTGATCTCGAGAAGCGGCAGCCCAAGGATGGTGTAATGACAGCCACCGATGCGGGTGAAGAGATGCAGGCCGATGGATTCGATCTGGTAACTTCCCGGACTCCACAAGGCCGCCTCGCCAAGATGGTCGAGATAGGTTTCGATCTCGGTCCCCGAAAGCTGGCGCATCACCATCTCATTGACGCCAAGATGGTGCCAGATCCGCACCCCATCACGCATCACCACCGCCGCGGTGTGCAGGCGATGTGTCTGCCCCTGAAGACGCATCAGCTGCTGCGCCGCAGCAGCTTGATCAGCCGGCTTGCCAAGCATCTCGCCATCAATCTCGAGGATCTGGTCAGCGGCAAGGAGAAACTGTCCCGGCGCGGCGGCATCTCGCGACAAGGCGGCCTGTGCCTTCAATTCGGCAAGAATGACCGCAACATCGCCAGGCGCGATCCCCTCTGCGGCGCAGCTGCCACGGATGGCCTGTTCATCTACCGGCGCGGCGCGGACGGCGATCTCAAACCCGGCATTTTCCAGAAGCCGGCGGCGCGTCATGCTGGCCGATGCCAGCAACAATGGCCCGGCTGGCAGCACAACGACAGAACCATCCCCGGTCACGAATTCTGTTCCTGCCAGTTTGTGTGAAGCTGGATGACAGCCGCGGCGGTTTCCTCGACTGAGCGTCTGGTGACATCAATCACCGGCCATTGGTTCTGGGCAAACAGCCGCCGTGCGTTTCGAACTTCCTCGGTGATCCTCTCAAGGTCGGTATAAGTGACATTGCTTTCATCCGATTGCGCGATCTGCCGCGTCTTGCGGACAACACTCAGACGTTTCGGATCGTTGGTCAGACCAACAACAAACAGCTTCAGCCTGTCGATATAGTGGGCCGGAAAGGGAACATCTGGAACCAGCGCATAGTTCGCCACCTTGTATCCCCGATGGGCAAGATACATCGATGTCGGGGTTTTCGACGTCCGCGATACGCCGACAAGCAGGATATCGGCGTCATGAAGTTCGCCCATATTCAGACCGTCATCATGGCGGACGGCGAATTCAACAGCTGCCATACGGTCGAAATAGGCGGTGTCGAGCTGGCGCTGCCCGCCGGGGCGGTTGCGCATCGGCTTGCCGAGGATCCGCCCAAGCAGTTCAACAACAGGATCAAGGACCGAGACATGCGGGATGCCGCGCTCGGTACAGCGGCGCTCGAACTCGGTGCGAAGATCCTCATCCACCACACTCATCAACAGGACCCCGGGATTGCGGTCAACACCGGCAAAGACAGCGTCGACATGATTGTGGCTCCGCACGAGCGTCCACACATGTTCGGTTGTCCGCACATTGGAAAACTGGGCGACACAGGCGCGGGTGATCTGATGCACCGTCTCGCCGGTGGAATCAGACACAAGATGGATGTGCAGGGTCGTGTCATTCATGTGGTGAAATTAGGATGTAGGATCAGGGCTGTCACGGCTTTTCACAAATCAGGATCATGGCAAGGTGATGCCAGGGTGATGCCAGGGTGGTGCAGAACACGGCCAACAGGCCAAATCCGGCGGTGGTGGCGCGGGACAATCTGCTGGGGATTTCATGTGCGCCGGTTCCGGCTTTCTGGGGATGAAACGGACCGGCCAGGGGGCACATGTGAAGAAGTGGCGCTAACGCCAGACACTATCCCCATCCGGACAACATGGATCTGCAGCCATGTAACTAATGGGGATTATCTGAAAACCCCCCACTCAGCCTTGATGGCAGAGCATCACATCTGGTGATGAAACTGGGGATAGGGCGGGGACAAAGCTGCGATGTGAATTTTCCCCAGGCCCTACTTATCCATCAATCCCTTTATATATATCTATCTATTGTATAGAGAGTATCGCCATGACCAATCTCTTCCTCGACACATTATCCGGCACCAACCAGAAAACGCCGCCACTCTGGCTCATGCGCCAGGCTGGACGCTATCTTCCCGAATACAGACAGGTGCGGGCATCGGAACCGGATTTCATCTCATTCTGTCTGAACCCGGAAAAGGCTGTCGAGGTTACGTTGCAGCCAATCGACAAGTTCGGATTCGATGCGGCCATCATCTTCTCCGATATTCTTCTTGTGCCATGGGCCATGAACAGGAATGTCAGATTTATCCCGGGGCAGGGACCGGTCCTCGACCCGCTCGCCACAATCACTGACATGGACGAGGGCGATCTCGATCAGATTGCCACGAAATTGGCGCCTGTTGCCGAGGCGCTGTCGCTTTGCAGGTCACGATTGCCAGATGACAAGGCGCTGATTGGTTTTGCCGGCGCGCCCTGGACCATCATCACCTATATGCTGGAGGGTCAATCCTCGCGCGATTTCGCCAATGCGCGAAAATGGATGTGGGACAATGACCGGCAGTTTGACGAGCTTCTCGAGATCGTGACAAATGCGACAATTGGGTTTCTCGTGCTCCAGGCACGCGCCGGTGCGGATGCGCTGATGCTGTTTGACAGCTGGGCAAGCGCCGTGCCGGCGCATTTCCGGCAGCGTGTCGTCATTGAACCGGTGCAGAAAATCATTGCGGCTCTCAGGGGCGAGGGCATAAAACAGCCCGTTATCGGATTTCCGAAAGGCATCGGTGAAGGGCTGCTTGCCTATTGTGATCAGACGCCGGTTGATGGTGTCGGGCTTGATCATGGTGTTGATATCGGCTGGGCGGCGGCAAATCTGCCGCGCCATATCACTTTGCAGGGCAATCTTGACCCGCTCAGCCTGATCGCCGGGGGTCCGTCGATGCACCGGGCAATTGATGCCATTCTTGGGGCATTGGCCGACAGACCGCATATTTTCAATCTTGGCCATGGCATAACGCCGGAGACGCCCGAGCCGCATGTCCATGATCTGGTGGCACGGATACGAGGACAGATGTGATGAGTTACGAGATCATCAAGGCGCTTCATGTTATTTCGATCATCGCGTGGATGGCGGGCCTTCTGTATCTGCCGCGCCTCTATGTCTATCATGCCGATACCACCATCGGGTCGCTTCGCGCCGAGACCTTCAAGGTCATGGAGCGCCGCTTGCTGAAGGCGATCATGAATCCGGCGATGATCGCAAGCTTCCTGTTCGGCGTCTGGATGCTTGTTCTCGCACCCGAATTGCTGTTCGAGATCTGGATGCAGGTGAAGGTGGTGTGTGTGTTGGCCATGGCGGGCTGTCATGGTGTGTTCTCCAAAATGCGCCGACAGCTGGAGAATGACGAGCCGCCACGACCGGGCCGTGTCTACAGGATATGGAACGAGGTGCCGACCGTGCTGATGATCATCATCGTTGTCATGGCTGTGGTGAAACCGCTCTGAAAATTCAGCTTCATTGACATTGCGATTGACGTGCACCGGCAAAATCTGTCATAAATTTTCAACTGACCCTGGCTTTCCCCCAATATTCACGGGCCAACCCGTCGTCCCCGCCGTTACCAGCGTGTCGAGACCATGCACCTTCAGGAACTGAAACAGAAATCGCCTGCCGATCTCCTTGCCTATGCAGAGGAGCTCGAGATCGAGAACGCAAGTACCCTGCGCAAGCAGGATATGATGTTCGCGATCCTCAAGCAGCTTGCCCATAATGACGTCGCCATCTATGGCAGTGGCGTGCTTGAAGTGTTGTCCGACGGGTTCGGATTTCTTCGCGCGCCGGAATCGAATTACCTTCCCGGGCCGGATGACATCTATGTGTCGCCGAGCCAGGTTCGGCGGTTTGGTCTGCGGACCGGCGATACCGTCGAGGGTGAGATTCGCGCGCCAAAGGATGGTGAGCGCTATTTTGCGCTTCTGAAGGTCGAGACGATCAATTTTGAAGAGCCGACAGCCGTCCGGCACCGGATCAATTTTGACAATCTGACGCCGCTCTATCCGGAGAACAAGCTCACTCTCGAGCTGCCTTTCGATCCTGACAAGAAGGACAACACCCCGCGGGTGATTGACCTTGTCTCGCCAATGGGCAAGGGCCAGCGTGGCCTGATCGTGGCACCGCCGCGGACCGGCAAGACGATGATGCTGCAGAGCATCGCCCACGCCATCTCGGAAAATCACCCGGAAGTCTATCTGATCGTTCTGCTGATTGATGAGCGTCCGGAAGAAGTGACCGACATGCAGCGGTCCGTCCGCGGCGAGGTGATTTCATCGACCTTTGATGAACCTGCCGCGCGACATGTTCAAGTCACTGAAATGGTTATAGAAAAAGCAAAGAGACTCGTAGAGCACAAGCGCGATGTCGTGATCCTGCTGGACTCCATCACGCGTCTGGCGCGGGCCTACAACACCGTGGTGCCGTCATCCGGCAAGGTTCTGACCGGCGGTGTCGACGCCAACGCGCTGCAGCGACCAAAGCGTTTCTTCGGTGCGGCGCGGAACATCGAGGAAGGCGGGTCACTGACCATCATCGCGACGGCGCTGATCGAGACCGGCTCGCGGATGGATGAGGTGATCTTTGAGGAATTCAAGGGCACCGGCAACAGCGAGGTCATCCTTGATCGCAAGCTGTCTGACAAGCGCACCTTCCCGGCCATCGACATCACCCGGTCGGGCACCCGTAAGGAAGAGCTTCTTGTCGATAAGGGAACGCTTGCCAAGATGTGGGTTCTGCGCCGCATCCTGATGCAGATGGGCCCGGTCGACGCCATGGAATTCCTGGTCGACAAGCTGAAGCATTCGAAGTCGAACGACGATTTCTTCGAGCAGATGAACAGCTAGACCAGATTCCGGCTAGGCAAAGGCCCTCTCAAGATCAATCAGCGCCTGCTTGCGGCCCAGATTATCGGGATGCCGCGGCGACAGGCTGCTGCCACCGCCGTAATTTCCCAGCCCCCCACCTCGTTGCACAACGCGGTGGCAGGGATAGATAATCGGTATCGGGTTTGTCGAACAGGCGGTGCCGGCGGCACGCGGGGCCTGCGGCTTGCCGGCGAGGGCCGCGAACGCACCATAACTCATCGTCGTCCCATAGGGGATCCGCGCCATCGCTGTCAGCCATAACCGTCCGGTTGCGGATTTTCCCGCCGCCAGCAATGGCAGGTCGAATGATCGTCGCTCACCGGCAAGATAGGCGGCAAGCTGGTGGCATGTTTCACGTGAAACATCATCCGGCTTATCGGGTTGCGTAAATCTGTCCTGATCCCAGTCGAGACGTATCAAATGCTGGCCGTCACTGACGGCGCGCATATGTCCGAACTTGCTGTGAAATGTTGTGTGGAACAGCTCTGCCGCCGGGTCTTGCATGTTCATCTCCTTCATCCCCTATATGCTGGCGCCCCTATCGGCATCTGTAGCGGCGCTCATAATGGCGTCGCCGGGACATGATATGAAACTTGATGAAGACGTCCGCCACTGATCAGGCTATATCAGCTTCGAAAGGAAGGCACCATTATCATGCGCGACGACAGCGATACCATCTTTGCGCAGGCGACACCGCCAGGACGCGCCGCCATCGCGGTGATCCGGATCAGCGGGTCGCGCGCCTTTGCTGTGCCGGCACTGTTTGGGTGCGCATTGCCAATGCCGGGTCGGTTCCAGGTGGCGCAGCTTGTCGATTCTGATGGCGGCAAGCTTGATGAGGCGCTGATCCTTGCCATGAAGGGCCCGAAATCGAGCACTGGCGAGGATATTGTCGAAATTCACGCGCATGGGTCGATGGCGGTGACAGCGGCCATCATGCGGCGGCTTGGCGAGGCGGATGGCTTGCGGCCTGCCGGACCTGGCGAATTCACCCATCGGATGTTTGCCAATGGCAAGATTGACCTTCTTGGTGCCGAGGCGCTTGCCGACCTGATTGATGCCGAGACCGACCGGCAGCGGCTTCAGGCCTGGCGCCAGCGTGACGGTGTCCTGCATCGTCCTGTCGATGGCTGGCGTGAAGCGCTGGTGCGGCTGGCGGCGCAGCTTGAAGCGGTGATCGATTTTGCCGATGAGGAGCTGCCAGCCGATATCGAGGCGCGGATCCATGCCGATACAAGGGCGCTTGCCGATGCCATGGGCGCGGTGCTTGATGATGATCATGAGGGGGAGCGCGTGCGCGCCGGCGTGACGGTCAGTCTTGTCGGCCCGGTGAATGCTGGCAAATCGACCCTTCTGAACCGTCTTGCCGGCCGCGATGTGGCGATCGTGTCATCTCAGGCTGGCACCACCCGCGATATCGTCAGCGTGCGAATCGACCTTGACGGTGTGCCGGTGACGCTTCTCGATACCGCCGGGCTCCGCGACACGGATGATGTGATCGAGGCAGAAGGGGTGCGGCGGGCGCGGAACGCCGCGCGTGAGGCTGATGCGGCGCTTCTTGTCATTGATGCATCGACGCCTGGCTGGCGACACGAGCTTGCGCAATTGCGGGATCTTGCCGGACCAAGCCAGGCTGTGCTGCTGACAAAGCGCGATCGCCTGGACGCTGATGTGGCTGCTGGTGTGACGGCGGAGCTGACCGGGATCACAGGGGCCGGGTGTCTTGTATCATTGGAAAGCGATGAAAATGGTGGTGATCTTGAACATGTTCTGGACCTGCTGCGTGGGATGGTGGTGCCGGCGAACCGTCCAGAAACGCAGAGCATCATCACGCGCGCCCGGCATCGCCATGCGCTGGCCCGTGCTGTGGAGGCGCTGCGCGCGGCGGATGAACTCGATCTTGGATCGGCGCCGGAACTGGCGGCCGAGGAATACCGGCGGGCGGCTGACAGCCTTGGCAGGCTGACCGGTCAGGTCGATGTCGAGGAGCTCCTCGACAGCATATTTTCCAGCTTTTGCATTGGAAAATAGCCTAAAAGGGCGCATAAAGCGCCCTGTTGGGGAAAATAGCCTGAAAGGGCGCATAAAGCGCCCTGTTATAACTACAGGACAGTCTGATGAGTTGGGACGTGATCATTGTCGGTGGGGGGCATGCTGGCTGCGAAGCCGCCGCGGCAGCCGCCCGCATGGGCGCCTCGGTGGCGCTGGTGACGATGCGCGCTGACAGGATTGGCGAGATGAGCTGCAATCCGGCTATCGGCGGGCTTGGCAAGGGTCATCTCGTGCGCGAGATCGACGCTCTTGACGGCATCATGGCCCGCGCCATCGACGCCTCTGGCATCCAGTTCCGTATGCTCAACCGTTCACGCGGACCGGCCGTCCATGGCCCCAGGGCCCAGGCTGACCGGGCGCTGTACCGCGATGCCGTGCAGCGGCTTGTCGCGGAGGCCGGTGTTGAAGTGATTGAAGCGGCCGTCGGCGATCTGCTGGTCAGGGAGGGTGTTTGCTGCGGTGTTGTTGATGAGGCGGGAGAGGCGCATCACGCCGGCGCGGTTGTGCTGACAACCGGCACCTTCCTTGGCGGGTTGATCCATCTTGGTGAAGAGATGACACCGGCCGGCCGCATTGGCGAGGCACCCTCGAATATGCTGTCATCGCGACTCCGCGCGCTCGATCTGCCGGTTGGCAGGCTGAAGACCGGCACACCGCCGCGCCTTGATGGGCGCAGCATCGACTGGGATCGGCTTGATCGGCAGCCTGCGGATGACCCGCCGGTGCCGTTCTCGACCATGACAGACCGGATCACCGTTCCGCAGATCGAATGCGCCATCACCCGCACCACCGCCGAAACGCATCGGATCATTGCCGCATCGATCCACCTGTCTGCCGTCTATAGTGGCCAGATCGCCGGCCAAGGGCCGCGTTACTGCCCGTCGATCGAGGATAAGGTCAAACGGTTCGCCGACAAGGAATCGCACCAGATTTTTCTCGAGCCGGAAGGGCTGGAGGATCATACGGTCTATCCGAACGGCATCTCGACAAGCCTGCCACGCCATGTCCAGGACGATCTTGTTGCCAGCATTCCGGGATTGGAGTCAGCCAGCATCCTGCAATATGGCTATGCCATTGAATATGATTTCATCGATCCGCGGGCGTTGTCCCGGACGCTGGCGCTGAAAGCCATGCCGGGGCTGTTTCTGGCTGGCCAGATCAATGGCACGACAGGCTATGAGGAGGCGGCCGCACAGGGACTTGTTGCCGGTATCAACGCGGCATTGCGAGCGTCGGGTTCGACCGACAGCTTCACCCTCGGGCGGGCGGATTCCTATACAGGTGTGATGATTGACGATCTGATCACGCGCGGCGCCCCCGAACCCTATCGGATGTTCACCTCGCGGGCTGAATATCGGCTGCTGTTGCGGGCCGACAATGCCGATCAGCGTCTGACCGACCGCGGTATCGAAATCGGCTGTGTCGGGTCGGTGCGGCGAGCGGCCTGGCAGGAAAAGCGTGTGGCGCTGGCCAGCGCGCGTGATCTGATCGAGGCGTCCAGCGCACGGCCGAATGAGCTTCGCGCCGCCGGTCTGCCGACACCGCGTGACGGCGCGGTGCGAAGCGCGGCCGACATGCTGGCGCTTGACGATATTGGTTTCGACCGGATACTCGGCCTGTGGCCACAGCTGGCGGCAATCCCTGTCACCCTGCGCCCGCAGATCGAGGCGGATTGCCGCTATGCCAGCTATATCGACCGGCAACAGGCTGATATTGACGCGCTGCGCCGTGATGAAGCCATTTCCATTCCCGCTGATTTCGACTATGCGCAGGTTGGCGGCCTGTCTGCTGAGGCCTGTGATGTGATGATGCGGCTGCGCCCCGAGACAATTGGCCAAGCCAACCGGCTGCCGGGATTGACGCCGGCGGCGGTGGTGGCGGTGCTGCGGCATTTGAATCGCCAGCAGGCGGCCGAGACAAGGTCGTCGGTGAATGACGCCCCGGAAGCAGACGCCCCGGAAGCAGACGCCCTGGAAGCGCGGGTCCAGGCGCAGGCCCCAGCGACACGGGGATGAAGATCTCTCAGCGCATTGCCGCGAAGCTTGATGTTTCACGTGAAACAATGGGCAAGCTTGAAAGCTATGTCGCGCTTGTCGAGAAGTGGCAGCCGCGCGTCAATCTGGTGTCACCGGCAAGCCTTACCGATATCTGGAATCGCCATATCTGGGATTCGGCGCAGCTGGCCCCCTACATCCCGGGGGGCTCGCCGCGTCTTGTTGATGTTGGCAGCGGTGCCGGTTTTCCCGGGCTGGTGCTGGCAATCCTGACGGACGCTGAATGCCATCTTGTCGAATCGGACCAGAAGAAGGCGATCTTTCTCAGCACGGTGATCCGCGAATGCGGGCTGAGGGTGAAGGTTCACAATCACCGTATTGAAAGCCTGCCCTGTCTTCAGGCCTCTATGATTACGGCGCGGGCGCTGGCGCCGCTTGACAGGCTGCTGCCACTTCTGGCCTCGCAGCTTCGTCCGGGGACACGCTGTCTGTTCCTGAAGGGGGCGCGGGCGAAGGCCGAACTGGCGGCACTTGCGACGACGCTTGACGAGCCGGCGAATCTCACCTGGCGCCTGCATCCAAGCCTTACCAACCCCGACGGTTCTGTGATAGACCTGTTGGTGTCCTAGTCCGGAGCCGTGCCATATCATGTCGCAAGCCCAGCGTATCATCGCCGTCGCCAATCAGAAGGGCGGTGTGGGAAAGACAACAACCTCAATCAACCTCGCCACGGCGCTGGCCGCCTGTGGCCGGTCGGTGCTGCTTGTCGATTTTGATCCGCAGGGCAACGCCAGCACCGGTCTCGGGGTCGATGAACGGACGCATAACAGCTACAGTGTGATTGCCGGTAACAGTGATGCTGATACCGCGATCCAGGCAACGCAGGTGCCACGGCTTGACATCATCCCGACCATTGTCGATCTGTCGGCTGCCGAGGTGGAATTGTCGGACATGCCGGATCGGGAATTCAGGCTGAAAATGGCAATAGGGAAAATTTCCAAACAATATCAATATATTATAATAGATTGCCC
>MDTB01092026.1_pt1 | contig 11723 bp, 9 predicted proteins | sample 811161 | NCBI WGS metagenome assembly MDTB01 (sample SAMN05326650, study PRJNA326480) | marine metagenome | isolation source: seawater | place: Mediterranean Sea | collected 2009
AACACTGGCTGTCGACGGCACTGCGGCGATTACCGAGTTTACCGACTTAAGTGGGTTCTTATCGGTCATTGATACCGCGATTGCAGGTTTTAACGACGTTAGTTTGGCCTCGCTTGAAGATGATTTAGACAGCGTGAAAACCGACCTCGAGGCCGGTGATACGGATCTTGGCGATGCTGAAAGATTGGTGGGACTTAATGACTCATCGCTTAATTTTGCGGTCAGCCAAGTCACCTTCGCAACCGCGCTTGACACCACCAGCCTGGCCACCGGCGTTGAAGCCATTCAAGATGCGCAATCCCGCAGTGTCGCAATCCGTGATCTTTTGGCTGAGATCTCCGCGCTTGCTGAGGATGCGCAATCTGACAGCGCCGATTTGGATGCCATAAATACGTCCTATGCCGAGGCACTCAGCAGCCTCAGCACCGCCATCACATCGGCAGGCAGCGTCACCGACGGCACAACGACTCATACATTTGATAATTTGTTAAATGCCTCAACGCAGCGCTACACGCTGTTCACCGACAGCGATACAGATGCCCTCAGCGCCGAAGCATCAAGCCTGGAAGCAACGATCCACACGGCGATGGTAAATGACTACGGGAAACTTACGGCCAAAAATGCAAGCGCCTTAAAAACCGCCATAACCAATACTTATCTCACCGCGCTGGATGCCGCCGACCACCATTTAAGCCGCGATGGCGCGGTCATTGACTTCATCGCCAAGCAGGTCGATCCGCAGGGTCGAATTGATCAAACCGTGATTGGCCAGCGAAATAATTTAGATCAAATGATCAAGGATTCGGCAGGCGGTAATCGCAGCTTTCTGTCACCCTATTCCGGTGATTTACGCGTCAACTTTCAGTCGTCGGTGATTCCTGAAACGGTCGCCAGCGAAGCTGATTTTAAAACAAATGTTGAAGCCAGTATCGACACTTATCGCGTTGCCGTGCTGTCAGGTGCGAACACCGCCGACCGCCGATCGGCCCTGAATGATGTCTTGTTCACCGTTGGCAGCACAGATGGGCACTTGTCATCGGCGAAACAGCAGCTGACCTTACGGTCAAGTATTTTGAGCAGCGAGCGCGACGAGTTGATTGGTGACAACTCAGAAAATGCTTTCCTCAAACCACTGCAAAATTCCGCCTACGCCATCAAATTCATGGAACAATATCTGATCCGTAAAGAAGTTCAGGCGAACGGTGGCAGTTTTGGCTCAATCGATATCAAAGCCTCACTGGTCAACTTAATCCGTCCCATCGCGCCGCCGATTGGCGGCAATATTAACCTGTTTTCGTAACCACCACTTAACGCTCGATGGCAACCTATGAGCCGGCTGTCAGAGGTGCGACAAGCCGGCGCAAGGTGGCGATCACGCTCAACGCCGTGATTTTGCCGGTCTTTGGGTTTTCGACGGACGGCACGTTTTCAATTTGCATGGTAAAGCGGGCACTGTCAGCCTCAACCGTGATGGTATGCTGGTTGCGCTGCATCGCAGGATCGGCCCAGATCTGCAGCTGTGTGCGGTCAGGGCCGACACCGGCGAGGCTTAACGCAGCGGCAACATTGACATTTGCCGGGAAACCCTTGGCACCGTCACGGGCGCTGCCATTGAACACCATTTTAGCGTCGCTCAAACCATCGACGGCGATTTGATTTTCGATCAGATAAGGGGCGCCTGCCAAGCCGCCGGGCGGCTTGCGGGTAACCAATGTAACCTGCTGAATTTCCCCTTCAGCCGCCGCCCGCACCGCATCAAGCCCAAGCAAGGCACCGGTTGGAACAATGATTTTCGCGCCCTTTGCAGCGGCTTTTTCAACCAGGTCGTAATGCGGCAAAAGTGCGCCGACACTGACCGGAATAAACAGCTTGCCGGCGTTAATGGCGGATTCCGCCAGTTCACGAAACACCGCTGCCGGCGCAGCTTCCAAAACAATGTCACCATGTGTTGCCAGCGCCGCCAGTGGCAGGATCGGCACATCGGCACCGATGGCGGCCAGATTGCGCTGCGCCTTGTCATGATCACGGGCCGAAACGGCCGCCAGACGAAGCCCTGGTAAATCGTCATTTGCCAGCGCCTTTGCGACCGCCAATCCAATCGTTCCCAGACTGCCGATAACGACATTTTGAACCTTCATCATCATCTCCATCATCAACCACGCGTGTCATACACGGGAGAAATTTTCGGCACGATGTGTATCAACATTGCCGTCGACAGCCCGAATGTCGTAAACTTTCGTATGCCAAGTGGAAAAACTATTTATCACCAGACACGGCTGTTCATCGGTGGGCTGTTATTGCTTGCCGGCATCGGCCAGATGTCAATCTTACACGCTGCCGAGCAAAAAGCAGCTGTTAAGCTGCCCTGTGGTGCAGCAAGGTTAATTGTCCCCGCCCATGTTGGCAGCGGCAGCGATATTGTCGCCCGCAGCTTGGTTAAAGTGCTCAATGCAGACGGCCAGAAGCCAACTGTGAAGGTCAAAAATATCCCAGGTGAGCAGGGTAAAATCGCCCGCACGGCATTGCGTGATGCCAGCGCCGACGGCTGCCATTTAGGGCTGTTTCAGCAGCGCCTGGTCAGCGCCTTCATGACCGGTCAAGATGACCATAATTGGCTTACCAAAACGCCTGTGGCACTGCTGACCGCAACCCCCGTGGTTCTGGTAGCGCCGGCAAACGGCCCCTTGAGCAATCTCGCTGATCTGATCGCCAGTCTTAGTGCCGATGGGGCGGTCCGTGTCGGCATTGAAAACGGCTCGCAAACTGATTTTCTGCTGCGCATGATCGAGCAAGAAACCGGCGGTCAATTCATCCGCGTCAACCTGAGTAAAGGGCATCAACGGTTGGCGGCTTTCAATAATAAATCGGTTGATCTGATCGTTGTCTCTTTGGCGATGGCGACGCGCTTGGCGAAAGACCAAGGTGCCAATATTTTAGCCACCAGCAGCAATATGGTGGCCGGTTTACCGTCGCTGATAACAAACGGCTTGGAAATTAATTTTGCCATTGAGCGCGGCATTTATGCGCCGCCCAAAACACAACCAGAAGTTACCGAATGGTGGGCGAAACGGCTTGATTCGGCCGGTCAATCAAATGATTTTTTAGAACCGTTGGCAGAATTTGAAACCCGGCGGCGCTTCCTGGCACCCGACCCATTCACCCGCCACCTTGAGGATCTAACCGCACGTTGGCGACAATTGGCCCGCGCGGGTGGAATTTATCGTGCCAACGAATAAAACCGATCATATCAAAGCCGTTGATGTCGATGCTGGCCCCACGCCAAAAGAACGCCTATGATATCGAGGTAATTTTGTGAGGGGCCAACGCCCTGCTTTGATGGCTTCTGTGAAAGGATAACGTTGTGAAGATTGAACATCCTTATCTGATGTTTCTTGGCGATGCCGCCGATCAGTTGGCTGCAAAAACCGCCAATGGCGTCAATGTTTGGCGGCCGGAGTGGTGCCTTGGCCAATTCCGCTTTGATGACTGTAATGCTGATCTTGGTATCGCCGACATGAGCATCGAGGAGGCCGCAAAAGCAGGAGTTAAGACCGTTATTCTTGGGGTCGCGAATCGCGGCGGCTTGATGCCTGAGCGCTGGATCAGTGAATTGGTTCGCGCCCTTGAACTCGGCATGGACATTGCCAGCGGTCTGCATGTGAAAATCACCGATATCCCCGCCCTCACCGAGGCCGCCGCAGCGCATGGCAGACAATTATTTAACGTCCGCCACCCGACCGAGGAATTTAGCGTTGCAAGTGGCATCAAACGACCCGGCAAGCGGCTTTTAGCTGTCGGCACCGATTGCTCGGTTGGGAAGATGTTTACCACTTTGGCGATTGAACGCGAGATGCACAGCCGCGGCCTGAAAGCCGATTTTCGGGCCACCGGTCAAACCGGCATCTTCATTGCCGGCAAAGGGGTGTCGATTGACGCTGTCGTCGCTGATTTTATTTCCGGTGCGGTCGAAGAATTAAGCCCCGCCAACGACGCTGATCATTGGGATGTCATTGAGGGCCAGGGCTCGCTTTTCCATGCCTCTTTCTCCGGCGTCACCATGGGGCTGATCCATGGCGCACAGGCCGATGCTTTGGTCCTTTGTCATGAGGCAAATAGACCGCATATGCGCGGCTTGCCAAGCTACCAACTGCCGCCGCTCGATACCTGCATGGCGCTGAATTTGGAAGCCGCTAAGCTGACCAACCCGGCGGCCCGGTTTATTGGTGTTGCGGTCAATACCTCACCACTGCCGGAAGCTGAACGGGACAGCTATCTACAGCAAATCTCAACACAACTGGGCTTACCCGCCGTCGATCCCATGATAACCGGTGTTTCCGCACTGGTGGATAATCTTTAAGCGATGCCGCAGCAACTGACTGTTCGTGCCGAAACCTGGCCGCTTGCCGGGGTTTTCAGGATTTCACGTGGAGCCCGCACTGATGCCCAAGTCCTGGTTGTTGAAATCACCGATGGGGTGCATCGGGGCTGGGCGGAATGCGTGCCCTATGCCCGCTATGGCGAAAGCTTGCAATCGGTACAGGCGCAAATCAACTCCCTGACGGCACCCATCGCTGACGGCCTGACCCACGATCGGCTGGCAGGCTTGCTGCCGGCAGGCGCGGCCCGAAATGCGGTCGATTGCGCCCTCTGGGACCTGACCGCCAAACAAACAGGTAAGGCGGTTTGGGAGCTTGCCGGTCTGCCCGCACCAGGGCCGCTGACGACCGTTTATACCCTTGGCGTGGATGATCCTGAAAAAATGGCTGCGGCAGCGGCTAAGAACGCCTCTCGACCTATTTTAAAGCTGAAAATGACCGGCGACGGCGATGATTTGGCACGGGTGACGGCGATCCATAAAAATGCCCCCAAGGCGCGCCTGGTGGTCGATGCCAATGAAGGCTGGGATCTGGCGACTTACCTTGAGCTGGCGGCGCGCTTTAAAGACCTTGGCGTCGAGATGATTGAACAACCCCTGCCGGCAAGCGACGATTCCGCATTAATCGGTGCGCCGCGCCCAGTTGCCGTTTGTGCCGATGAAAGCTGTCATGATCGGGCCTCACTTCCTGGTTTGGCGGAAAAATATGATGTCATTAACATCAAGCTTGATAAGACCGGCGGCCTTACCGAGGCTTTAGGATTGCGGCAAGCAGCCGAAGAAATTGGCCTCGACATTATGGTTGGCTGCATGGTTGGTACCTCCCTGGCGATGGCACCTGCGACTCTGGTCGCCCAAGGGGTGCGGCTGGTTGATATTGATGGCCCGTTGTTGCTGCAGAACGACCGCGCCCCAGGTTTGGTTTTCAACGGTAGTGAGGTTGCCCCCGCCAGCCCGGCGTTGTGGGGATAACCCATGAGCCTTGATCTGGATGCGGTTCGTGATCACTACGACCGCGATCATCTCCTGGACAGCTTGTTCCGTAACTTAAATGTCAGCGGCATCAGTGCCGACAGCCTGACCGTTGCGCAGTTGGCGCAGGTGGACCAACTGCATATTGGCGGCAAGCATGCGACCGAAACGCTGTTAGACCGGCTGGCCCTTGACAGCGACGCGCTTTGTTTGGATATCGGCTGTGGTCTTGGCGGAGCGGCGCGAATGGCGGTTACCAACCATGCGGTGACCGTCACCGGCATTGACCTTACCCCCAGCTTTTGCGCGGCTGCCCGTGACTTGAACCAGGTGGTCGGATTGGACGACCGGATTGAGATCATCGAAGGCGATGCAACCGATTTACCCTTCGATGATGCCGCTTTTGACGCCGCCTGGAGCCTGCATGTCAATATGAACATTGCCGATAAGCAGGCGCTTTACCAAGAAGCCTTTCGGGTTTTAGAGCCGGGCGGAAAATTTATCATCTATGAGATTTTTGCAGGTCACGGGGAAGTCCATTACCCTGCACCTTGGGCCCGCAGCAAAGAGATTAGCTTCCTGATCAGCGCCACCGCGACTCGCCGGCTGTTAGCCGACACCGGCTTCCAGGAACGTGCTTGGTGGGATCATCAAGCAATCGCAATTGACACCATGGATAGGGTGATTAAAAAACTCACTGACACTGACAAGCCAGTGCGTGATTGGCAGCATAATCTTGCAAAAAATTTGACCGACGGTCGGATAACAATCGCCATGGCACTATTTGATAAGCCAATGGCACGTTAAGAAATGTTCGGGATAAATAAGGAGCAGAAAATGGATTGGTCAGCAGCTGACGATACCATCACAGAGATTCGCCGCAGTGTGCGGGCGTTATGTGACGATTTTCCAGGCGAATATTGGCGCGAGAAGGACCGCGATCGCGCCTATCCAACGGAGTTTGTTCAGGCCTTAACGGAGGCCGGTTATCTGGCCGTTTTAATCCCCGAAGAATATGGCGGCAGCGGCCTTGGTGTGCGGGCAGCTTCGGCAATCCTTGAGGAAATCCATAAGTCAGGTTGCAACGGCGGTGCCTGTCATGCCCAGATGTATATTATGGGTACCGTGCTGCGTCATGGCAGCGACGCACAAAAGCAGACTTATTTACCAAAAATTGCAACCGGCGAGCTGCGCCTGCAGGCGTTCGGCGTGACCGAGCCGACCAGCGGCACCGATACCCTGTCACTTCGCACCACCGCCGTTAAATCCGGCAATGACAGCTACATCGTAAATGGTCAAAAGGTCTGGACCTCGCGCATCGAGCATTCTGATTTGATGCTGCTGCTGGCCCGGACGACACCAAAAGACCAGGTTGCTAAGCGCACCGATGGACTGTCGGTTTTCCTGGTCGATATCCGCGAAGCTGTTGGCAATGGCCTGGAGATCAGACCGATCCGGACAATGATCAACCACGCCACAACGGCAATCTTTTTTGATAATTTAGAGATCCCTGCCGACAATTTGATCGGCGAAGAAGGGAAAGGCTTCCGCTATATCCTGGACGGTATGAATGCGGAACGGGTGCTCATTGCCAATGAAAGTATTGGTGATGCCCGCTGGTTTATCGAAAAAGCCACCAATTACGCAAAAGAGCGGGAAGTTTTCAACCGCCCGATTGGCCAAAACCAAGGGGTGCAATTCCCCATCGCCAAAGCCTATGCACAAACCGAAGCTGCTGCATTGATGGCGGAAAAAGCGGCCTATCTATTTGAGACAGGGCAACCGTGCGGCGCTGAAGCAAACATGGCAAAGATGCTGGCTGCAGATGCTGCCTGGGCGGCCGCAGATACCTGTGTGCAGACCCATGGTGGCTTTGCCTTTGCCGAAGAATATGATGTTGAACGCAAGTTCCGTGAAGCGCGCTTGTATCAAGTGGCACCGGTCTCAACCAATATGATCCTGTCCTATCTGGCGGAACATGTGCTTGGCTTGCCGCGGTCTTACTAAAGCCACACCATAGTCACGGAAAAGTGCGGCAGCCGGCTGGTCGCCGCGCTTTTTTTTCGCTGCAAACAGCCGGTAACAGATTAGCCGCCACGGCGGATGGTAAAATGCAGCTCCTCGCCCTCGGTGCGGACGTCGACAAGTTCATGGCCCTGGCTATTGCAGAAATGCTGAAAATCCAAAGGGGCGGCTGGATCGGTTGCGACAATGTTCAGCACCGCCCCGGCCGGCAAGGCACTTATCGCCTTGCGGGCTTTGAGCACCGGCAAGGGGCAGCGCAGGCCACGGGCATCAATAAAATTAGCATCGGTATCTGCCGTCATGGTTCAGGCGCATCCATCTCTTAATGCTGCGGGAATCGCAAAACTTTCCGTTATCACGTTACTTAAAGCGGCTTCACGTCCAACGCAAGATAGCGCCCGCAATGCAGAATTTAAGACGTGATTCCATAAATATCACTGAAACGGCGGTTAAAGCGGCGCCGATCTTGATCAAAAATATGATCCAAAGAAGATTCTGGCAAACTGTATTCCAAAGCCTTCAGGTGACATCGAATTTGCACCGCTGCACGTTTTGCAGGTGCCATGCCGACAGCGGCGGCTTTGATAACGGCTGGCTCTGCGCCTTGGGCCGGACGAAAACCATCGCGGCTGACCGATGACCGGGCGAGCCGAGCTTGTTGAAGCAATTTCTGTAACCCGCAATCGATGCTGCCGTTTTGCAAGTGTGCGAAAAACTGTGCTGTGGGATCTGCGCCCAATCTGCCGCCGGAAAGCGCCGTCAGCAACCAGCCCGGGTCATGCACATGCGCCAATATCGGTGCCAGCGCCGACGGGTGGGCGGCTTTTATTAAAATATCCAAAGCGGCCAAATTACTCCGCTCTAAATGACCTGCAAGCTGGGTCATGCGAACGATATATCCCGCATAGTTTAGATCCGGTCCGGCACCCAGAATACCCCGCCGTTCCGATGTCTTGGCACCGCGTCTGAGTACTTGGCTTAAGCAGTTTTGTAAATGCCCAAAGACCATGCCGCGCAGCATGGTCAGTGCAAAACATTCAACCTCCGACATGGATCCCGATAAGACAAAGCTGAGATCATCGCGTTCGCGCTTGTTTAAAAACTTCAAACGCTTGCAATCGGCGCTTTTGAGCGCCTCAAGTAAGGTAAAGTCAGCAGCCGTTTGTGTGTCCGGCAAACCTGTGAATGCGCCGCGATCAGCGTCAAACTTTGTGCCATCGCCAAGGTCTGGCGGGCCATGCGCCAATGCTAACCGTTCCTGTCCCTGCAACACCGCGCGGTGTAGATCAATAAAGCCACGCATCACATTTCGAAAATTACGGTAATCCGACTGCACCTCGGCACAGTCTGGCGGCTGTAACCAGAATGCCAGGATTGCCGCATCGTCAATTTCAAATGCTTGAAAATAGCCGCCATGGCGGCTTTTTAAGAATGCCACGAAATGGCTTAGCTTGCGGTTTTGATGCGGCGATATCAGATGGTCGCGAAGATAGTGATATAAATTGCGGGCGATTTTATTCGCGACCTTGCTGGCGCTTGCCTGGTCCTGGGTCGGTGCCGCCAGCCAATCGGCAACCAACCCATGAACCAATTCAAACCCCAACACCGTGACTAAGAAATCCAGTAATATCGCCAAAAATGGCATTCGCGCGTAGGAAATGGCAAAGCTGTTTTGACCCACGGTGAGGACAATTTCTTGCGCCTTAACACACACGTCGGGAATGTGTTTCGCAGCGGCCCAGCGAAGCTGAAAATCAACCTGTTGCGATGGCGCGCTGCACCAAAAGAAATCCGCATAGCCATGACGTTGATCAATTAAGTCTGCAGCTTTAAGAAGATAGCACAGCTCTAATAAAGGCGGTCCATAGCGACGCGCTAAAACCGCTTTAATTAAGGCCTTAATGCTGCGTTCCGGATAACGGCTTCGGCCGCGACCGTCGGTCGCCTCGGTGACGGAATGCAGGGCGGCGACTAACTCCGCACTGCCCGCGTTTGCGAGAACACTGCCCTCACCTGAGTAATGTGCCCCTGTACGCACCTGTTTGCCTGCTTTGACTTATTAAAACCGATGCTATTTCGTGCATGCTTATCACGCACGCTACGCGTGTATATAAGACATACCATCGTGTGCTGCCTGTTGACAAATGCCGGCGCGGCGCGGGCAACACAAACTTCCGTAAAAGGCTTTGTTACTCGCCAAGTGCGCCCGATTATGGCATTTCTTGAAGACTGTTTTAGCTGCCCACAAAAGGTTTCTCGATGAGCAATACGTGTTACTTCCCGCCTGCCGGTAATGATTGGCAGTCAACAACTGACGCCCCTGTCGATGCCGACCAGCTTGCTGCTGCCGTTGCCTTTGCAAAGCGGCATGAATCCTCCATGGACCGGAATATTCGCCAGGCGCTTGAGGCCGGACATTTTTCCGAGCCGCCGCCCATCAATGAGATTATCGGCCCGGTTAAGTCGCGTCAGGACCCCAGCGGTATGATCTTGCACGATGGCAGGATTATCGCGCAATGGGGCGATATCGACTGTGTTGACATGACCTTTAGCGCGACCAAAAGCTATTTATCACTATGTGCCGGCTTGGCCGTAGATCGCGGTCTCATTCCAGATATCGACGCTGCGGTGAGGGAGTTGGTCGATGACGGCGGGTTTGAGCCGCCACAAAACCACACCATTACCTGGCGGCAACTTTTGCAATTGACCAGTGAATGGCAAGGCACGCTGTGGGACAAGCCTGACTCAATTGACCATAATCGCAGCCTTGGTGCTGCTGCCGGCAGCGACTTGCTGAAAGGCCAGCAGCGGCAAATGCAACCTCCCGGCAGCTTTTGGGAATATAATGATGTTCGGGTTAATCGCCTGGCCTTAGCCTTGTTGCGGGTTTGGCGACGGCCATTACCTGAGGTTCTGCGCGAATACATCATGGACCCAATCGGTGCCAGCGCCGATTGGCAATGGCATGGTTATGGCAATTCTTATGTCGAGATTGACGGCCAATCGATGCAGTCGGTGTCCGGCGGCGCGCATTGGGGTGGTGGCTTATGGATTTCCAGCCGTGATCACGCCCGTGTTGGCCTGTTAATGGCCAATCGCGGTAATTGGCAGGGCCAGCAACTGATCTCGGAAAGTTGGATTACCGAGAGCCTTACACCGGCGGCACTTAATCCAAGCTATGGCTTAATGTGGTGGCTGAATACCACCGGTGAGCAAGCGGCAAGCGCCCCTAAAAGCAGTTTCTTTGCACGCGGTGTTGGTGCCAATATGATTTGGGTCGCACCTGAGCAGAAGTTGGTGGCGGTGGTCCGTTGGATCGACCGTGATGCCTTTGATGGCTTCACCGCCGAGGTCATGGCAGCATTGCGATAACACTCCACGGCCAGGGTTAACACCTTGGCACAAACACCGCCAGGCCACCTTGACTGGTCTCTTTATATTCAGACTGCATGTCTAAACCAGTTTGACGCATCGTCTCGATTACGGCGTCCAGTGAGACAAAATGCGTGCCGTCACCTTTCAAGGCCAGCGAGGCCGCATTGATCGCCGTCACCGAGGCCATGGCATTTCGTTCAATACAGGGCACCTGCACCAGACCACCAACAGGGTCACAGGTCATGCCTAAATTATGTTCCATGCCGATTTCAGCGGCATTTTCAATCTGCTCGTTGCTGCCGCCAAGGGCAGCCGCCAGGCCGCCTGCGGCCATCGAACAGGCGACTCCAACCTCGCCCTGACAGCCAACTTCTGCACCCGAAATTGAGGCATTACGTTTATATAATTGGCCAATCGCCGAGGCTGTCAGCAGAAAATCGCGGAGCCCCTCAGGGCGATAGCTTGGATGGATCCGTTGATAATACGCAAGCACTGCCGGGATGACCCCGGCGGCACCATTGGTTGGCGCGGTCACAACCCGGCCACCGGAGGCATTTTCTTCATTCACCGCCAAGGCGTATAAGTTCACCCAATCCAGAACCGCTGCCGGATCACGATACGCAACCTCGGGGCGGGCCGTTAGCTGCCGATGCAGGTCGGCGGCACGGCGACGAATATTTAATCCACCTGGCAGGATACCTTGCGAGGACACACCCCGATCAATGCAATCCTGCATCACCGCCCAAATCTGCGCCAAGCCATCGGCAACCTCAGCTTCCGGCCGCAACGCGCATTCATTGGCCCAGACCAATTCAGCAATCGATTTGCCATGCTGATCGCCTAAAGTCAGTAAATCGGCACCGCTACGAAATGGAAACGGTAGATCCTCGACCAAGATATTGGCCAGTGCCGCATCACCTGTTTCGCCGTCGGCAACCACAAAGCCGCCGCCAATTGAAAAATAGGTGGCGTCGGC
>MDTB01132014.1_pt1 | contig 11723 bp, 9 predicted proteins | sample 811161 | NCBI WGS metagenome assembly MDTB01 (sample SAMN05326650, study PRJNA326480) | marine metagenome | isolation source: seawater | place: Mediterranean Sea | collected 2009
GGCAGGGCGCTCTAGCGTCCCGCCAGAAATACCGCCATCATCAAAGCGCTTTTTGATCAGCTTCCAACCTTCATGGCGCTGTGAGGCAATATAGGCACTGCAGGCTTCATGCTGTGCATCTAAAGAGTTGAACTCTTGATCAAGACCTTCATCAGAGCTTTTGCGGGTATAGACAGCTGCGCGCACCACGGGCTTTCCAAGGACGCTCATGGGCGCACCCCAAAGAACTGAAAGCCTGAGACGTTATAGCCAGTAATAGCGCGCGCTGTGTGGGAGAGGGACTTAAAGCTCTGATCGTTCAACACAAAGCGCCCGTCATCACGCACCTCGACCACATGAGTGATCCCATGATACTCTCGCACAAAGCGGCTTCCGGGTTTAAAGGCAGGCCGAACCACATCGCACCGCGCTGCGCTCTTGAGCTTGCTATCAAGACGCTTTGTATATCCGCCTACTGTTTCCAGCTGATAGGCGTGGCTCAAAATCTGCACCATAAGGGGCCGGCTCAAATGCTTCGGAGGAGGACGGACCATTACTTCGCGCCATTCAGAAATCAGCGCCTCACGCGAGGCAGCCTCTAAAACATCTAGATCAAGTCTCATTATCCACTCCGTACAATCATCTCGTACTGAGCAGAGCCCGAAACTATTCGGGAGCAGCTACACACAGGCTTGCGGAGCAAGAGAAGTCCAGTGAAAAGAGCAAAGATGGCTGGATATCTAAGCTAGTTAGTCTGGGAGAACCATACAGACCATTATCTGGTGCCGGTAATTGCTCGAGATTTTCGAAAACATTACAAAAATTAATAGTCATTTTTTTCGAAATTATTGGTAAGCTCGAAATAAATGCATATAAACTTTGCTAGTATACAATTTTGTGGTGTCATAGGGAGAATAGAGAAATGCAAATTTTGCATAAACGGAAATTGCTCAAGCAAATCCTTTGAAAAATTATGGGTGAAAACTCTAAAACTACTGCTTTTGATGCTATCGTAATAGGCGCCGGCTTTTCAGGACTTTATCAACTCCACCGGTTGCGTGATGATCTTGGCTTAGATGCTATAATCTTAGAGCGAGGTGAAGGCGTGGGCGGAACATGGTATTGGAACCGGTACCCCGGGGCTCGGTGTGATAGTGAAAGCCAGGGCTATGCTTATTTCTTTTCACGTGCGTTGCATGAATCATGGCAGTGGTCAGAACGATATCCTGGCCATACGGAAATAAGACAGTACCTTAATCACGTAGCAGACAGGCTCGACTTAAAAAAAGATATTTTCTTTAGTTCTCTTGTCTCCAAATGTACCTTTCAGGTTGATGAAAATCTGTGGCACGTACAGGTAAAAGACGGTCAGGTTTATAAGGCTAAGTGGTTAGTTACTGCAGTGGGATGTCTATCATCTGCGAACATTCCCGACATTTCAGGATTGTCATCGTTTTCGGGTGATTGGTACCATACAGGCAGATGGCCTCATGAGGCTGTTGACTTTAAGGACAAGAAAGTTGGGCAGATTGGTACTGGCTCCACGGGTATACAAATAGCTCCGATAATTGCTGATACAGCCGCTCATTTGACTATATTCCAAAGGACTGCAAATTATTCTGTTCCAGCGAGAAATGCGGCATGGGATAAATCATATTCGGATTGGGTGCGCGAGCATTACTTAGATTTGAAGGCGCTAGTTCAGTCGACACCAAATGGACATCCGTTTCGTATATCCAGTAACCTAGCAATGGAGGTTTCGGATGCAGAACGGAATGAAATGTTTGAACGTGCGTGGGAAAAGGGAGGTTTGCGGTTCCGAAGTGTGTTCCATGATTTACTTAATTCAAGCCAAGCTAATAATACCGCTGCCGAGTTTATAAAATCTAAAATCCGAAAAATAGTAAAAAACCCTGAAACTGCTCATACTCTCTCAGACATAGATCACCCCTATGCTGCAAAACGACCGCCGATTGACACAAACTATTTTGAAACATTCAACAAGCAAAGCGTGACGCTTGTTGACTTAAAGGTGGATCCAATATCTGAGATTATTCCTAGTGGAGTATTACTAAAAAGTGGTGCTGAGCACAAATTGGATGCATTAGTTTTTGCCACAGGCTTTGATGCGATGACTGGTCCATTACTAAATCTGGACATAACTGGTCGCACTGAGCCTTTGACAGATTATTGGAGAGCTGGACCCTTGAGCTATCTTGGGCTTGCTATCCCAAATTTCCCAAATATGTTTACCATCACTGGCCCCGGTAGCCCATCAGTTCTTACTAATATGCCTGTGTCAATTGAACAACATGTGGATTGGATAACGGATTGCATAAATTTTTGTATGCAAAATGACGTTGAGACAATTGAGGCTGAAGTGGGTGCTGCTGAAGGCTGGGTTGCGCATGTCCGTGAGGCTGCAGACGTCACTCTATTACCTGAGGCAAAAAATAGTTGGTATTGGGGTGCTAATATTCCCGGAAAGCCTCGAGTATTTATGCCCTATGCGGGTGGGCTTGTGCGATATCGAGAAATTTGTGAGAGCGCCGCGCGAGACGGGTATACAGGCTTCAGTTTTTTACAACGCGGGCATAAAAAAATTATGAATAAACTTGATTATCAGCAATGGCTTTACGATGGTCTTGGTGTTTGAGTGTTTGGAGCCTCGTGTAAATAATTGATTTAATTTTATAATTAATAATATATATGGAGAAATAAGCAAAATTATTAAGTTACAAATGCCATTTTTTATCTGGTATCAGGCTCAAAAACTGTTAACGTCTCTTTGCTGTGTATGTGATTTCTTCAACAGATAGATTTAGGCTCTAACAGAGACATCATGCTAATCTCAGTTAAATAGGCTGAATTTTTAATGTGATTTTCGGAAGCGATACAACCAAAAGCATATGAGATTTATAGTGAAGTAATTAAATTCCTAGGGCACAACCATCTTTGCGAGGATCTGAACCTGCCGCATATCCGGCGCCTGCCAATCTGCAAATCAACTGTGCTCCACCAAATCCGAACGCGTTATCTGGTGCTTCAAGAGAGATCTTATGGCCCATTTCTTTGAGAAATTGAATAGTGTTTTTTGGCATGGTGTCCTCGCAGGCAATATCCATACCGCTGATTAAGCGCCAACGTGGTGCATCAACAGCCATCTGCGGATCCTGTCCCCAAACTTGGGTTCGGAGTACCATTTGAATATGGCCTTGCGCCTGCATTGGCCCACCCATCACGCCAAAACTCATTATTGGACCGTTTTTACCCATTAAAAATCCTGGAATTATCGTGTGGAAAGGTCTTTTATGTGGTCCAACGTAGTTCTGACTCAACGGGTCCAAGGAAAAACCGGCAGCCCGGTTCTGCATGCTTATTCCTGTTCCAGGCACAACTATACCAGATCCAAAGCCTGCATAATTTGATTGAATGAATGATACCATCATTCCTGAAGCGTCAGCGGTAGACAGGTAAACCGTCCCTCCGTTTTTGGGTGCGCCAACTTTTAAATCTTGTGCACGGGCCTCATCGATCAGTGCGGCACGTCGCGCCAGATATCCGTCGTCCAATAATAACTTAGTCGTGACGTCAGTCATATGATCACCATCAGCAACATAGGTTTCTGCGTCAACTAGTGCGAGTTTCATAGCTTCGATCTGTAGGTGAAAAGCTAAGGGATCATCGGGTCCTAATTCACGTACTCGGGTATGTGAAAGAATCCCTATCGCCATTAGAGCCGCAATACCTTGACCATTTGGTGGAATTTCATGTAGTTCTAAATCATCAAAAGTTTTGGAAATTGTGCCGCACCACTCGGCCTTGTGCGCCGACATATCCGCCAAGTCGAGTGCTGCCCCATGTTCTTTTGCATAGGCACAGATTGCATCTGCTAGCTCGCCTTGGTAAAATGATTTCCCTTTAGTTCTTGCTATTGAACGAAATGTCTTTGCCAGTGGCAAATTAATGAACCGCTCGCCTGCTTTCGGTGCCTTACCGTTGGGTAAAAATGCTTCGGAAAATCCTGGAAAGTCGCTTAGACTTTCTGCTGCGCGACGCCACAGCTCAGCAATTTTTGGAGTTACTATGAAACCATTTTCAGCATAACCAATGGCCGGTTCGAACAGTTTAGCAAAAGGTAGTTGACCAAAACGGTCCGATAGCTCCACCCAAGCTGATACCGCCCCTGGTACAGTTACGCTTTCCCATCCACGAAATGGCATATTCTCATATTTGGAGAACCTTTCGGGACTCCACCCGGCAGGTGACCGTCCCGACGCGTTTAGACCATGCAACCTGGCTCCGTCCCACACAATCGCAAAAGCGTCAGAACCTACACCATTGCCAGACGGCTCGACCAACGTCAGAGTAATCGCTGTAGCAATGGCAGAGTCCACCGCATTACCGCCCAAGGCAAGCATGGATAAGCCTGCCTGTGCAGCTAGCGGATGTGACGTAGTTACGATATTATCCGCCAGTACTGTTGAGCGGCGCGAAGGATAATGATGCGTAGAACGAAGATGCATTGCGATCTGTCTTTCAGTTGTGATCAACTTGAATATATGTTTGAGCACTTTAGGCTAGTGAGGAGGGTACATTTATGCTCGGGGGGTTGCATGCGATTGCGACTTGATACCAGATTTTTTGCGATCGGTTTCGTTTTTAGTAATAGCCTCGTCCAAAGGCTTGCGATCTACCATGCCTGAGAAGTTTTCTGTTGTTGCCATGGCGGTTGCAAAAATGGCATAGCGTTCCTCGCTAACAGCTAGGAGGCGGCGCAATTCGGCCAGTGGGTTGTCATTATCATCAGCGCGTATATCTATGGTCGCGTAGTTTTGTCCTTGATGTATGACAAGACCCGCAGCTTGTCGCCCACGTTTATCACCGCCAGCTGCTTCGCCGGCCTCCATGGCGGTCAAAAGTCTTTCCGAAAAGGCAAGGTGCGAATGGGCAAGATAGCTCGCCAGGGTGTCTTCAACCACCGCAGCCCCAACAAGCATATTACCTGCTACGGAAATGTTGGGTGCTGAGACGTGTCCTGCCCACGGGACGCAATTTGTACCTGTATGTTGCACCATTTGACCGTTAGGTGCCAAAAAATGTGCCTGCCGCGAGGTCTGTCCGGCATCGCGATCAACAAAGTCTCTCAATATATCACTGGGCGCTTCCCCAGCATCCATTCGCGAAAGGCCTTCAATGCCCCAAAGTGGATTTACGAATGCTTGGCTCGCTACCGCTGCTTGAGCTGAAACCCATGGGACTTGGGCACCGCAAGCAAAAAAACGACTAGCAACCGCAATGCCGATTGCGCCTGTCTTGAAGTCTCTAGCGACTATTGAATACGTCACAATGATGCCCCATGGTAGCATAAAAACTTTATCTTTGTTCCCGATAGGTACTACAGACCATCACGATTCGCAATTTTTGGAGTGTATTGAAGAGAAGCTTCGATTAATTTTTAATTAAAAGGTCAAAATTTTAGATCTCAAGTGAATACAAAAGCTTTAAAATAAAAGATTACTTGATTTTTAATCTAGAGCCGTGGTTATTTTGTGAGGAGGCTAGTCGAAAAGCTGAACTCCGGGGTGGGTGAAATTTCTGCTATGTGAGCTCAACCCAATGTCTGGAGGCCGTTACTCATGGAACGACCAATTCTAGAAGTTTCAAACCTATCTATTGTTCACAGCGCGGAAGGCGTTGAGACGACGCTTCTAGATGACCTATCATATTCCGTCTTCCCTGGGGAAACGTTGGCGATTGTTGGCGAATCTGGGTCTGGCAAGTCTTTGTCTTCACTCGCGATTATGGGCCTACTATCTTATGAATTACGCGTCACTAAGGGCAGCGTAAATTTCGAGGGCGTTGATTTGCTGACTCTATCGAACGAAGAGATGCGCCAGCGTCGTGGTCGCGATATCTCGATGGTTTTTCAAGAACCGATGACATCACTTAACCCAGTGCGCAATATCGGTAGCCAGATCACCGAAAGTATTGAAGAAAACCTTGGGCTGTCTAAAGCTGCAGCACGGAGCCGTGCAATTGATTTACTCAAAGAGGTAGGCATTGCCGATGCTGATCGCAGGATGCGCCAATATCCTCACCATTTTTCCGGAGGCATGCGCCAGAGGGTGATGATAGCAATTGCACTTGCCGCTGAGCCTAAGCTTATTGTTGCTGATGAACCGACAACGGCTCTGGACGTTACGATTCAAGCGCAAATCTTAGATTTAATGGCAAAAGTCTGCGCTGATCACGGTGCAGCGCTAATACTGATAACGCACAATCTGGGGATTGTTGCGCGCTATGCAAAGCGTGTTAATGTTATGTACGGAGGGCGGATTGTAGAAACTGGTACCGCAGCCGATATTTACCACCGTCCCCGTCATCATTATACTAGAGGTTTGTTGAGTTCGATCCCGCGGCTGGATCAAAGCCGCGCAAACCGATTGCAACCAATTTGGGGCAATCCGGCTGACCCATTTGCCCCCATCAGCGGATGCCGGTTTCATCCGCGCTGTTCTGCCATGCATCCAAAATGCAAATCCGAGCGCCCACTATTTAACGGGCGCATCGCGTGTCATTTTCCATTATTGATTAAAGAAAAGGTTGAAGGATGATGGAACAGCCATTTCTGCGGATCGAAGGCCTTTCTGTCCATTTCCCAGTCAATAAAGGCTTATTGCAACGTCAGGTTGGCGAAGTGAGAGCTGTTGAGAACGTCACGCTGACTTTGAAGCGAGGGGAGGCATTTGGACTTGTGGGAGAATCTGGATGTGGAAAGACAACACTAGCGCGAACCGTACTCAGGCTTGTAAGTGCTACCGAGGGCGCAATATGGTTTGACGGTGAGAACATAACCAACCTGAAAGGCGCAGCGTTAGAGCCTTATCGAAAGCGAGTTGCAGCTGTCTTTCAAGACCCGTTCTCATCTCTCAATCCTCGGATGCGAGCTGGCAAGATCATAGCTGAGGTGTTGAGTGTGCATGGTTATAGGGGCGACGTAAAGCGCCGTGTTATCCAACTGTTTGATCTATGTGGTTTGTCTGAAAGGTTTTTTGATCTTTACCCTCACCAGATGTCTGGTGGCCAGCGCCAGCGCGTTGGAATCGCCCGTGCACTTGCAATTGAGCCTGACTTGATTGTTTGTGACGAGGCCGTTTCGGCGCTTGATGTATCGATCCAGGCGCAGATAATCAATCTTCTCGAAGAGCTGCGCTTTAAGTTGAACCTGACCTATTTATTTATCGGTCATGATCTGTCCATAGTACGGCACCTCTGTGACCGCGTCGCTGTGATGTATTTGGGTCGAGTGATGGAAGAGGCTAATTCAGAAGAACTGTTTTCCAATCCAGAGCATCCATATACCCGCGCTTTGATCGAAGCTGTCCCAAATCCTGACCCACAATCCATATCCAATCATGAATTTGTTAGTTTAAATGGCGAAGTACCAAGCCCGCTGGACCCACCGTCTGGCTGCGTCTTTCATCCTCGCTGTGCTATTGCAATTGCTAAGTGCTGTTCGGTAGAACCCGCGCTTAAAACTTCACACTCAGGCCACAATGTGGCGTGTCATGCCTTCAACCTACCACCCAAAGACGAAACATAACACATCAGGAGAAACTAAAATGGATGAAAAAGACCTTTTGAAACGTGCCAAAGCTGAGTTGTGCGACGCTTATGACTATGATCAACGAGATCCGATGTTTGGTCTGACAAAAGAAGACCTCCGCGGTAATCAGATCAGCCGCCGTTCCACTATACGTCTTTTAGCGGCTGGCGGTGCAGCACTAGGACTGTCACAACTCCTGCCTGGATTACGCGCTACGGCTGCGATGGCTGGCGGTCATAGTGGTGGCGAACTGAAATGCGCATGGGCAGGCGTTGGAGAAATTACAACGCTGGATCCCGCTCAAATCGGTCAAGTTCTTCAATTTCAGATTGCGTCTAATATCTATAGCGGTCTGATGCATATCGATAATACACTTGTGGCCAAAGGCGATCTTGCAGAAAGCTGGGAGGTGAGTGAGAATGGTTTGGAATACATTATCAAACTTCGCGAGGGTGTGACCTTCCACAATGGCGATGCCTTTAACGCAGATGATGTTGAGTTCACCTTCAACCGGTCCAGCGACCCTGATAAATCGCGCCACAGCCGCGTTATCGCAAATGTCGCAGAGTTCCAGAAGCTGAATGATTTCGAAGTAAAATTCATTCTAAAGCAACCACAGGCCTCGTTCTTAACCAAAGCACTTGAGCGAGCTTCCGGTCGCGCCATGACGATTGTGTCTCGCGGCGGACTGGAAACGCTTGGCCTTGCGCAATATGGTATCACGCCGATCGGTACTGGTCCCTATCAGGTGGTTTCGCATACGCTAGGCCAGGCTGTTGAGCTGGAAAAATTTGGTGACTACTATGATCCTGATCGCCCAAAGCTTGACAAGATTTCAATTCAGCCAGTAGACGGCGTAGAACCTCTCGCAGCAGCGTTAGAGGCAGGTGATATTCAGTACGTTGGCGGCAATCCATTCCCCGCACAACTTATCGACCGAATGGACGCCAACCCTGACCTAATGGTTGACGTGAAGCCAGGACCGGGCTTTCAGTCGATATGGATCAATCCTTGGCATGAAGCGATGACAGTTACTGACTTTAATAAGCCGCTTGAAGAGTTGAAGACTGAAAAAGGCTTTATGGTCCGTCTTGCAATTGCCAAGGCATTGGATCGCGATTTGTTCATTAAGCAGGGTTTGTTTGGCTACGGCGTCCCCGCACTTGGCACGATAAATCCGGCGATGGGGTTCTTCTTTGACGAGGAGCTGGCTAGTACATCCGCGCAAGCATATGATCCTGAAGGTGCTAAGGCGCTTATGGCTGAAGCTGGCTACCCAGATGGTAAAGGTTTTCCCGAACTCAAGCTACAAACGACGCCAAACACCAAGCGCGCAGGACAGGTTGTGGCTAATATTCTTAAGGTGACACTGGGTATTTCTGTTATTGTTGACCCTAAGGATTTCTCGATTGGGATCGAGGAGTTCAATAAAATGGAAATTGACCTGCGTCTTGGTGGTTCTGGTGGTGACTATGATCCTGACGACGGTCTGGTAGACTGGATGCAGACTTCGTCCAAATTCAACGGCCCGGCCCGTGACACTTCTACAAAACCATTCGGCTTCTGGAGTGAAGACGAGGCTGATAGTCTTGCCAAAGAGCAATCCACAACAGCGGATCCAGAGTTGCGGCGTGAGCTGGTACAACGGGCTAATGCGATCACCTCAAACAAGGTTGCCTGTGCGTTCCTTTACCACCCGGTTGACGTGCTTGTTCATAGCAAGTCCGTGATTGTGCCTGAGGATGCACGTATTCCTGGCTTGCACGAACTTGACCGTATTTCTCTGGCCTAACTTGTAAGAAAGGCAGGTAGGCCCACTGAGGCCTACCTAACACATTATGGTATCATATATTTTGAGGCGACTGGTTGGATCGGCATTGGTAATGTTGGCGGTAGCCACTCTTGTATTTTTTATGATCCGCCTGGTTCCTGGCGATCCGATTGCATCTATGTTGGCCGACTCAGGTAGCCCTGAAGCGCGTGAGGCAATGATCCGCCGTTTGGGACTGGATCAACCTTTAATAGTGCAGTTTTGGAGGTGGTTTACGTCCATGCTTCAAGGGGATTTAGGAGCCTCAATCTATGGCAACAACCAACCCGTTTCGACGATCCTCCTTGAGGCATTGCCGCGCACCATGTCATTGGCATTTCTTTCTTTTATGATAGCGCTGATTATTGCCGTTCCTGCGGGCATACTGTCTGCCATGCGCAAAAACACAGCTACTGACGCTGCGGTCTCCATATTTGCGTTCCTAGGACTGTCAATGCCAGATTTTTGGCTGGCAATTTTACTGATCATAGTCTTTTCAGCCAACCTTCAATGGTTACCCGCAATTAGCTATGCTCCCATGTCTGAAGGAATATGGGAATGGCTCAAGCATTTGATCCTTCCGTCAATCGCCATTGGCACTGGATTTTCTGCGATTATCGCGCGTATGATCCGGTCCTCTATGCTGGAAGTAATGCAGGCGGATTATATGCGGACTGCTGCCTCCAAGGGTCTGCCCATCCATATCCAGATGCTTCGACATGCCTTCCCCAACGCACTTATACCAGTCGTTACAGTAATAGGCATCGCGTTTGCCCTGCTTATTTCAGGCGCAGTCGTAGTTGAGAATGTATTTGCCATTAAGGGTCTGGGGCGTGTGCTGATCCAAGGCATTCAGAATCGTGATTATCCAGTTGTTCAAGGTGCGGTCTTGGTCGTATCAGCGTTTTTTGTCCTTTCCAATCTGTTGGTCGATTTGCTCTACGCGGTGATTGATCCAAGAATTAGGTATTCGTGATGCTCGGCTCACCCTTGGAAGATCTCGTGCAGCCTGATGCGATCATAAAGAAATCCCGCCTACGCGCAGTATTTGGCCGCGACCGCAAGGCACAAGTGGGGCTGATTATACTTGCATTGTTCGTACTTACTGCTCTTCTGGCGCCGTTTATCGCGCCGTTTGATCCCAACGAAATGAGCCTTGATATGATGAGCCAGCCATCGGTTAATAATTGGCTCGGAACCGACGATTTGGGTCGCGATCTGTTGTCGCGTATTATCTGGGGCACGCAGATATCACTTCTTGTTGGAGTGTCAACAGTGGCACTTGCTCTTGTTGCAGGCGTCGCGCTTGGGGTTATTGCCGGCTACTATGGTGGGTGGATCGATAACATCATCATGCGCTATATCGACCTACAATGGGCGTTCCCAAACTTCATTATTGCCGTGTATCTAGTGGCTGTTTTTGGTACCGGACTTTTGAATGTGATTGTGGCAATCGCGCTGGCGTTTCTGGATGACTTTGCTCGGATCGCTCGTTCCATGGTTTTAACGCTAAAGGAAGAACAATTTGTTGACGCCGCTCGTGTTCAGGGTTTCTCAGACGCTAGAATTATGTTTTATCACATCTTACCTAACGCGCTGGCTCCGCTGATTGTACAAGCTACAGTAAGCGTATCGTATGCTATTCTCGGTGAGGCTTCTTTATCCTTCCTCGGCCTTGGAGTGAACCCTAATACGCCAACCTGGGGCCTTATTTTGGCAGATGGTCGGAGCTTTATTTCGCAAGCGTGGTGGCTTGGAGTTTATCCTGGTTTTGCAATCATGCTAGTGGTGCTTTCTATTAATTTTGTGGGCGATGGTTTGCGCGACGCCCTGGATGTCCGGGAAAACGAGACCTGATCAAAGCTGATCGACAAGATTTTTCGCCATCATCATATGCACACCTTTTTCGCGGTTAACGGTCTGTGTGATGCGTAAATCACCCGCCAGGCTACACAGCATATAGGCGTCTTCGCGGCTGATCTGGGCACGCTGAGAAACTAGCGTGATCATGTCGCGCAATGCCATCTCGACACAGCGATCAAGGTCAGCGTCCATGCCCATCGTGATGTAATGGGTCGGTGTTTCGGCTTGGGGATAGATCAGCTTGCGATCTTTGAGAACGCTCAACCGGAATCGACCTTGTAGCGCGGTTTCAATCGCTGTGACGCAAACCTCGCCATCACCTTGCGCGCCGTGCCCGTCGCCACACGAGAACAACGCGCCTTCCATTTGAACTGGCAGATACAGCGTTGTGCCTGCCACCAATTCCTTATTGTCGATATTACCGCCATGCACCCGTGGCTCTATCGTTGAAATACGTCCCCA
>MDTB01023352.1_pt1 | contig 11722 bp, 14 predicted proteins | sample 811161 | NCBI WGS metagenome assembly MDTB01 (sample SAMN05326650, study PRJNA326480) | marine metagenome | isolation source: seawater | place: Mediterranean Sea | collected 2009
AAGCGCGATATGTATGTTGCCAAGACTATTTTTTATACCGACAATATGAATTTTCAAGTCAGTTGCCAGACATGAATTTCCAGTTAGTAGAAAAAACAGTAATATGATGAATATTTTTAGGCTGTACATATTTTTAATACATCCTAAACAGTAATATTTAGATAGTATCCTCTGGGTACGTTGTCCTTAAGTGGCTCATCACTTGCTAAAACAGAATTTAAACGCCACAAGCTTTTTTGTTGCTTTATAAGTTCAATGCTCTCCTCTCTTTTCACAGAAGCTGGATGGACCTCCTTCTGCCCTGTCTCGTTACCTGTGTTTTGCGCAGGAAGAAAGTTCCTTCCAGAGAGAATTTGGTTGATTGATTTAGTCATATGTTAAACTTAACTGGAAAAGGTTAACAGAATCTCAAGAAGGATGGATTCCAAATGCTGGAATGGTGTTCTTTTTATATTGTCTTAATGCCCACCCAACACTTGAAAAAGCTAAGTTGCTCCAAGGTATATCCTCAAACTCACATAGGATTACATCTTGGCTTTCTATTCCGGGGGAAAAATCAGCTGTCTTCATTTTGGCGAGATGTATAAAGTAAATTTGGCTAATTCTTGGGATTTCGTAAATACCAACTAAGCCAACCACTTTTGTTTTTGCGCAGGCCTCCTCCCATACCTCCCGCTCAGCGCCTTTAGCAGTAGTCTCGTTTAATTCGAGGTAACCTGCGGGTATTGTCCAATAACCTTTGCGGGGTTCTATGGCTCTCTTGCAAAGCAGAAATTTATTTTCCCAAATACATATTGCACCGGTTATTATTTTTGGGTTTTGGTATGCAATGTATCCGCAGTCGAGACAAACGTCACGCAGACGATCATCATTGTCTGGAACAACCTTGTGGATTGGGCCTTGTGGATTTTTCTTAGCCATAATGCTTAACTTCTTACATAAGTGCAGATCTAACAAGACTAATTTATATATCGTCTTGTGTTAAACTATTTTAATTCAGAAAATATTGATTTATGAATAAAGATTTGAATTTCTCGATCTCTAGTTTCGATTTGTATAAGAGCGTGATATAACTCAGGATAAAAATTAGTCATGTTTATTACCCTTTCTTAAGAATTGAAGCTATGCTAGATCAAAACAAAATAGCAAAACAAGAAAATGCAGAATTTTTTAGTAAATCTTCGTTAATGTTGGGGGAGAGCAGTAACATGGAAGGAATGAGGCTTTCAACTCGTCGCACATTCTTTCTGCTGTACGGTGTGGCATCATTATTTTTATTTTTAGCATCTACCTATTATGCAGACGCAAGGATTAACGATGCAATCCTTGAATGGAAGCGGAGTCAAGAGTTGGTTAAACTTATATCAGAGATACACGAGGCAGTTACTTTGATTGAGGCTAAAAAGGATGTTTTTTTGCAAGGTGCAAGTTCGCCAAGCATTGAGTCAGTAGAAAAAAATTTGAAAGAGGTTTTAATTAAACTCCGCAAGATACATCAATTTCCAGAGAGCAAGGCGGTTAGCCCAGTAGTATCAACCTTACGAGATGGCTTGCTACAATATAATGATCAATTTAGTAAGATTACCATAATTAAAAATGGAAAAGCTACCAAGCTATTAAAAGGAACGATAAGTAAAGATGCTGTAATATCAAAGTCAGGTTTGGATGAATTCGGTGAAATACTTGCGTACGTGATGCCTAATATGGAGCAACTAATTTTATTTTCCGGAAAGTTATCTAAAAATTCGATAGATAAATTAAACGAATTGAGAGAGAAAATTCGGTTATTTTTTCCGATTTGCTATGGGATTTTAATTGTTTTAATTGTTGCGTTCGGCGCACTACTAATGCGAAACATGATTAAAAGTATAAGGATGGTCTCTAATACAGCATCTCGAATTGCTTCCGGCGAGGAAAATGCAATTATTTTAGGTACTGAAAATATTGACTCGGTTGGTCAGATTGCTCGAACTTTGATGAAGTGGCGTGATGACTTATCAGATATGCGTCAGATTAGACTTGAATTAAGTGAAACTCGAAAAAAATTATCAGTTTCTCTCCAAGAAGCGGATCGTAAGGCATCAGCAACTGTTGATGCCGCCAGAGCAGCGTTGATAGCTGAGGTTGCATCTGACAAGAATATTGTCGGCCAAAGCATAATTAAAGGAGAGTCTGTAGCAATAGATGAAAAAGAAAAGACCGAAATAGCAGACTCTAATTCTACACGAATTAATGACAGCGAGCGAGAGTTGGTCCTGTCTGAATTCAATTCAATATCATCGGCGAGCCAAACGGTGGCCCATTTGAGTGGCTTCGTTACGACTGCAACGACAGGTTTTGAGCGTGTAGATCAATTAATTAAATCACTTAAACAGATAGCGATGAAAATTGACTTAATTGGGACTTTATTAACATATATAAAGGAACTCGCTGATCAAGAAGAATTGCCGGTACAGACTGACTATGAACCTAAACGATCAATAAATTTGACCAACGTTGAACTAGAGAACCCAAAACTCCAAGAGGAGGTTGTTAAAAGTGACGAGATAGCGAGACGACTTGTGAGTATAAGAGATGTGTCTAAGCGGGCAGATAAGGTAGGACAAGAACTTAAAGAGTCAATTTTTGAGTCTACAAAGTTAGCAAATGACCTTGCATCCACAACTTCGAGTCAAGCATTAGATGCGACTAAACGGCTCTTACTACAATCTCAGAATTTACAAAATATTTTGGATAATATCATTCATGAAATTGGAAGTTCAAGATCTGACCAGGCAGACACACGTTCTAATGAAAAGAATAGGGAAACATAAGTAAATAGAATTAATAAGCTTTAAGTTATTTTTTAAAATCAGACAAAGCCTCTATTCCAGGAAGTTTTCGCCCTTCTAGCCACTCCAAAAAGGCTCCACCAGCAGTGGATGTATATGATAAACGGTCTATTATCCTTGCATTATTTAGCGCAGCTAATGTATCTCCACCACCTGCTACGGATATAATCCCTCTCGTTCCTGTCAAAAATGAAACTTCATTTGCAATTGCAGAAGTGCCCTCGCCAAAGGGTTCAATTTCGAAAGCGCCTATGGGGCCATTCCATACAATAGTATTGCACGCGCGCAATACTGAGAAAATTTTTTTTAAGGATAAAGGACCTAGATCTAAAATCATTTCATTGTCTGGGATACAATCTATGGGCCAAGTATTACTTGAAACGTTTGCTTTAAGATGAGACGCGGTTACACAATCAATTGGAAGCACTATTTCACACCCTCTTTGGTTAGCTTTAGAAATTATTAATTTAGCATCATTTATCATATTTTCTTCAAAGATGGATGTCCCAATCTTGTATCCTTGAGCTGCAAGAAATGTATTAGCCATCCCACCGCCGATGATTATATGCTCAGCAATTGATATGATATTGTGCAAAACGCGCATTTTTGTTGAAATTTTTGCACCACCAATGATGGCAGCTAATGGATGTTTTGGTTTTTCTAGCACTTGAGCTAAAGCGGACAGTTCTTCCTGTAACAAAGGGCCGGCAAAACTCTCCAGGTAGGATGTTATGCCCGAAATGGATGCGTGCGCTCTATGGGAACAAGAAAAGGCATCATTGACAAAATAATCTGCAAGTCCAGCAAGACTTTTAGCGAATAGTTTGTCGTTGGCCTGTTCCTCCGAATAAAATCGGAGGTTTTCAAGAAGAACAATCTCGCCATCATTCATCTGAGCTATGGTATTTTCTGTTTCTGGGCCTAGACAACTCGGGCAAAAGTAAATGTCTTGATTTAAATAGTTGCGAAGAGACGATGCAATAGGTTTTAAAGATAAATGATGTATTGGTTCGCCCTTTGGACGTCCAAGGTGAGACATTATTATGGTTCGTGCCCCTTGTGATGACAGGGTTTTGATTGTTTTAAGGCTTCTTATGAGTCTGGAATTGTCAGAAATTTTTCCATTTAAAATGGGCACATTTAAATCGCATCTTAAAAGAACCCTCTTGCCCTTAAAATTCATTTTATCAATGGTTTTGTATCTACCCATTTTTAATTACTCGTTAATTGTTGAAACGGGTTCTTTAGACCTAGCAAGCGCTTTTTTGTATTCAGCATTTGCGGCTTTGGCCTTTTTTTTATCTCCTAGAACTTGATATGACCGTATTAGTTTAATCCAACCGTCAAGATTGTCGGGATCAGTTTTGAGACGATTTGCCAACTGATTAACCATATTGTAAATCATTTTTTGTTTATCCTTCTCATCCAATGCCATCTCCATGTCTTTGACTTTCGGGGAGGATTTTGTTGCAAGTGACTTTGTGTTTTTTCCAGCAGTTTCAGACTCCAAATTTACAAGTTTGTTTGTTTTTTCAATCTGATTATTGAGAGCAGGCAACCAAGGTTCGGTTCCGTTAGATAGGTGTTTGATTTCAGTCCATATTTGTAATGCCTCTTTAAATCTACCTTTTTGATTTTTAGCTAGACCAAAATAATAGAGTATCCGTGGATTGTGAGGGTCTCTCACAGATAGGTTTTTTAATATTTGATATGAAGTTTGATCTACTTTACCCGCTTTATTTAAGATCCTAGATTCCACATAATCAGCGCTAATCTCCGTATTTTCTGGGGACAGATTGTAGGCGTTCTCAAATGCTTCTTGTGCTTCAGGGTATAACCTTGATGATATAAATATGTTACCTAAGTTGGTCCAATTTTGAATATTTTCTGGTTCGTCATCCAATTTTCGCAGTAATAGATCAATTCTTTTCCGTAAATATTCGATTTGCTGGTTTCGGGTATCTGAAGCGTTCTGCGCTTTAATTTCTTTGAGGTTATAACCGGGAAGGCCGGGACTCCCGAGTATTGCATAAGTCAAACTGCTCCCAAATAAACAAATTGAAAATATGCTCAGTATCGTAGAAACTTGATTCCCATTCTTTATATGCACTTTATCTCGTGCTTTTTTACTGGCTGAGTCTGCCAAAAGAATTTTTCGTTGAATTTCGATTTTTGCAGATTTTGCCTCAGCCTCAGTCAGGAGATTTTGCTCCAGATCTTTGTTAACGCTAGCCAGCTGAGTTTTATAGTTTCTAATGTCATGCTCAAACCTATCCTCATTAATGAAACTAGATTTTGATCTGGTTAGAACGGGCCAAGTGATAAAACTGCACGTGGCAATTATGATGATAAATATGATCAACCAAACTTCTATCATTGATCTATATCCTCTAGAATACGACTGAGGCGATGTTTTTCTTGTTTACTTAATTTTTTTATAGACTGTTGGTTTTGCTCAAGGGAGGCATTCTTTTCTCTGAAGAAAAGTATAATTACTATGCCACCAATTGTTATGAAAATTAATGGTCCAAACCAAAGGATCAGAGTATTTATCTTTATAGTCGGGTTTAGCAGGACAAACTCTCCATAGCGCGAAACGATGTATTTTGTCACGTCTCCTGTGCTATCACCTGCAAGCAGTCTTTTCCTGACTAAGAGGCGAAGGTCTCTTGCTAATTTAGAATCCGAGTCATCAATGGATTGGTTTTGGCATACGAGACATCTAAGTCCTTTACTGATTTCTCGAGCTTGCTTTTCTAAGGAAGGATCGAGAAGGATTTCGTCTGGGTTTACTGCTATACTCGAAGGAGCCCATGACAAAATGATAAAACTTAGAAAGAATATTTTCATCTTTTAATCTCTCTTTTTTAATTCATCTATCATAGGCGCAAGAATTGTCTCCCAAATAGTTTGGTCTAATGGCCCCACGATCTTGTGGCGAATAATACCGTTTTTGTCCACCAGAAATGTCTCTGGAGCACCGGTAACACCAAAACCAATAGCAGCATCGCTGTTGGGGTCATCACCAATCAATGTGTAGGGGTCTCCATACTTACGTAACCAATTTGGCCCAGATTCACGATCCTTTTCTTGCCAGTCGATACCGTGAATCTTTATTAATTCTAATTTTTTTATCTTCATGAGAAAAGAGTGCTCGATCAAGCAAGCAACGCACCATGACCCAAAAATATTGACCAATGAAATTTCTCCGCTCAGGTCTGCACTCCGAAGCCCATATTTGTCTCGTCCTTCTATAGGTGGCAAGGAAAATTCTGGGATTGCTTTGCCTTCCAGCATATTGGGCAATTTACTTGGACCTTTTATCAAATTAATACCAAAATAAATTACCAAAATACAAAAGATTAAAAAGGGGACAATAAAGCTTAAACGCTTAATCATGATGTTATCTGTTTTAATTCTATTTCTGAGATACCTTTTATGCGTCGATTTTTTGCTGGAGCCCCTATTCTATATCGAAAATCTGTAACACTTATCAGACCTCCAATCATCATAATTCCAGCACCGATCCACATCCAAATTATTAGTGGATTAAAATATAGTCGTGCAACATATGAGCCGTTTTCCCCAACTGGGTCTCCTATAACCGCATACAGGTCTCCTAATAACGTTGTATGAATGGCAGCTTCCGTTGTTGAAATACGACTTACATTGTAAATGCGTTTCTCTGCATTCAATATTGTAACTTCTTCACCATTTTTGTAGACAATAAACTTTCCTCTATTAAAAGAGTAATTGGGCCCATTGCCAAATTCATTACCATCGAATTTATATATATACCCAGCTACATCAACTTCATCTCCTGGTTTCATGGTTTGGATGCTCTCAACTTTCCAAACTCCTGCTCCAGTCATACCTGCTATAGTTATTGCAAGGCCGAAGTGTCCCAAAATCATTCCCCAATTAGAGCGTGGGATTTTACGAAGACGATTTATAGATTTGATGAGTGGAATCTGAAAAAGTTGTATACGTTTGCTGAGTCCATTTAACGTGCTACCACCCAACCAAACAGATAACATGATCCCCAGCACACCAAAAATTGGTGCATTTATATCGATGGCTAAAATTAGGGGCCCAGCTAAAATTGAGCACAAAAAAACTGTTCTGAGGCGTAATAATGCTGAGTAGAGATCGCCCCTTTTCCAATTTAGATGTGGTCCAATTGCCATTATTATAATCATCGGCGTCATTAGCGGGATAAAGATAGAATTAAAGAATGGTGCTCCTACAGAAATTTTTGTGCCCTGAATTGCGTCAAGAAATAGAGGGTATAGAGTTCCAAGTAGTATACTGGTTAAAGCTGTAATAAGTAATAGGTTGTTAAAAAGGAGTGCTCCTTCGCGAGATATCGGGGAAAACAATTCTTTGTTTTTTAATTGCGGCCCTCGTAAAGCAAATAGAATAAAAGAGCCTCCGATTACTATAGTTAAAAATGCTAAAATGAAACCTCCCCTCTCTGGGTCACTTGCAAATGAATGAACCGAGGTTAGCACTCCTGAGCGAACTAGAAATGTGCCTAACAAACTCATTGAGAAAGCAATAATTGATAGTAAAACAGTCCACCCTTTTAAACTCTCTCGTTTTTCAACAACTATGGCAGAGTGAAGAAGGGCGGTTCCTGCTAGCCAAGGTAAAAACGATGCATTTTCTACTGGGTCCCAGAACCACCAACCGCCCCATCCTAACTCATAATACGCCCACCATGACCCAAGAGCTATCCCTCCCGTTAAAAAAGCCCAAGCAGCAAGTGTCCAAGGTCTTACCCACCGCGCCCAAGTACTATCAACTTTTCCCTCAATTAAGGCTGCAATAGCGAATGAAAATGCAACAGAAAAACCAACATAACCGAGGTATAACATTGGAGGATGAAATGCTAGGCCGGGATCTTGTAGTAATGGATTTAAGTCTTCACCGTTAATTGGAGGAAAAAGCACGCGCTCAAATGGATTTGACGTTAATATAATTAACAAGTAGAAACCTACCCCTACTGTAGCTTGTATAGCCAATACTTTAGCTTGGAACAAAGTTGGCAAATTTTGTCCAAATATGGCGACTGCTGAACCAAATAATGCTAAAATCAGAGCCCAAAGTAAAAGAGACCCCTCATGATTTCCCCATACACCAGAAATTTTATAAATTAGTGGTTTATCGGTATGAGAGTTTTTTACAACATTAAGAACTGAAAAATCTGATGAAATGTAAAGGTATGTGAGGCAAATGAAAGATATGCTTACAAGAATGAATTGACCTATTGCAGTGGGGATACAAATTTGGGCAATTACGACGTTTTGTTTTTGTGCCCCATAAAGTGGAAAAGTGGCTTGTATAATTGCAACGAATGTCGCCAATATAAGCGTAAAGTGTCCTATCTCAGCGATCATTTGCTGCTACCCTGCCATTGACCAGCCTTTTTGAGAGACTCCGCAACATTTGGAGGCATATACTTTTCGTCATGTTTTGCTAATACTTCTTGGGCAAAGAAAGTATCATGTTTTATGAGGCCTTCTGCGACTACACCCTGCTCTTCACGAAAGAGATCTGGAAGTATGCCTTTAAATTTAACATCTATTGAAGATTTTAAGTCCGTGATTGTGAAAGAAATATTACCATCATCTAGCCTTTTTACGCTTCCTTTTTCGACTAATCCACCTATTCTAACTTTTTGATCTCGAGCTATCTTTTTGTCATTTAGGTCAGATGGGGAATAAAAGAAAACTATATTCTCTTCAAATGCGTTTAAAATTAAAATCACTGCGATTGAAAACAGACCTATAGAGATAAAAACAAATGTTAAGCGTTTATGTTTTAGTTTCATTTCCGTCCAGTTCCTTGCTAGAATGGTCTTCATCTCGTAAATTCATTAATTGTACTTCAGTTTTTTTTGTGAAGTCTTTGCTCGCTAAAAAAACAGCTAATAAGATACACAAAGTTACACCATATGCTGCCCAAACATAGTATCCATATCCATTCATTGCAAAAAAATCTGCCATAATTACTTTCTGACCCTCATATCCCTCTGCGAGGCATAACGTCGAAAGACTTACGGATCAGTAGGGCTCGAATTTTTTTTCTATTAATTTCTCCTCTTATTCGGATCAATAAGACCCAGAGGAAAAAACACGTGAAAGCTACAGTCATTAAAAATAGGGGCGTTAGCATACTTGAATGAATTGATGGGCCATCAATTTTGATCACGCTTGCAGGTTGATGTAATGTATGCCACCAATCCACACTAAATTTTATAATAGGAATATTTACCAAACCAATTAACGCTAAAATTGAGGAGGCTTTTGCCCCTCTAGACTCATCATCAAAGGCATTATGAAGCGCTAAAAAACCCAGATATAAAAATAGTAGAATGAGCATTGATGTGAGGCGGGCATCCCAGACCCACCATGTACCCCACATTGGTTTTCCCCATATTGAACCAGTAAGAAGCGCCAAGAGAGTGAAGCCCATACCAATAGGAGCTATAGATTTAGACGTTATTTCAGCTAAAGGGTGCTTCCATACAAGGCTAGCACCTGCAAAAAGACTCATACTAGTATAACAAAGTAGTGCCAACCAAGCTGATGGTACGTGAACATACATAATGCGAACGGTATCACTTTGCTGGTAATCAATGGGAGAGATGACGAGACTATAATAAAGACCAAGCGGAAAAAATGTGAGGCATAGGCTCATAACCCAAGGCTGCAAAAAATCTGCAAGTCTAATGAATCTTCCCGGATTAGCAAAACGATGAAACATGTGCAATCAATCACTCATTTTTTTGCAAAAATATAACTATAAATAATTCATACTTAAATAATTAAATGTTTATCAATAAATAACGATAACTGTAATATTGTATAATAAAAAAAAATTACAATCTTTGCATTAAATTATTTAGTTATCTAATGCTTGTCGAATAGCGCTTGCAGTTACCCATGGACAAAAAGCAAGTGAGCCTAGAAATATTGCGGTAAGTACTGAAAAATGAGGTTCGTTTGGGAGATTTTTTATGGCACTGTCAACCGCTAAGATTCCAAAAATAAGAATTGGGACATAAAGTGGCAAAATGATGAGAGAAAGCAAGATTCCGCTTTTTCTTGAGCCTATTATCAAGGCGGCTCCCATCGAACCAATTAAACTTAGACTTGGGGTGCCTAAAAGCAGTGAAATTATTAAGGTCCAAAACCCGTTATTTGGGACATTCATTAATATTAATAAAAAAGGAGCTGAAATTATTAATGCCATACCAGTCATGAACCAATGAACTAGCACTTTTGCAACAACTACAAGCTCGAGTGCAACAGGCTGAATCGCAAGAAGTTCAATACTTCCATCTTCGTAGTCATTTTGAAAGACGCGTTCTAAAGAGAGCATTACAGAAAAAAGGGCACAAACCCAAATGATTCCAGGACCAATTTGAGATAGATGTTTCAAATCGGGCCCTACCCCAAATGGAAAAAGACTTACCGTCAAGACAAAGAACATGATTATCATCATGTTTGCACTACCATATTTGATGTTAAGGCTGAAATCACGCTTTACAATTGCAAAAAAGAATCGCATCTAATGTGGCTCCATTGTGGAAAATTGAGATAGGTTTATTTCTTTTTTATTTGTAAGCGCGATATTTACGTGCGTTGAGATAATTACGATACCACCAGCGCTTTGGTAAGCTTTAATAACGTGCTCCAATGCTAAGATCGCTTGCGAATCTAAAGCTGTTGTTGGTTCGTCTAATAGCCATAAGTCTGCAGGAGATGCTACTATTCTTGCTAAATTAGCAAGCCTAACTTGACCAGCTGAGAGAAACCGTCCAGACACATTACGCAAGTGTTTAATGTTGAACTTTTCGAGTGCTTTTTCTATATCGGTAGGATTTAACCTTATTTGATTCCAATGAAAGATATTCTCATAGACTGTGAAAATAGGCTTTATTGGATTTAAATGACCAATATAATGGAGGGTTGCTTTATGTTCCTCATCCCGGTCATCAATATTTTGACCATTCCAGAGCATACATCCCTCTCTTGGTTTTAGAATGCCTGCCATGAGTCTCAATAAGCTGGATTTTCCGCTTCCATTTGGGCCTCTAATTATTAAGGCTTCGCCAGCATTTACTGAAAAACTTAGTTCCGAAAACACATTGCGTTCGCCACGCTTGCAAAAAAGACCATCGCCAGAGAATGTATTCTTATTCATTGTTTTAAGAGTGCACTTTATTCAAAGATTAATACGAAAATTACTTCTGATAATAAGCTCGTTATTCTTAAAACTCAAATTAAGGTTTGCACATTGTTTGGCTTTGATATGAGACTAATTGAAGATTATTTGCATGGTTCTTTGAGGATCATTTTGACTTGTGTAAGACTTTATTCGAATTTGACAATTAAAGTGAGTTTAGCCTTTTTTTGATATAGGCATAGAGAATGTTAGACACTTCTCATTCTTTAGATGTTTTTTATTCTTTAGAAATATGATACACAAGTTTATGATCATGGCACAACACCCTCGCTAAGGTCCGGTTGTTAAGAAATAAAAACCTTTTTAAAAGATGAATGGTATAAAGACCTTGGAGACCGCAAATGCCTTTAATTGGAAAAGATTCATTACAAACGCGAAGAACACTTAGTCTCCATGAACGTCAATTCGATTATTATAGTATTTCTGCTGCAGAGCAGGCAGGTCTTGGAGAATTAAAAAAACTGCCAAAAAGCTTAAAAGTTTTGCTAGAAAACCTTCTTCGACATGAAGATGGCAGAAGTGTTAAGGTAAAAGACATTGAGTCATTCTCAGAATGGTTAATTTCACGAAAATCTGTAACCGAAATAGCTTTTAGACCCGCTCGTGTTTTGATGCAGGACTTCACTGGAGTGCCAGCT
>MDTB01037659.1_pt1 | contig 11722 bp, 13 predicted proteins | sample 811161 | NCBI WGS metagenome assembly MDTB01 (sample SAMN05326650, study PRJNA326480) | marine metagenome | isolation source: seawater | place: Mediterranean Sea | collected 2009
CAACTGTCATATCTCCACCCCTTTATACTAAAGGCCGAATTCTACCCCCTTTCGGCCTTTTTTTTATAAATATTTTTTACAACCTTGTGGCCTCCAAGATGGTGAAATAACGTCTGGAGTTTCAAGTTTTGTGGATAAGCGTGCAGGCCTCAATGTTAGATCACCAAATTTATTATTCACATCATCAACAACATAATCAATATTGTTTAAATCATTCTGCCTATCAATAAATAAATCCTCTTGGACATCTACTGGTCTCAGGTTGATAGCGGTAACTTGTACTTGATAAATACCATTTTTTTTAATACAAAAACTATTAATTAACATTAAACAAAGCTCAAAAATATCTTTATCATGATGTGTATATTTTGAAATTTTATATTTCTTAGATAGCCATTCATCTTTAATTTTAAACCCAATTATAAATGTATTACATACATACTTATGAGCTCTTAATCTTTTTGCAACCTTATTACTCATATAATGAAATATTTTTTTTATACTATAGATATCCTTCAAATTTGGTTGAGTAACTTTCCCATGTCCAATAGATTTTGGTGATCTATCATTAGAGTTTATATTATCCAAATCCTGCCCTTGTGCCATTAACCATATTTTTCTTCCAATATTTCCATAACGATTACCTAATATACTAATTGGAATTTTTTTCATATCACCACATACATAAACACCATGATAATTTAAGAATGACTCAATTCCATGTGATATTCCACACAAATCTTTAATTGGATAAGTTGATAATATATTTGCAGATTCATCTGGAGGCAAAATTGTGATGCCATCTGGTTTTTGCATTTTTGCCGCAAACTTAGCATTAGATTTATTTCCTGAGATACCGATTGAGCATGGTAAATTCAAATCACTAAAGATCTTATCCTTAATTAAATAAGCAACATTAATCATAGATGGATAGATTTTTTTACAATGTGATAAGTCTAAAAAAGCTTCATCTATAGAAAATATTTCAATATCTGGAGTTATATTATATAAAATTTTCATAATTTTTGATGATGCATATGTGTACTTTTCTGGATTTGAAGGACATCGAATTAATCCAGGACACATGCGAGAAGCTAATGAAAAACGCATACCTGTCTTAATGCCAAATGCTCGAGCTTCATATGAACAAGTAATAATACATGATCCTTTCTTTCCATTTGTGATAGCTACTGGCTTGCCAGCTAATCGAGAATTATCTCTTTGTTCAACAGATGCAAAAAAAGCATTCATATCAACATGGAAAATAACTTTAGGCCAGCTGTTTAAACTTTGAACCACTAGTAGACTCTTATTTGTCCAATTACAATGCCTTGTATAGCTATTCTGCTAATATTATATTTTATCGAATTAAATTTTTTGTTTGCAGGTATAAGTTCAACAACATCTTTATTTAATAATTTATAATATTTTAATGTGACATCTTGATTATCAATTAGTATAACTACTACTTTAGATTTAGAGATTCTATTTGTCTTTTCTACAATAACCCAATCACCATCATGAATTCCAGCATCTATCATAGAATCACCCTGAACTTTCAGGGCATAGCATTTTTCATTAGAAAACATATGTTCTAATTCAAGTATATCTTGATCTGGAACCGCTTCAATTGGCCCTCCAGCAGAAATCTTCCCTAAACTACTTATGTTAAATGCTTTTTTATGGCCAACGACATTTAATCCTCTATGCTTATTAGAGCGACAAGTAATCAGTCCTGATTTTTCTAATGATTTTATATATCTATGTGCAACACCCTTGGATGTAATTCCGATAGAGCTAGCAATTTCTCTTAAAAGAGGGCTGCGGCCATTATTTTTTTGATATCTAACAACATAATCATATACTTTTTGTTCTTTTTCAGTGAGCATAAAGTTCTCATAAAGTTCTCATTAACAGGTTACAAAGTATCATATTTAAAATAATATTTAAATAATTAATTTAAAAAAAAGGATTATATGCCCACTGTAATAGACCTTGTCTTTGTTTAGGTCTACAAGACAGATCATTCTTATGGCAGTTTTTTATGATAGCTCCTTTATGCCTAGGTCCATAGGCTTTCCATCGCATAATCTGCACTTTATCAATTTCAGCTATTCGCCTTCCTAGGTAATATCTACAGTACCATTGAAACCATCCTAATGGATCTTCGGGAAATATCCAACCTTTGCTTAACCAATGTTCCATAGAGAGACCAGATTTAATAGAAAAATAATTGAGCGAAACATCGAATTCATCATAATTAATTTTTGCATTTTTAAACCATTTTTTTGGGAATTCCGAAATATCATTCTTGAAATAATTACCACCAAAGACTCCGGCTTCTAGCATTTCTTGAGGCGTAAGTTCAGGCAAAAATATTTTGTTGTAATTAGTTATTATCATTGTATTTAAGTAAAAGGTTTATAATGGCTTTCATGGGCAATATCAAGCATTTCATAATCTCCCCTGCTATTACCATAAGCATAAATATAACTATAATCAGCTAAGTCATATTCTTCTCTAATACGTTTTACTTTTTCTGGTCCATAACAATTATTTTTATATGTTTTACCAGTGATTATTTTATTATCTGTTTCTAGCATAGTGGAGATAAGCTTAATATCATTTGCTTGACACCAGGGTCTTAACCAGAGATCAATGGAAGCTGAGACAACTACAACAATATGACCTTTCTCCTTATGCCAAGATATTTTTTCAATAGCTTTTTTTCTAATTAAGGAGTTAAGTTTATTAAGCGAGAAGTATTCTGCTTTGTTTTTGAAATATTCAAAACCTTTACCTTTGAAATAATATGATATGATGATTTGTTTGATTTCATTATTACTAATTATTTTGACTTTATATAATATCATTAACGGAAATAGTACTAATAACCCGATTATAAATTTAGCATCACCTACTAAATATCTAATAAATTCAATTGTGCTGTCCTGTCTAGTAATTGTTCCATCAAAATCAAAAAATGCAATTTTCATATCAAATCTTTAACTTTTTAAATATATACTCTGGGATAATTTTAATTATGAACATAATTATACGCCATAAACTATTGGAATAAATTATACTCTTATTTTGTTGTTGAGCAGAAAATATATCACTAGCCAGTTTCTTCGGAGATGAAGTAAGAAAATTAGGACGATCTAACCCTGAGTTATTTATAGTGCTCAAATAGCCCGATATAACTGTTAGAACATTGACATTATACTCATCTAAACGATTACGCAATCCGCTCATATATGTCGTTAATGCAGCTTTTGAGCTACCATATATATAGTTTTTAGCGCGACCTCTAACGCCGGATACTGATGAGATTGAAATCATAAAACCTTTTCTATCTTTAATAAACTGATTGGCTATAATATTAAATATTGACATACATCCTAAATAATTTACCTCAACAGTTTTAAAAGTCTCAGACCATTTGGACATAGATAATGCTATGTCAGGATAATAGCCAGCTAGATAAATGACACCAGTGGGCTTAATTTCCAGTGACTCATAGAACTTATAATGAGATTCATAATCAGTAACATCTAGTTCACATAGAACTACTTTTACTTTATGTTTTTTTTCTAAATTACTTGATTCTTCTTCTAGATCAATAATTCCTCTACCAGCTAGATAGATATTATAATTATTTCTTGCATACAATAAGGCTAACTCCAAACCTAATTCATTTTTAGCGCCTATGATCAAAACATATTTCATAAATTATTTTAAACGCATCCAGTTGGTTTTGGTAACCCTCCATACTTTGCAATTTTCTTCATAGGACCAGACTCAAATACGTCATATAATTGTTTAGCTTTTCTATCCATCCCAAATTCTTTTGCAAAAACTCTAACTGCTGGCACTGTTCCAGTTTCGTTATACATCTCTCTTGCTTTCATAATATATACTTTAATTTGATCAGTAATTTCAAATCCATCGATTTTAGCCATTTCCTCCATTATCTCTGGTGACCAATCAGTAGTATTAAGTAAAAAACCATCTGCATCTCTTTCCATAACAACCTCGTTTTTATTTATTTATAATTCGTAATATATTTTCTGGCGGTCTTCCTAAGACTGCTAGATTATCTCTTATTATTATAGGTCTTTGTATTAAGATAGGATTTTTTATCATTATATCAATTATATCCTCATCCTTTAATTCATTATTATCAAGTTTATATTGTTTATATTCTTTTTCAGATTTCCTTAACAATTCACGTGGCTTAATTCTGAGCATTTTTAATATCTTATCTAATTCTTCATGTAGAAGTTTATCTTCTAGATATAACTTTACCTTAGGTATGACCCCCATGGAAGTAATTAATTTTAAAGATGCTCTAGATTTAGAGCATCTGGGATTATGATATATAGTTATTTCTTCTGTCATTTAAAATATCCTTATAGCTTACGTAATTATTCCCACTCTATTGTTCCAGGTGGTTTATTAGTTATATCATATACAACTCTAGAGACACCCTCTACTTCATTTACAATTCTTGTTGAGATGATATTAAGAATCTTATATGGTATCTCGCTAACTGAAGCAGTCATAAAGTCAATAGTTTTTACTGCTCTTAAGGCGACTACATAACTATATTGTCTTTGATCGCCCATTACACCGACGGATTTTATTGGTAGAAAAACTGCTAAGGCTTGGCTTATCTTCTTATAAAGATTATTCTTATGGAGTTCTTCAATAAAAATATTATCAACTTCTTGAAGGATAGTTACTTTATCTTTTGATACTTCTCCGATAATTCTTACAGCTAGACCTGGTCCAGGAAATGGGTGTCTTTCAATTAAATTACCTGGAATCTTTAAAGCTTTACCAATTCGTCTAACCTCATCTTTAAATAACATTTTAATAGGTTCTACTAATTTAAATTTCATCCTTTTAGGTAAGCCTCCCACATTATGATGTGATTTAATAATATCTGACTTAGAATCTTTCGATGACGATTCGATAATATCAGGATATATTGTTCCTTGAGCAAGATAATCAATATTTTTTAATTTGCTAGCATATGCTTCAAATAGTCTAATAAATGTCTCGCCAATTATCTTCCTCTTTTTTTCTGGATTCGTAATACCTTTCAATTTTTTAAAAAATTTTGCTTGAGCATCAATGGTAACTAGTTCGATTCCTAGTTTTTTGGATATATTATGTTGTACTTCGGCTACTTCTTTTTTACGAAGTAGGCCCGTATCTATAAAAACACAGGTTAGTTGCTTAGGCAGAGCTTTATTTAATAACGTAGCAACCACGGTTGAATCTACACCTCCTGATAATGCTAATATAACTTTTTTATTACCTACATTGGATTGTAGGCTTTTAACAATATCTTTTATAATGCTACTAGTTGTCCATGATTTAGAGCAGCCACATACTTCATAAATAAAATTAGTAATAATTTTTTTACCATTTTTTGTATGTGTAACTTCAGGGTGAAACTGTAGGCAGTAGATCTTCTTTTTTTCATTATATATAGCAGCATTTTTTGTATTATCACTACTTCCAATATTTTTAAATCCTGATGGATTTTTTATCACCTTATCTGAATGACTCATCCAAACATTAAACTTACTATTATTTTTAATATTTTTAAATAAACTAGTAGAACTATTTAGCTTAAAAATAGCATGACCAAATTCTTTTTTTAGAGATGAAGATACTTTCCCTCCAAAATAATCTGCAACTAGTTGCATACCATAACAAATTCCTAATATCGGTACATTAGATTTAAAAACAAAACTAGGCAATTTGTATTTATTAATACCAGTTACAGAATTTGGTCCACCGCTTAAAATAATTCCGTTTGGGTTAAGACTATTAAAATCTTTTTTAGTTATCATGTTAGACTTGACTATGCTATATACGCCTGATTCCCTTACTCTTCTAGCAATTAATTGAGTATATTGTGATCCAAAATCTATTATTAAAATTAGATTAGATTCTTTATTATTCATAGTTTACCTTGGTTGGTAATTTGGTGGTTCTTTAACTATTGTGACATCATGTACGTGGCTTTCTTGTTTAGCTGATGATGATATTTTAATAAATCTAGTTTTAGTTTTCATCTCTTCAATATTCTTACAACCTACATAACCCATACTAGATTTTAAACCTCCAGTTAACTGATGAAGTATTGTTTTCATGGTTCCTTTATAAGCTACTCGTCCCTCAATTCCTTCTGGTATTAATTTTGACGACTTCTGAACACCATCTTGGAAGTATCGATCTTTAGAACCTTTTTGCATTGCACCAATTGAACCCATTCCTCGGTATGCCTTATAAGTCCTTCCTTCAAATAATTCTACTTCACCAGGTGATTCATCTGTTCCAGCTAACAACCCTCCTAACATAACTGAATCAGCTCCAGCAGCTAATGCTTTTGCAATATCTCCAGAGTATCTTATTCCTCCATCCGCTATTAACGGAATACTATGTTTCTTGGCAGTTTTAGAAATATTCATAATAGCTGTAAGCTGAGGAACACCAACTCCCGCAACGATTCTAGTTGTACATATGGAACCAGGCCCGATACCAATCTTTATAGCATCAGCACCTGCAGTGATTAGATCTTTTGCGGCTTCCTCTGTAGCAATATTACCTACTATTAAATCCTGTATAGGATATGCTTTTTTTAGGTGTTTTAACATTTTAATGACAAGTTTAGAATGTCCATGAGCAGTATCTATAACAATGACATCTGTTTTCTGTTCAATTAGGGCTTCTGCTCTTTCAATTGACTCATTTCCTGTTCCGATTGCAGCCCCAACTCTTAAGCTTCCTGTTTCATCTTTTGAGGCATTTGGGTAGGTTGTTGATTTTTGAATATCTTTAAAGGTTACCATACCTTTTAATTCATGTTTTTTATTAGTTATGAGTATTTTTTCAATCCTATTCTTTCTGAGAGCACTAATTACTTCATCTTTAGTAAAGTTCTCTCTAACAGTTATCAATCTATCTTGTGGGGTCATGATTTTAGAAACTTTTAAGTCTTGGTCATCTACAAACCTTAGATCTCTATTAGTCACGATACCAACTAATTTATTATTATCTACTATCGGTACACCTGATATATTATATTTTTTAGTGATCTTATTTATCTCGCCAATAGTCATTGTTGGAGAGGCTGTCACAGGGTCATTGATTATTCCGCTCTCATATTTTTTTACAAACCTAATCTGTTTAGCTTGCTCTTCAATGGACATATTTTTATGGATTATCCCAATCCCTCCCTCGCCAGCAAGAGTAATCGCCATCTGAGATTCAGTCACAGTATCCATCGCTGCAGATAATATCGGGGTCTTCAGCTCAATATTCTTGGTTAATCTAGTTGTTAAAAGGACATCTGATGGAAGAATTTCCGAATACTGTGGCACCAGCAAAACATCATCAAATGCTAGGCCCTCTTCTGTTGTGATTATATTGGAATTTTTTGAATTTGTTGTATTTACCATTCTATATTATACATATTAAAGTTATCATATGAAATAATAATATTGTAAATATGAAGATTTTTAGTGTAGAAGAATTAAATACAGCCCTCAAAGACTTTATCGTTCAACAGTTTGATTATCCAATAACAGTCAAAGGTGAGATTTCTAATGTTAGAATGCCGCAATCTGGGCATCAATATTTTAAACTAACCGATAATAATGGTTTTAACAAACATAGTATAGATTGTGTAATTTGGAGAGGAAGAGTATCAAAAAAAGCACAAGATTATGATGCAAAGGAAGTTCTGGTTACAGGCAATATAACGATGTATAAAGCAACAGCTTATTGTCAAATACAAATCAGTGATATTACTGAGTATGGCGAAGGAGCATTAAAAAAGACTATTGAACGAATACGTCTCAAACTAGAAAAAGAAGGCTTATTTAGAAATAAAAAAGAATTTCCTGCCTATCCTGAAAATGTAGGTGTTATTACATCAGCTGACAGTCATGCATTACAGGATGTTTTATCTAAATTAAAAAATAGATATCCTCTAGCTAATGTTTCAATTTATCCAAGTCTAGTACAGGGTAATGAAGCTGCTGAAAGTATAATTTCTCAGCTACATAAATGTAATCAAGATAAGCATATTGATGTGATTATGTTGATACGCGGAGGAGGATCATTAGAAGACCTAATGGTTTTTAATGATGAAGTATTAGCACGTGAAATTCATAAATCGAATATTCCAATAGTTACAGGTATAGGTCACCAACCTGATGTAACTATTGCAGATTATGTTGCAGATGCTGCCATGGAGACACCTACAGCTGCAGCAGTATTTATAACACCAGATAAGAATGAATTGATGGAAAGACTAATTTCTTATGATGATCAAATAAAAAATAGTACTCTAATTAAGATCATAAAGCTAAAAGATAATTATCTGACTATAGTAAAACAAATCAATTTATATCATCCAAAGAATATTGTTATGAATCTAAAATTACGACATAAAGAACTACGCAATAGTTTAACCAACAATTTAGAATTATTATATAACCAGATTTCTAGTAACATGCATCTAGTATTAAATAGACTGCATCTAGCAAGAAGTATTATAAATAATGCTTTTTTTATTAATCAAGGTTTGATCCGAGATAATACAAAACGTATAGAAAAAGTGAGCAAAGAATTATATAAAGATAAATATCAACAATATAAAAGACTTTATAGTGAACTAGCTGCCTCAAATCCAGCAATAGTGTTAAAAAAAGGATATTCTATTATTAGGGATTCTGATGGTTTAATCTTAAAATCAAAATCACAAGTTCAAGATAATCAATTACTTAGTGCTGAATTTAAGGATGGATGTGTGAAAATTAAAAAAGCTGATACTAAAAAATAAAAAAAAACTTGATATAGTGATGATGTAGATGCAGAATAACAAATTAACCAATTAACTATAAACCATTGGAAATGAACAAAGATTTATCAAAATTTTTAAACTTCAAACCTTATAAAGCAAAAAAAGGTGAAGACTACATGTCCCCGAACCAAATTGATCATTTTAAAAAAATACTATTAGATTGGAAAAATCTATTAATGAAAGAGGCTGATAAAACTGTGGAACATATGAAAAATGACTCTACAAAATTATCAGATCCCAATGATGCTGCTACACAAGAAGAAGAATTTAGACTAGAACTAAGAACTCGTGATAGAGAAAGAAAACTAATTATGAAGATCGATCAAGCGCTTCAAAGAGTTGATGATGGTGCTTATGGTTACTGTGAAGACACTGGGGAACCAATAGGTATCAAAAGACTAGAGGCAAGACCTATAGCTACTCTTTGTATAGAAGCTCAAGAAAGACACGAAAGGCTTGAAAAAACACAAGTTGATTAGTATTAATCTATGAAATTTTGAAAAATGAAAAACATAGAATCAAATTTCAATGAATCCAGGAAATATAAGCCTAACCCAAAATTTGTAGAACTAGCAACAATCACAGAAGAAATATTAGCTGGTTTACATAAAAACTTTGAGAATAATCCTGATCTGTTTTGGTCAGAACTCGCAAGCAAAGAAATAAATTGGATAGAAAGATTTAAAACTGTATGTGATGGTAAAGCTCCTGAGTTTGAATGGTTTAAGGAAGGTAAATTAAATGTGTCCGAGAACTGTTTAGATAGACACATTAATAACAGTAACAATGCTATTATTCATATATCTGAGGATAACCAAAAAAAGATAATCTCATATAAAGAATTATACAAAAAAGTGAATAATTTCTCATATGCTCTTAAATCAATAGGTATAAAGAGAGGCTCAAGGGTTATAATTTATATGCCTACAATACCTGAATCTATTATAGCTATGTTATCATGTGCAAGGCTTGGTTTAATTCATTCTGTTGTTTTCGCTGGCTTCTCCTCAGAGTCACTTAAAAATCGCATTAACGACTGTGGGGCTGAACTAATCCTTACGGTTGATAGCTTTATAAGAAATGGTAAAAAAATTATGTCAAAAGATACTGTTGATAATGCTATGAATCAAGGGTGCCCATCTGTTAATAAAATAATTGTTCTTAAAAATTCTGATGAAAAAATATCATTTAATTTAGAAACTGATTTATGGTGGCATGAAATTCTCCCCAAATCAGATCAAATAGTAGCATCAGAAGTGATGTCAGCAGAGGATATTCTTTTTATACTTTACACATCTGGTTCCACAGGAAAACCTAAGGGTATAATACACACTACTGCTGGTTATCTGTTAAATTGCATACTTTCAAATAAATGGGTATTTGATTTGAATAAAGATGACATATTTTGGTGTACCGCTGACATTGGTTGGATTACTGGACATAGTTATGTTGTATATGGGCCATTAGCAACTGGATCAACTATTTTGATCTATGATGGTGCTCCTACGTATCCAATAGTTGATCGATTTTGGGAAATTATAAGTCAAAACAAAGTTACAATTTTTTACACAGCACCTACAGCACTAAGGACACTGATGAAGATTGGCGAAAATAAACCTGATAATCATGATTTGACCTCGCTACGATTACTAGGAACAGTTGGTGAGCCAATAAATCCAAAAGCATGGGTATGGTATCAAGAAAAAATTGGTAATGGAAAATGTCCAATAGTAGATACTTGGTGGCAAACAGAAACAGGAGCAAACATGATCGCTCCCTTGCCTGGTGTTACGCCAACAATACCAGGAACATGCACGAAACCATTACCAGGCATAGTAGCAGGAATTATCGATAGTGACGGAAATGAAATACTCTCTAAGAATCAAGGAGGCAATCTAGTTATCAAAAAACCATGGCCGTCCATGCTGAGGGGTATTTGGGGTGATAAGAATAGATACATCAGCACATATTGGAAAAAATATGATAATAAATATTATGTCACTGGAGATACAGCCAGATATGATGAGTATGGGAATATCTGGATTATGGGTAGATCTGATGATGTAGTGAATATATCAGGACATCGTTTAGGTACAATGGAAATTGAATCGGCTATTGTCTCTCATCCCTTTGTTACAGAATCTGCTGTAGTAAGTTATAAACATGAAATAAAAGGTGAAGCCATTCATGCATTTATAACCTTAGGAGATGAATATTCTAAAAATACTGGATCAGAAACTGCTGAAGAAATAAGAATATGGGTTAAAGATAAAATAGGATCTATTGCAAAACCAGATAAAATATCTTTTTCGACATCATTACCAAAAACAAGATCTGGTAAAATAATGAGAAGACTTCTTAGAAATATAGCAAGGGGAGAAGATATATCAGGAGATACATCAACATTAGAAAATGAAGATATATTGGATCAGTTAAAGAAAATTCTATAAAAAAGCCACACCTATAAGATGTGGCTTAAATTATCAAGATATATAATTAACTTTATTCTACATCCTTCATAGTTAATTTGACTCGGCCTTGTCCGTCAATGTCCAGTACTTTAACTTGTACATCATCACCTTCAGCCATAACGTCTCTGACATTATTAACTCTCTCGTTACTAATTTGCGATATGTGAACCAAACCATCTTTGCCTGGAAGAATGTTTACAAAAGCACCATACTCCATAATTTTTTTAACTTTTCCCGTATATACTTTACCTATTTCTACTCCTTCACTCATACTATCCTCTTATGTTTACGTTAGTTTTCTATGTCCTTCATTGTAAGTTTAACTCTGCCTTGTTTATCAACTTCAAGAACTTTGACTTTTACA
>MDTB01119083.1_pt1 | contig 11722 bp, 11 predicted proteins | sample 811161 | NCBI WGS metagenome assembly MDTB01 (sample SAMN05326650, study PRJNA326480) | marine metagenome | isolation source: seawater | place: Mediterranean Sea | collected 2009
AAATACTTATGAAATAATGACTCCTGAAAGTGTTGGTGTACATAAAACATCTTTGGTTATGGGCAAACATTCAGGACGACATGCATTTAAAGACAAACTTAATGATCTTGGTTATGTTGGAGTAACAGATGATGTTATTCAAACTGCTTTTGGCAAGTTCAAAGTTTTAGCTGATAAGAAAAAACATATATACGATGAAGATATTGCAGCATTAGTAGATGATAGTTTAGTAACTGAAGATAATGTTATTAAATTAAAATCTTTAAAAGTTTTTGCTGGAACTGGTGAGCCGCAAAAAGCTGAAATGACTTTGGAGGTATTTGGAGAAGTTAAAAAAGCTTCTGAAACAGGCGATGGTCCAGTAGACGCAATATTTAAATGCATTAAAAAACTTTATCCTCACGAGGTAACATTATTGTTGTACAATGTTCATGCTGTAACAGAGGGAACTGATGCTCAAGCAACAGTGAGTGTTAGAATAGAAGAAAAAGGTAAAACAACCGTCGGGCAAGCTGCTGACACAGACACCTTAGTAGCTTCGGCTAACGCATACTTAAGTGCATTAAATAAATTAATAATAAAAAGAGAAAAAACAGCGCCAGACTCTAGTTTGAGCGCACAAATATAGGGAGAAATAAATAATGTTTAAAGGATTATCTGGATTATCATCATTATGGTCACAAGACATGGCTATTGATTTAGGTACAGCTAACACATTAGTTGTACTTAAAGATCAAGGCGTTGTATTAAATGAACCTTCAGTAGTAGCAGTAATAGAAGATGGAGGTAAGAAATCAGTTTTAGCTGTAGGCGATGAGGCAAAAACTATGTTGGGAAGAACGCCAGGTAATATTTCAGCAATAAGACCATTAAAAGATGGTGTAATTGCAGACTTTGTTGTGACAGAGGAAATGATTAAACACTTTATTAAAAAAGTTCATAAAAAAAAGGCTTTTGCAAACCCTAGAATTTTAATTTGCGTTCCAACCGGCTCAACTCCTGTAGAGAGAAAGGCAATTCAAGACTCCGCTTTAGCGGCTGGAGCAAGAAAAGTTCAATTAATTGAGGAACCAATAGCTGCTGCCATAGGAGCAGGATTACCCATATCGGAAGCGACTGGGTCAATGGTTGTTGATATTGGAGGCGGTACAACTGAAATTGCTGTTATGTCTTTAGGTGGAGTTGTTTATTCAAAATCATTAAGAGTTGCCGGTGATGCTTTAGACAGATCTATAATTGATTATATGAGAAAAAAATTAAATCTTTTAATAGGAGACTCAACTGCAGAAAAAATTAAGAAAGAACTTGGTACAGCAATACCATCAACACCAAATACTTTTTTAATGAAAGGAAGAGATATTAGGTCAGGGACTCCAAAAGAAATCGAATTATCTGAAAAAGATGCTTGCGAAGCATTAATGCCTATTTTGAATCAAATTTTAGGTGGTATTAAAGAAGCTTTAGAAAATACTCCTCCAGAGTTATCAGCAGATTTAATTGATATGGGACTGGTTCTTACTGGGGGCGGCGCTTTATTAAAAAATATTGATAAATTAATCTCACAAGATACAGGTTTACCTGTTACGATAGCTGATGACCCTTTGTCATGCGTAGCTGTAGGAACAGGAAGAGCTTTAGAAAATGAAGAATTATTTTCTACGATGTTATCTGAGTATTAATTTGTCTTAAAAAGATAAATGTCTTCAAGTAGAGATGATTTTAGCATAGCTTTTCGTTCAGCTCTTTTACAAAAAGGGGCAGCACAAAGATTTTCATTAGTATTTTTGATAGTATTTGCATTAATAATTTTCTTTCTTGATATCAATAATTTCAGTTTCATAAAACCCATTAGATCAATTATCAATGATGGGATTTATAGAGTTTCATTAGTGGTTTCGTCTCCATCTAGATTCATTCCTCAAGCTGCGAGTGGAGCTACCAGTTTTTTAAATGTTAAAAAAGAAAATCAAAAACTTAAAGAAGAGCTAGAGGCTTATAAACAAAAAGAGCTTAACGTTGAGTTTTTATACAATCAAAATAAAAATTTAAAAAAAATTTTAGAGTCTGAAGAGTCTTATTTAAAAAAAGAAAACATGATTCTTTCAAAGGTTCTTATTGACAAAGGAAGCCCTTATTTGAAATCAATTATAATCAATAGAGGATCCAAATCAGGCATTTTAAAAGGGATGCCCGTTACAGATAAAGATTATTTAGTAGGAAGAATAGTTGAAATTAATTATTTGTCTTCAAGAGTATTACTTTTAAATGATTTAAATAGTAGAATTCCAGTTACTTTTGGTGACGAGGGAGTGCAAGCAATATTAAAAGGAAATGGTGGAAACAGACCTATTTTAGAATATTTGCCTGAGGACTATGTTGTCCAAGGTGGCGTTGACGTTTTCACATCAGGAAAAGATGGAATATTTTTTCCAGGAACTCCTGTTGGAATCACAACAGACGAGGGAGAAGTGAAACTTTTTTCTGAGTCTAGCCAGCTATCGTTTGTAAAAGTTGATGTATCAATTAAAAACAAAGAGGGTTTTTAAATGTCAAACTTCAATTTAATAAATAAATCAATTAACCTGGGACCATTAATCTTTTTATACTATTTATCTATGAGTGAAATAGACACTCATTTTGAAAATTATTTTGAAATACTATCTTTCAATATTCAATTAATTATTATTTATTTTTGGTCATTGAAAAGACCAGAAGTATTAGGAAATGGCCACGTCTTTTTTGCAGGCATAATCAATGATATTGTAATGGGTATTCCTTTAGGCCTAAGCTCTTTGTCTTATTTAATAGTTGCTTTAATATCTACTTATGTAAAAAATATGACTGTAAATACTAGTATAACATCTGATTGGTTTACGTTTCTTATAGCTATAATAATTTCCAATTTTACTTTTTTAATCTTAGTCTCTAACTTTTCAGATATTTCAGTTCAATTGGTAGATATTTCTTATAATACTTTTTTTACTGTAATCTTTTTTCCTTTTTTTTGGTTTATATTCAATATTTACAATTCATTTTTAACAACTGGTAGAAATGCTTAATTCGAGCTCAGGTAATACGGTAATAAAGTCTAAATTAATCAGTAGACGAATGTTTATAATGACTGTCAGCAAAGCTGTAGTTGTCGTAGGAGTTCTAGGAAGATTAATTTCACTACAAATTAATGAGAGTAAAAAATATAAAACTTTGTCAGACAAAAACAGGTTTAGAGAATGGAAATTGGCCCCAGAACGTGGTGTAATTAAAGATTATTTTAATCGTGAAATAGCTTCAAATAAGCAGGTTTATCAAATTCATTTGATCCCTGAAAACTCTCAAAGTATAGAACAAGTTTTTTTCAGATTAAAATCAATATTAAACTTAAGTGATAAAAAGATTTTTTCTTTAAAGAAAAAAATCGCAAAACAAAAACCCTGGGAACCAATTATAATATCTGAAAATCTTAATTGGTCTGAATTTTCTAGAATAAATTTATTTTTACATGAGCTCCAAGGAGTAGAGCCTATAGTATCTGTAGCACGAGTGTATAAAGATAATTCCTCTGCTCACGTTTTAGGCTATGTCTCTCAAGTAAGTGCAAAAGATCTTAAAAATAAAGAATATTTAAAGAAGATGTCTGTTCCAGGAATGTCAGTAGGAAAAACTGGATTAGAACGTAGGTTAGATGAGGAAATAATTGGCGAAGTAGGTTTTCAAAGATATGAAGTAAACGCCTTTGGCAAAAGAATTAAGCAAATTAAAGTTGACCCTGGAAAAGCAGGAAGAAGTTTTAAAACTACATTAGATTTAGAAGTTCAAAATTATGTATCAGAATTACTTGCAGATAAAGCGGCATCGGTATGTGTTATGGATATTTATAATGGTGATATAGTGTCCTTAGTTTCTTCACCTTCATATGACCCTAATGCGTTTGTTCATGGTGTAGAGCAAAACTATTGGAAAAGTTTAATTAATAACGATAGAAAACCCTTAATAAACAAAGCAGTTTCAGGTTTATACCCTCCAGGATCAACTATTAAAACTTTAGTTGCACTGAGCGCTCTTGAAAATAAAATAATTCGACCTTTAGATACTGTTAGATGTACAGGTAAAATTGAATTATTTGGGGAAAAATTTCATTGCTGGAAAAAGAAAGGCCATGGGGTTATGAATTTAAGATCGGGAATGAAAAGATCTTGTGATGTGTATTTTTATGAGGTCGCAAGAAAGTTAGGAGTAGATCGATTATCTGAAACAGCTAAAAAATTTGGACTTGGAAAAAGAGTGTTGCAAGATTTTTCTGAAGAACGCTCTGGAGTTGTTCCAAGCACTTCCTGGAAAAAAAAATATATTGGTCAAAATTGGTATTTAGGAGAAACATTACACTCTGGAATTGGCCAAGGATATTTTCAAAGCACTCCTATCCAATTATGCTTAATGACCGCTCAAATAGCCAATGGGGGTTTTGAGATTAAACCTAGAATAATATTTGATACAAAAAAAAATAATTTAAAAGAGTATTTAAAATTTAAAAACGAAAATCCTGGTCAACCACTACCCTCAGAATTACTTGTTTCTAATTTTGATCTTAAACCATTGTTTAAGAATCAAGAAAATATAAAGATTATAAAAGATGCTATGTATTCATCTTCAAATGAACCAGGTGGAACCTCCTATAGATCTAGATTAGATGATAGAAGATTTACTTTTGCTGGTAAAACTGGATCTTCTCAAGTTAGAAGATTTACTGAAGCACAACGAGAGGCAGAAGTAAAACAAGAACAATTAAAATATGAAAATCGAGATCATGCTTTATTTATTGCCTTTGCTCCAGTTAGTGACCCAAAGTATGCCATCAGTGTTGTTGTTGAACATGGAGGTTCAGGAAGTAAATCTGCAGCACCAATAGCTAAAAAAGTTATTAAAAAAGTTTTAGAACGACACAGTCTAAGACAATCTTTGATTAATTTACCAGGGGACTCAATTTAATGTTTCAACCTAGATCTATTCAGTCTTCTCTAAGTTTTAAAGATAAATTTCTTTCTGTCGATTTTGTTTTAGTTTTTTCTATTTTAATCTTAGGAATTACAAGTATGTTTGCAATGTATTCGACTGATGGAGGTGAATTTAGATATCATACAAAAAGTCATATCTTAAGATTTTCAATTTTCTTTTTATTATTTTTAATTTTATCTTTTGTTCAAATACGTCTTTGGCATAAAACAAGTTACATTATATATATTATCTTTTTTTTATTACTAATAGCAGTTAAATATTTTGGTTTAACTTCGTCAGGATCTCAAAGATGGTTAAATTTATACTTTATGAACCTTCAGCCCTCTGAACTAATGAAAATAGGTTTAATTTTATTCTTAGCTAAATATTATCATAGAGTTTCTATAGAAAATATAAATAGAATAAGATATTTATTCATTCCTATAATAGTTTTAATAGCACCTGTATTACTTGTAGTCATGCAACCGGATCTCGGGACTTCAATCCTAATCGCTGCTGGAGGAATAGCAGTTGCATGGTTAGCAGGAGTAAGATTCAAATTTTTTGCATATGCTTTTTTAATTTTAATTTTATTATTACCAATAGCTATTTCATTTTTAAAACCATATCAAAAGTCAAGAATATTGACTTTTCTAAACCCTGATAGCGATCCACTTGGAGCAGGTTATCAAATAATTCAATCAAAAATCGCTATTGGTTCAGGAGGATTATTTGGAAAAGGATTTCTTAATGGATCTCAAAGTTACCTAGATTATTTGCCAGAAAAACATACTGATTTTATATTTACTTTATTCTCTGAAGAATTTGGCTTTTTTGGATCAATGTTCATTTTGGTTCTCTATGGGATAATAGTTTCTAGAATTATCAGAATAGGAAACATAACCAGAAGTAATTTTGGTAAACTTTATTGTTATAGTTTTGGTACTGCCTTTTTTATTTATGTAGTAGTTAATATGGGTATGGTCCTAGGTTTATTGCCTATTGTAGGCTCTCCTTTACCAATTATGTCATATGGGGGGTCATCTATGATGGCTATAATGCTTGGTTTAGGGATAGCAATGTCTTGTAAAGTTTACAAAGATACTCCTGTAAATTAAAAAAAACCTATAATGATCAAATTCTTATCCGAAAAAATGCTTGTTAAAGTAACTGATAGATGATTAAATTATAAATATAAAATGTTCGGCGATAAAAAAAAAATTAAAGATAGCGAAAGATCACTTATAAGTGAAACAGTAAGTATCGAAGGAACTATTAATAGTTCTGGAGCTATTGACGTAGCTGGACTAGTTAAAGGACCAGTTATTTCAAAAGAGATTGTTATCCGAGAGACTGGCTCAATCACCGGCTCAATAGAGGCAGATAGAGTAGAAATTCATGGCCACATGGATGGAAAAATTTCTGGAGTCGATGTAGTCGTAGGAAGCACCGGCACTATTAAAGGCGATGTAGAATTTGCAAATAATTTAAAAACAGAGAATGGTGCTGATATTGATGGTTATATTAAGAAAACTCATGGTTCGAAATCTAAACTTTCTCCTGATTTTTTATTTAGCAAAACAAAAGAAGATAAGAAATCAAAAGAAAATGGCGGCTCAGAAACACTAATAAACAAAGACACTAAGTACCTAGCCTAATCTACCGCACTACTAAATCACCATACTTTGCATTATAAATTTCTTATGGAAAAGTATAAATGTAAATCAGTTGGTATTGTTGGCTCTGGTATACAAGGTGTCTGTGTAGGGCTTCAATTAATAAAAAAAGGAATTCCTGTTACTATTTTTGATCGACATGACCCACTATCAAGTGATTTCAAATCTGCTTCTTATGGAAACGCTGGTCATTTTTCTCCCTATGCAGTTCTACAGTTCAATCGAACTGATGTTTTATATGACGTGCCAAAAATGCTTTTAAGCTCTAATGGTCCATTAGCATTAAAATGGAATCACATACCGAAAATGTTTAATTGGTTTATACATTATTTAAAAAATTTTAATGAGAAATCAATGCTTCATACCGCTAAATATATGCATCAAATTTTAAATTTATCTAATGATGCTTACGAAGAAATATTTAAAGAAATTGACATAAAAAATTTAGTAGAAAAAAAAGGAATTATTTATGTATGGACAAAAAATAATCTTAAAAGTAGGGAGCTCGAAATTAAAGTAAGAAATGATTTGGGAATTAAACAAAAATTATTATCTCAAAAACAAATATTAGATTTAGAGCCCAATTTAAAACCTGTTTTTGATGGAGGTGTAATTTATGAGACCGCTATGCATGCGAGAGACCCCCATGGAATTTTAAAAGAAATATTTAAGTTGTATTTGAATAAGGGTGGTAAATTTATTCAAGAAAACATTACTGAAATAAAACAAACTGAGTATAATCAAACTACTATTAAATCTGAGAGTAGAGAATATAATTTTGAAAAATCGGTAATTGCTTCTGGAGCTTTTTCAAAAAATTTAACAGATCAATTAGGAGAAGATATACCTCTAGATACAGAAAGAGGGTATCACGTTCATTTTAAAAATATGGATCATCTTATTTCAAGACCTGTAATTTTTTTAGATAGAGGTTTTGGAATTACACCTATGAATCAAGGTTTAAGAGCTGTCGGGACTGTTGAGTTAGGGGGATTAAAAAATCCACCTTCAAAAAAAAGAATTAATTACATAATTAAATGTGCCAAAGAACTTTTGCCTCAGCTATGTGAGCATGAAGATGAGTGGCTAGGTTTTAGACCAACTCTTCCTGATTTTTTGCCAATAATGGGCCCGTCACTTAAAAATAAGAACATCATCTATGCTTTTGGTCATCATCATTTAGGCTGGACTTTAGGTGCAGTTACAGGCAAAATTGTTTCTGGAATTGTTGCTGGAGAAAAAACAAATTTAGATTTATCTCCTTATAGTTCTAAAAGATTTAATTAGGAAAACTTTGTCAAAAAATTATTTAGCTTATACGCTGCTAGTGTTTGCAACAGCCTGTTGGTCAGGAAATTTTATTGTAGGAAAATTTGCTTATTTGTTTGAGGTACCCCCATTAACTTTAAACTTTTTTAGATGGGTTTCTGTTTGGTTAATACTAACACCTTTTACTTACAAAGAGATTTTACATAATTTACCCGATATTAAAAAAAATTGGCTGGTAATAAGTTTAATGGGTATTATTACAATAAGTACTTTTAATTCAGTTGTATATTTCGCGCTAACTTACACGCAAGTAATAAACGCTGTTTTAGTTCTTTCCGCGATTCCAGCTGTCACAATAGTAATTTCTTCTTTAATGAATGTTGATAAAACTAATAAATTTCAGTTAATTGGATTATTATTATCTATAATAGGAATTAGTGCAATAATTTCAAATGCAAATATTCAAAAAATAATAGACTTAAGTTTTAACAAAGGTGACCTTTGGATGTTAGTTTGCGTATTTACTTGGGCTCTATACTCTACTTTATTAAAAAAAAATAAGTTCAAATTTTCACAGTTTTCTTTGATACAATTAATGGTATCAGTGGGTATTATATTTTTAGTTCCACAATTTTTTTATGAGAAATCGATTGGTTTAGAAGTAAACTTTAATAAACCCTTTTTCATAATTCTTTTTTATGTTGTAATTTTTCCAGCTTTAGCCGCTTACTATTGCTGGCAAAAAGGTGTTGAGATAGTGGGTCCAAATCGAGCTACGATGTTTATTCAACTAATGCCATTATTAAGCGCGGTATTAGCAATAATTATATTCAGGGAAAAATTTGAATTGTATCATTTCGTTGGCGCCTCTTTTATTTTGTTAGGCATCTATTTGTCAAATAGGAGAGTAAATGCTTAAAGTTGCGGTATTAGATGATTATCAAGATGTATTCAATCAAATAATTGATACTCAAAAGTATAATAATAAATTTGATTTTAAGGTTTTTAATGAACCATTCTCTGAGGAAAAAGATGCAATAGTTGCATTAGAAAAATTTAATGCACTTTTTATTATGCGAGAAAGAACTTTAATAACAAATTCTTTAATAACTTCATTGCCAAATTTAAGATATATTATGACCTCTGGCATGAGAAATAACGCTATAGATATGGAAGCAATTAAGAAGAATAATATTGTAGTTTGTGGGACTGAAATTAATTCAAATCCTGCTGCTGAAGTTACTTGGGCTTTAATTTTAGGATTGTTTAGAAATATGAAGCAAGAAGTTGACAACATGTTCCAGGGTTATTGGCAATCAACAATTGGTTTGGAATTAAAAGGAAAGTTATTAGGTCTTATTGGATTGGGAAAAATAGGCACACAAGTTGCAAAAGTTGCAAAGGCATTTGGAATGGAAGTTTGTGCTTGGAGTGAAAATTTAAATTTAACCCATGCAAATGAAATAGGTGTGCTTCCAATGTCAAAGGAAGACTTATTAAAAAATTCTGATATCATTTCAATTCACGTTGTATTATCAGAAAAATATAAAAATTTAATTACTAAAAAAGAAATAGCCATGATGAAGAAATCATCTTTTCTAATTAATACTTCGCGAGGGCCTATTATTAATGAAGAAGATTTAATTAACGCTTTAAAAGAAGAGACAATAGCCGGTGTTGGACTAGATGTTTATAATAAAGAGCCATTACCCCAAGATCATAAATTAAGATTTTTTCCAAATGCTTTGCTGCTGCCACACATAGGATACGTTACTTTAGAGAACTACTCAAAATTTTATATCCAGATGATTGAAAATTTGGAGGCATGCATTGATAAAAAACCCAAAAGAGAGCTGAAATAAACCAATATTACAATTAAGAGTTGATTCTTAAAAAGACGTTGATAAGCTCAAAATGAGGAAGTGATTTGTTTAAAACAAAACTAAACTAGTTATAAGCATTTAGGGGAAGTATGAAAAAAACATTTGGCCTTTTGGTTACATTACTAATTTTTAATGGTTGCGCCGAGTCCGTTGCATTATTAGGACCTGCATCTAGTACTGCTCTAGGTGGCGGAAACATAATGCAATCCACATTAACTTCAGTTGCAAGCTATGGAATTAAAAAACAAACTGGAAAAAGCCCTTCAGAGCACGTTGTAGCCTACGTTAAAAAGAACAATCCAGAAAATAAAAAAGAAAAATGTATTGATTTTTTAGAAACAACTAATTCAGAAATATGTTCTGCAGTTAGAAAAGACATTTTAGAAACTAAAGAAAAAATTTTTAAAAAATCAAAAATTGAAAATCTAGCATTAAAATCTATCCAAAATCGAAGAAGATAATATGTAAGTATATTAAGCCCCACTAGAGATAGCAGGGCTTATAATTTATGCAGCTAACGCTTGCTTAATATCCGCGATTATATCGTCCGGATGTTCTATACCGATTGACAGTCTTACATACCCAGGAGTTACTCCTGCTGCCAATAATTCTTTTTCATTTAATTGGCTATGAGTTGTTGTTGCTGGATGAATTGCTAAACTTCTAGCATCTCCAATATTAGCAACATGATAAAGCATATTTAAATTGTCTATGAATTTTGCACCATTTTCTCTAGTACCAACATCCATTCCAACTAATGATCCATAACCACCTTTCATATATCTTTTGGCTCTTTCTTTTATTTCGCCCTGGTGATTAGTAGGATAGATTACATTTGTTACTTTTTTTTGAGTTTCTAAAAATGTCACAACTTTTTCTGCATTAGAGCAGTGTTGTTTCATTCTAAGCGCAACAGTTTCTAAACCTTGTATAATTTGCCAAGCGTTGAATGGGCTTAAAGGAGCACCTAAGTCTCTAAGCAAAACAACTCTAGCTCTTATAGCGAAGGGGATGTTTGCGCCAGTTAATTGTGGCACAGCATCTGCCCATATAGCACCATTGTAACTTTGGTCTGGTTCATTCATTAATGGTTGTCTTTTTCTATCTTTTGTCCAATCAAAATTACCACCATCAACAATTATACCTCCAATAGAAGTTCCATGACCACCAATATATTTTGTCAATGAGTGCATAACAACCGCAGCACCATGTGCCAAAGGTTTACATATAACTGGAGAAGCAGTGTTATCAATTATTAAAGGAATTCCTTTTTTTTTACCAATGTCAGCAACTTCTTTAATCGGAAAAACTCTTAGATAAGGATTAGGACAAGACTCACCATAATATGCTCTTGTTTTCTCATCAGTTAATTTTTCAAAATTTTTTGGATCCGCGGGATCTGCAAACCTTACTTCGATACCTTCTAATCTTAATTGATTTTTAAAAAGATTTACTGTCCCCCCGTACAAATCTGTCGAAGCAACGATATTGTCTCCTGCTTGAGCTACGTTTTTAACGCAAAACGCTGAAGCTGCTTGGCCAGAACCAACTGCTACAGCAGCCATACCACCTTCTAAAGCTGCAACTCTTTTTTCCAGCACGTCACATGTTGGATTCATTATTCTTGTATAAATATTACCGAACTCTTTTAAGCCAAATAAATTCGCCGCTGTTTCAGCATTTTTGAATTGATAAGATGTTGTCTGGTAAATAGGTACTGCAACGGATGTTGTGGCTGGATCACTTCTATACTCCCCTCCGTGTAAGCCAATAGTTTCTGGATTTTTAAAATTTGCCATTTTTTTTCTCCTTTTTTAGTACTTCGACGATATGTCAGGCGTACAATATAGTTCAAATACCCGGTTTGATTTTGATGAAACTTCAAAAAAAAACCACCGGCTA
>MDTB01165132.1_pt1 | contig 11722 bp, 6 predicted proteins | sample 811161 | NCBI WGS metagenome assembly MDTB01 (sample SAMN05326650, study PRJNA326480) | marine metagenome | isolation source: seawater | place: Mediterranean Sea | collected 2009
AAACCCGACGTTAGATTCTTGACGGGTGGCGAAAAAGTTGACCCTGGGCAGGTAGGCGCCCTGAGTCTCGGATATGCCTTCTTCTGCGGCCTCAAGCGCGTAGCGTCGTGCGCGAATCTGTTGGTTGTTGCTTTCCGCCACGTCGATCCAGAACTGCACGCTGTTTACGGGTTCGGGTAGCGCGGTGCTCTCACGCAGGATGTGTAGCTCGCCTGCCTCGATGCCAGTGATGGCGCGCAGTCGCTCCTGAGCAATAGCCAGTTCCGCTTGAAGCCGAAGCTGTTCGGCCTGCACCGCTGTCAGGCTTGCTTCTGCCTGTCGCAGGTCGGTAATCTGCGCGAGCTGAAGGCTGAACAGGCTCTGAATCTGGTTGAGCTGATTGATGACCGCATCCACCTCGGCTGCTATTGAGGTGAGTGAATCCTGCGCAAACAGCACGCTGAGATATCTCTCTGCGACATCGGTGAATAGCCGGGAGAGCTCATAGTAGTACTCTGATTCCAGCTGGTTTTCGACTTGTTTCGCGCGTCGACGTGCGGCATAGGCCTGCCAGTTGAATAGCGTCTGCTGGAAGGAGATAGAAAACCGCTCGCCGTCAAATTCCTCAGATATCGGAGTCCCGAACTGGCTAAAGGAGTTGCGCGAGTTGTTCGTGAGATTAGCGTTGGCGTTTATCTGAGGGAGTAGCTGCCCCTCTGCCTGGCGCTCGCGCGCGCGCCCGATGTTTAGGTTCTCCTCGGCGATGCGCAGCGACGGGCTGAATTCGATGGCCGCGTCGAAAAAGTTCTCAAGCGTTTCTCCCACGACCAGCTGGCTCGGTCCGTTTCTGGTTTCAGCAGCATTCAGACTGGAGTCGAAAGCAAATAGCCCGGCACAGAGAATAGGCAGAAGGCGAAACATTTTCATGGTATTAATCTTCGTTAAAGCTTCGAGCGATGGCGTTTGAGAATGGCTTAAACAGGTATTGCAGCAGCGTGCGCGAGCCTGTGTTTATGAAGACTTCAGCCGGCATGCCTGGCATAAGTGCCAGGTCGCCCAGGTCTTCCATCCCTTCCGGATTAACTTCGACCCGCGCAAGATAAAACGGAACGCCGGTCATTTCATTCGCCATGCTATCGGCTGAAATAGTCAGAACGGTGCCAAAAATTGTCGGTGCGCGACTGCCAAAGGTTGAGAAGCGTATGCGCGCTTCCTGACCCACCGACACCCGGTCGATATCTACCGGATTAACGCCGGCCTCAAGCACAAGTTCGTCGCTCTCTGGAACAATTTCTGCGATGGCTGCACCAGATCCAATTACACCACCAACCGTGTGGACCTGCATACCATTTACCACGCCACTGTCCGGCGCAACGACGGTAGTGCGGCTGACCACATCACGCAGTGCCGTGATCCGCTCATTTACGTCCTTGAGACTGGTTTGCGCTTGGCCGAGCTGGGTCACCACTTCGTTCTGGAATTCACTGTCCTGCTGTAGGATCTGCAGCTGGGTTTCGCCAATCTGAACTTCGGTTGCGGCGATATTCGCGATCAGATCTGCAGCTTCTCCGGAGGCGGCAGCATAGTTGCGTTCTGCCTGGCGCAGTAAGGTCTTCTCGGAAAAGCCTTTTTCCAAAAGCGTTTGGGTGTCAGATAACTCGTCAAGGTAGGACTGGGCGAGAATTTGCTTGGCTTCCCTGAGGGCCTCCATGCCGACAACCTGATTCTGCAGTGCCTCAACGCGCTGCTCAAGGATTTCAGTTCGTCCATCATAGGCGGTCTTTCGAGCGGTAAAGATTTCGTTCTGTGCAGCGATTTCTTCGCGAACCCGGTCATCAGATCGGTTCAGGTTCGATGGATATTTAACCGCGTCTTGTCCATCCCGCTCGGCGACCAGCCGCGCTTCTAATGTTTTAAGTGCGATGTACTCGCTGTTGACCATTTCAAGCGATGCGCGCGGTTGGGTGGCGTCCAGTACCAGCAGCGGCTGGCCGGATTCCACCAGATCTCCGTTCTGCACCAAAATTTCTGAAACAATGCCCCCTTCAAGATGCTGCACCGTTTTCTTGTACGATTTCACTGTAACCTTGCCCGACGCAAAAGCTGCTCCGTCAATCGGGGCAAAGCCAGCCCAAAAACCGAAAAACCCGAAAACCAGGGCGAAAAGAGACAGTCCTATTCGTTTGGCGCCTTCCATACTAGTATTACCACCCTCGAAGGCGCCGCTGGCAGCATCGTTGTCTGTGTGCGTAATCAATTTCATTTTGATGCCTTCAGATCAGTTCGCCGCAGCCTTGGGAGCTGCTGTGGGTTGCGTGAGTTTGGCCAGGACCTGGTCTTTAGGCCCAAAACTTACGTTTGCACCATCTTTCAAAACCAAAATTTTGTCGACACACTGCAGGACTAAAGTACGGTGAGTAATTATGATTACCGTGCATCCATGTGCCTTAACGCGGCGAAGGGTGTTTACCAACTCTATTTCACCTTGATCGTCAAGGTTCGAGTTCGGCTCATCAAGCACCAATAATTTTGGTTGGCCATAGATCGCCCTAGATAAGCCAATTCGCTGCCTTTGACCTCCAGAAAGCATGCCCCCGGAGTTTCCAATGGGCGTGTCGTAGCCTTTTGGGAGTTGCAGGATCATATCGTGGACACCTGCGGTCTGGGCCGCTGCAACGACCATTTCAGCATTAGGTTCGCGGAAGCGGCAGATATTTTCTGCGATTGTGCCGTCAAAAAGCTCTATGTCTTGCGGTAGATAGCCAACATGAGGCCCCAATTCTTCACGTTTCCAAGAAGCTATATCTGCACCGTCAAGGCGAACTTTGCCAGCGAATGTGGGCCATATACCTAACAACGCTCGCGCAAGAGTGGACTTTCCTGACGCACTCGGTCCGACAATACCGAGCGACTCGCCGCTGTTTAATGAGAAGCTAACCCCTCTGACCACTACATTTTTTGACCCAGGTGGCCTAACAGAGACCGTCTCTACACCCAACTTTCCTTCCGGGGCTGGTAAGCTCATGGATTCTGAGCCAGCTGGAATAAGTTCCAGAAGTTCTTCCAGGCGTCCGTATTGAGCGCGAGCGAGAGAAAACCCCTTCCAAGTGCTGACCAGCATATCAATCGGCCCGAGTGCCCGGCCTAATAAAAGGGAACCAGCAATCATCATGCCTGGCGAAATCTGGTTGTTGAGAGCAAGATAGGCGCCCATTCCGAGCAACAGGGACTGGACAATCAAGCGAAACGACTTAGATACGCTGCCCCACATACCTGCTCTCTTGCTGGCGTATGATTGTTTGTCCAAAGCGCTATCGAAAAGAATATTTTGGCGTTTACGAATATCGGCACCCATGCCCATTGCGGCGACGACCTCTGCGTTGCGTAAGCTGCCCTGAAAAGTTATTGATGCTTTGTTTGATTCAGAATTGGCTTCTTTCATTAGGGTATTGGTTGACGCCCCGTTAGCGACGGCCAAAGCAACCATCGCAATGCCGCTTATTACCCCTGCAATACCGAACCAAGGGTGGAACATGAACATCACTCCAACATATATCGGAAACCAGGGAGCGTCGAAAAAGGCAAACAATCCATTTCCAGTTAGAAATTGTCTTAGCGCGGTCAGGTCTCCCAGGGGCTGGGCGTTTGACACCATCCCGCCAGTTCGTAAAGAACGCTGAAAAGTAGCGTCTGAGATGCGATTTCGCAGTAAGTTCTCCAGCTGGTTGCTGGCACTCACCAAAATCATACTCCTTACCCACTCGAAGCCGCCGAGCGCCATGAGGAGGCTCACCATCAAAATGGTCAACATTGCCAGGGTGGATAAGCTGCCGCTAGCAACTACTCGGTCATAAACCGTTAGCATGTAGATTATAGGCGTCAACAAGAGAATGTTTACGGCAGCGCTGAACAGTCCCGCATAAATGAAATATTCTTTACAAGCTCTCAAGGTACTTTGCAGCTCGGACTTTTCTAAGTTTTTAGTTGCCATGGGAAACCATTTTTCTTTCATTCATGTTGAGCTTCGCTAACGTCTTATAGTAAGACCCAACCCTCTTAATTCAAGGCGCTGTCGGTAAATAGCTGTTCCCATATGTGATAATGCTAGGAAAAAGCGGAAACAGCATCTGCGCTATGGCCACAAGTCCGAATCTGTGCGGATTATTAAACCGCGGTCACAGCCTTTTGAACGCGCACATCAACTTACGGCGTGGTCTTACCTTCAGCTAATTGCTTAAGCGCTTTAGGGTCAATTATTAAAAGCTTTGTCGGACCGTCACGCCTTACTATCTGCCGGTTCTGCAAAGACTGAAATACCCTCGTCACAGTTTCTCGGCTGACGTTCAGCATTATGGCTATCTCCATGTGTGTTGGCGGGTTGGCAATTTCGGCAGGGTTTTCGGTGAACGCAGAATTGTCTTCAACAGCTACCCTCGCTTTGTCGTTAGCAGAGACCAGCATCCAGAGCTGACAACAAACTCTCTGCCCGATGTTTGGTAAACCGAGTAGTGAGCGCTGAAAAACCATCTGCCTGACTCGACTTGCCAGCTTGCCTCCTACGACGTTCACCACCCCAGGGTTCTTCAACATAACGCCCTTGAGCTCTATAGTGGGCACAAACACCACCATCGCAGAGGTAAGCGCAATTACATACTCTGGCTGAGGCTCGTGGTCAAATAGAGCGAGTTCGCCGCAAAAGTCTCCAGGTTCGACAAAATACAAACCGACCTCTTTTCCATCTATGGTAAAGTCTAGCCCTTGGAGCCGTCCTTCGAAAAGAAAACACACGACTCCCTTTCGTTCGCCGGCGCTCAGCACGACACCTCGGCGGGAAAACCTCTCCAGCTTGCTGTTGGCCGCGAGATGAACTAGGACTGCCTGTGGGAGCGGCTTCAGAAGAGGGAACGCGCTCAACAGTTCAGGGGTAACCACCATCAGGTCTCATAGGTTCCCGGTAAATGCTAAGTTGCAGAATTTGCGGGTTACTTAAATGCGGTTGGAAGGTCGAACCAAGGCATGTTAAGGCTCACGACTACGGATTATAGGTGCCTGACGCATCTGGGTAAAATTTGATTTCGACACTGTATGTGATTGCAATCACGCGCTTTTACAGTCTGTTAAGCTATTGTTTCCGGCCATAGCTGCCCAAAGGAAAAAAGAACGGACTTCATGATGCACCTTGATCAACCAAATGCAACGCTACGCTCGGTGTCAATTCGGCTGCGGGCTCTCAGGTCTTTGATCTCAAGCGACGAGAGAACTCGAAAGTTGCGTAGAGTACAAAAAACATTCGCCGTGATCGTTGGTGTGGTCATACACTCGGTATCATACTCACAAACCAGTGATTATGTTGGGGAAGTTAGTCTGGTTCTCGGCAAGGCCTATCGCCTGTCCAGGGCTGGTGTAAATGAGATTCTCGAGCGAGGCAGTCAGATCGCTGTGGGCGATCAAATCAGTACGCTTTCTAATGGACACGTGCATGTGCGCTTCGTTGACGATGCGCTAGTGAGTGTCCGTCCAAACAGCATGCTTTTCGTGACGCGCTATGATTATAACGCTGAAAAGCCGGTGGATTCGGCGATAAAGTTTGAGCTACAGGAAGGTGTTACACGGGCCATATCTGGAGATGCAGCCAAGGCTGCTCGCAATCGATTCCGGCTTAACACACCGATAGCCGCTATTGGCGTTCGCGGCACGGATTTCGTGGTCAGTGCGAGCGCAGGGACCACGCGCGCTTTGGTGAATGAAGGGGCCATTGTCATGGCTCCGTACTCCGGTGTTTGCAGTGCTGACGCGTTGGGACCTTGCCTCGACAATGCTCTAGAGCTTAGGGCAGATGACGTACAGGTTGTTTCTGTTGAGCAAAATGATCCATTGCCACGGTTGCTCCCGCCCCAAACCATGCGTTCTCCAGATATCTTACAGCAAGAAGTACAACTTGCCGTCGCCAACAGAGATAGCAACGGCGAAGGAATCTCTGCTTCTGCCGCTGCAAGCAATCAGGACAACGTAGAGCAGGAGGTCAGCAACGAAGTCTTGCTAGAGGGTGTTACTACCGTTCAACTGCGGGCAGATGCAGAAGTCGCTGCAGAATCAGTTGCTGCAAAAGATTTTGTTCCTGTTGATCCTGTGGTTGTCATAGCGGCCGCCGAAGGCCCGGTGGCGCTGTTCGATCTGACTCCTCCTTCTCCACTGACGAGTCCGGCGTTACGGGACCGCCAATTGGTTTGGGGTCGTTACGCTGACACAGCATTAGCCACTGATCGGCTGGCGCTTCCGCTAGAGGAAGCGATTGCGTACCGTAGGATAACGGTTGGCGATCTGAGCTACGGCCTGTTTCGCGCCGAGCCCGGTCCGCGGCGCTTAGCGACCGATCTTGGTATTGTTGGTTTTCAGCTTACCAGTGCACAGGCAGTTTTCAATTCCGCAACAGGGATCGCTGCTATGACCGTCAACGGTGGCGCATTGGATATAGACTTCCTGGAGGGAACTTTTGAAACAGCTCTGGATCTGACGAGCGACTTTACCGGTCAAGTTCTCTTTTCTGCAAATGGAATAGTTGCGGATGGCGGATTCCTGCGAGCGTTTGAGACGACGCAGCGTGTTGCAGGTGCAGTGAGCTTAGATGGAGCCGAAGCAGGCTATCTATTCGAAAAACAAATTGATGGTGGGTCTGTGTCTGGGCTAACGCTGTGGGATGGCCAATGAGCCAGCTTGAACCTTCTTTAGGAGCCGCCTTGAGTTCTGACCCAAGGACTCGAGAATCTCCTTTTAGGTACCGCCTGATGTTGCTACCGCAGTCGGTCGTTCGTGTTGCTGTGCTGTTGGCAGCAGGCGCATCAGCCGCCTTGGTATTTGCTCTGTTTGGAAGCGCATTGAACTCCATTGAAGAGCAGGTGGGCGCTTTGGGTTGGACATTATCTCCCGATGGCGTTCTGGAGGAGCGCATCACTTTGGTGGTGATTGATGAGCCAAGCATAGCCGAGATTGGCCCGTGGCCATGGCCCAGGGATACAATGGCCCGGCTAGTGTCTGCAATCGATACCGGAGGCGCTCAACTTCAGTTACACGATATTACCTACCCAGAGTCAAAGGTTGGCGATGATGAATTTTTGATTGCTCTACAAGAGGCTAATGGCGCAGTAATAGCTCAGGTGCCAGTGCTCGCGCAGCATCACGATGTTGTTACCACTGGTGTGATGACCCATCCTATCGCAGGTATTTCTTGCAACGAGGGTGTGAATGATTTAACGCTCGCCGCTACCAGCGCCTATGTAGCGGCTACAGCAAACCTGTCTTCGGTTCCTAAGGGTCATAATGCTGCTCTTATCGACAACGATGGAGCTGTCCGTCGCAGTCCCGCGGTGGTTTGCGTTGATGGGATTGCCTATCCTTCCCTCCCAATCGCTGCGTTTTTGCGACTTGGTAGTTCTGATGAGTGGCGTGGAGAAATTACAACTGGTTCGGCCCTGCTGGGTCCGGAGGCAGTTTTGACGCTCGCTGGCTATCCGGGCCTTGAAATTCCCTTGGACAGCAAAGGTGCGATGCGGATCTCTTTCGCAAAGGCCCCTGAGACATTTAGAGCGGTCTCCGCAGCAGACGTTATAAACGGGCGCATTGACCCGTCCTTACTCCAAAACGCCTGGGTAATTGTAGGAGGCACTGCATTTGGAATGGCGGATATTGTACCAACCCCTTTCAGCGGCGCAGCATTTGGAGTTGAACTGCAGGCTCGTTTATTAACGGGTTTGCTTGATATGAGCACGCCTTACACGCCACTGGGCGCGTCGTTTCTGATATGGTTGATAAGTTTTGTATTCGCAGCTTTGCTTTATCTGATAGCTGGCCGTGGTGAGCGAGTTGCCGCTGTCTGTCTGCCTGCCGCCGCATTACTTTTGCCCGCTTTGGCTGCTGCAACTCATGTTTGGGCCTTGGCTTCTTTCAACGTATGGCTGGGCTGGATTGCCCCGGCACTCTTCGGCCTATTGGCTTCAAGCGGCTTGCTGTTATTAGAATTAGGTCGCGTCAGACTTGAGCGTACTAGAGTTTTTAGCAACCTTAATAGCTATCTGCCTACAGACGTGGCTCGAGAGATCGCATTCTCATTGCCTTCCTCAAGCGTTAACGCACACCGCAGCGATGTAACGTTGCTGAACGCAGACCTGCGCAACTTTTCCGCCCTGAGTGAAGCTCGCCCGCCCGAGGAAATTGCGGCATTGCTGCATTTCTTTTTCACAAGAGTCACCGAAATCGTCGAAGAGAGGGACGGCCGTATCCAAGAGTTTCGAGGCGACGGCATTCTGGCAAGCTGGGACGAAGCCAATTGTGTCACTGCACGTAAAGCGTTACAGGCTGCAGAGATTATGCAAGAGTCCCTGAACGATCGACTTCTGCCGCAGGATGCACTGACCGGATTGGAGCCCCTCGCACTCGGTGTTGGCATTGAACAAGGTCCAGTTTTGATTGGGTCGTTGGGACCCGCCCACCGGCGTAGTTACACGATGTTAGGCGATACCGTGAGTATTACATTGCGCATTCAAGAGATGACGGCTGATCTGGCGCAACCCATTCTTCTCGGCGAGTGCGTAGCAAGGCAGGTGAGCGGTTCTGAGCTTCAGTCCCAAGGTAGCTTTCTGCTTGCTGGCTTGCACATCCCCCATACCCTCTTTGCTCCGATATCAGCAACCTCGGCCCAGGCTAACTCCGTCGAGTCAAAGTTGGAGAGCCCACCAAATCTAACTGTGGTTCGCAGCGGCGAGTCTAAATCGGCCTAATATCGGGCCCTGCAGCGAAAAAGTTTGAAATTGACTCAAATTGCAGTCCCTTCGGGCTTCGACCATAATCAACGGCCTCTTCGAGTCGAAAGAATTTCTTAAAAATGGTCTGGCAGCACGCTCATCGCGTGTTCTCCAGTAAAGCAGCACTTTTCTATTCGGGTTGAGCAGTATTTCTTTGTAAATTGCTCAGACACTCACAGGTGAACACCATTATTAATGCACAAGCAGGTCCATCTTCGTAATGCGTAAGGCCTTTCTGTTTATTGCTTTGATTTTAAGCAGCTGGTCTACGGAAGTTTCTGCGATCTGCCCCGACCTGAGTCAGTTTTATCCGAATAATAATGGTTCGCCACGTGACGGATCAGACTGGGAGCGCATTCATTCACGGCTAACCGAGTTCTTTGACCAATGTTTGCGGAGCTCAGAGTATTTTGCACTTTATGGCGCAGCTCAGCTCAATACAGATCGGTTGTCTGACTCCATGGAGTCTCTAGAGCGTTCCTTGTTGCTCGACCCAGACAATGGTGCGGCCCTGATCGACTATGCTGAAGCGTTGTTGCGGGATGGGCAGCTGTTCGCAGCCATAGAAGCCAATGCAATTTTACTCATGCGGGACGACGTGCCTGATGAGCTGAGCCTCCAGATAAACCAGCGCCAGCGGGATTGGAGCTCCTTAATACGACAAACTAATTGGCAGTTGGACCTCCTGGGCGGGTTTGACAATAACCTCAACGGGGCGCCGGACGAGGAGTTGATCACGCTCACCCTATCCGGAGAACCAATATTTCTCAGGCTAAATGAAGCCTACCGTGCCATTGGCGGGGGGTTCCTGAATGCTAATTTGATGGTTCGTCATCAGAGGCTGACACCCGAATCTCAGCATAGCTTTCTTGGTCAGTTAAGGGGCAGGCTAAGCAAAGACAACGCCTCAGACGTCTTGCAGGTAGCGGGTCGCTACAATCGAGTTCTGAGTGGTAGAGAAAACAATGTGCAATGGGGCGTTGGGCTCAATCATTTGCTATTCACCGGCAGGCCATTATTTACCGGCACAGATGCTCGATACAGTCATCAACTTGGACGAATTGGGAAGTGTCGACAGCTTGCAACTGGCGCATTGCAGCACCAGATTTGGCACGAGCAACGTCGACTGGATGGGCTAGAAATCAAGACTGGTATAGGTGCTAGCTGTCCATTGAGTGGCAGTTCAGCACACCAAATCAGTTTGGAAGGCAGCATACTCCACAACGGTGAGCTTGATGGCACCCGTCTAGGCGGCAATAGGTCAGGATTTCAACTATCAGCATTATGGCAAACGCCCTTATTAGAAGGCACATTGTCTACTCAACTTAATCACACACGACTGTTAGACGATCGGGGTTTTAGCCCGCTAATAGAAAGCGACGCTCGTCGTGCCGTTGAGCGAAGCTCTGTATTCGTTCAATATCAAAGGGACATCGAATGGCTGAGTAATAGCGTCCAGTTCCTTGTTCGTCTTTACCACCAAGACCAGAACTCCAACGTGGGCCTTTTTGAAACAGAGGATACCTCCTTCGAACTAGGCATAAGTTGGCGATTTTGACTGGAAAATTACCCAGATCTGGGTAGGCCTTCAACAAGACTTGGTTCAAAGTTGGTCACAGGCCGCGAGGGACAAACTTTCAGAGTCCCTGTTTGCTTTAATTTCATCAAAAAGAGCGATTTAGGTCACTTTCCTTGTTTTTTTTCGTAACCATGTTGTTTTAGGGTTCAAGTGCCTGTAGTATCCCGCCGATATGTATCCGTGTCATGACGGGCACTGGCTGTGCGTATAGGTTTCAAACCGTGCTGCACGGACTTAAATAAGTGGCCAGTCAATAGGGTTATTATAGGGGTACAACAGAATTATCTGGCTTTCCTCCGCACATGTGACCGAGGTCACAGTTGTTGGGGGCGAGCTTGATTATGCTAGCAAGCTGATTGTGGTCTACGTGCCAGATGCTCAGGCTTCTCCAGGAAGATTCCTCTGTCTGTTTCGACATGCGAGGAACGAGAGAGGAACAGGATGGGCCGGCATCCAGGGCGTAACTGCAACAGTACATTATTGATATCGATCTCAAGGAGTTTTAAATGGCTATAACAGCTGCAACCCGGTCAGACATCATCGAATTGGTTGTCGCCGCATATGACGCTGCACCAGGTACCACGCTGCTAACTGAGTTAGTGGCAATCATTGATGGCGGAGGCACGCTTGCTGACGTCGCAGAAAACCTGACCACTCGGACCGAGTGGACTAGCAAATATCCATCTTTTCAAACTGCAAACGAATTCGCTACCGAATGGCTGGGCAAGCTTGTTCCTGAGGCCAGCGCTGCGGCCCTTGCAGAGGGAATCACGGTAGCAGAAGGGCTCGTCAACGGCGGATCAAGCTTTGGAGCCATTCTCATTGAAGCCCAAACTTTCCTGAGTGCCCTTGCCGAAACCGACGCTTCCTTTGGAACTTCGGCGGCGCTCTTCAACAACAAGGCCGAAGTCGCTACGTACTACACGGTTTCGTTAGAAGAAGCTGCCCAGAGCAGTACCACACTGTCTGGAGTAACAAGCGATGACGCAACGGTTACGACAGCAAAGACCGCAGCCGACACAGCGGCGCTTCCAGCTGCCGACGCTGGTACTTCTTACACGTTAGTAACGGGCTTGGACAGCAAGACATTGGGTACAGGTGGTGACTCGGCCTTTGCTGTCGACTCAACCACCGCTGCAAGCGACACTTTTAATGTCAGCGATTCCGTTGATGGGGCTGCGGGAACGGATACGTTCTATCTAACAATAGATGCGATTACAGGCGCTACGGGTTACACTCCCAGCAGAATTACTAACTTCGAAAAATTCTCCGTAACTAACGTAGATGCAACCCCAGATGCAGTGACCATCAATGCCAATTTGATGAGCCTTAGTTCCGTTGAAGTATCTGCTAGCACCGCTGCTGT
>MDTB01185845.1_pt1 | contig 11722 bp, 11 predicted proteins | sample 811161 | NCBI WGS metagenome assembly MDTB01 (sample SAMN05326650, study PRJNA326480) | marine metagenome | isolation source: seawater | place: Mediterranean Sea | collected 2009
AATCTTTTAACCCAATACTTTTTCCACCTGTTATTTGTGCAATGTCATGAAGCCTATATATACTGTTGATTAGCAATTGGTATGGGTAATTTTGTAATTAACGTATCAATTAATCAATTTGTTATGTTGATAACATTCAAATAACAACTATGGTTCTATTTCTAAATTATTGAATTTTGTAAAGATAAGTCTAAAATATGCAAGAGATTAATTTTAAAACATTAGATAAACTAATACTTGAACTTCAGGGTGGGATTTCTAAAGTAAAAGATGGAAATTTACCTAGAAATGAATTTAATGATCTTTTAGCTGCTGCAAGATTACTACATGAGCGTCTAGCAATTTTACAATACCTTTCAGAAAAACCGCCTTTAACAACTACAAAAGATGAAGCAAATGATGAATCTGAATCAACAGTAGAAAAAAATCAAATCAATTTACTAGATGCCATTGTCGAGGAAGAAGTCAAGTCAGATTCTTCAACCGTCCCATCTGATGAAATTAATCAAAGTATTAATGAACTACATTCACAAGCTCCTCAAACTTCTTTAGCAGATCACTTTGGTCAGCAGCCAATTAATGATTTAACAAAAGAAATAGGTATAAATGAAAAATTTCTATTGACTGAAAATCTATTTAATGGAAACAGTTCAGATTATAATGAAGCAATTAATAATTTAAACAACTTTGAAAATAGAGATCAAGCCCTGAAATATTTTAAAGGAGAATTAGTTAAAAAATACGATTGGAATATAAAAAAAACTCAAGTTAAAAGGTTTATTAAACTTGTTGAAAGAAGATACAATAGCTAATGATTAAATATCTTCTGATTTTATTTTTCATTATTAATAATAATGGATACTTAGCCCAAAAAAATTCTTTTAAATACTATGTAGACACCCTTTCAAGTGACTCTTTTTTTGGTAGAGGCTATGTCAATCAAGGACATACCAAAGCAGCTAATTATATTGCAAACGAATTTGCTGAAATTGGATTGAAGCCTAAAAACGGCAATCAATTTTTTCAAAAATTTAATATTGATGTCAATACTTTCCCTGGAAAAGTTGAAGTTACTTTAAGTAATAAAAAACTAAATCCTGGAATAGATTTTATAGTAGATCCAAGTTCAGGTTCTGCAAAAGGAACCTATGAACTAATAAATGTCAATTTACAAAACTGGAAGAGTGTAATTAAAAATGAGAATTTTTTATCAACTAAAAAGGCATTTTTACTGGATATTTCAGATGTTCTAGATAGAGATACTTTAGCAATGTATAAAGAGCTGAAGTTTAGATTAGCTCAATTAGCTCCTTTGGTATTATTGACTAACGAGAAGCTAACGTGGTCATTATCTAATTTTGAAATTAATTTCCCATTATTGGTCATTAATAAATCCATATTTGACACTAATCAAAAATCAATAGACCTTAATATTGAAAATGAGTTTAAAAAGTCCTTGATTTCTCAGAATGTAATTGGTTTTTTGAGTGGAAAAAAGTCTAAATACATTATTATTTCTGCACATTATGATCATTTAGGAATGATGGGCTCTGCGATTTTCCCAGGTGCAAATGACAATGCTAGTGGAGTAAGTTTACTTATGAACCTGGCGAAATACTACCATAATAAAAATACTAAATACAATATGTTATTTATTTGTTTTGGTGCAGAAGAAATTGGTCTTTTGGGCTCTAAATTCTTTAATGAATTCCCATTGATTAAGATGAGTAAAATAAAATTAGTACTTAATCTTGATATTGTCGGAACAGGAATTGAAGGGATTGCTCTTGTCAATGCATTGGAACAAAAGAAATATGCTAAAAAAATTGGTGCAATTAATAAAGAAATATCTGCTTTTGAAAAGGTGAAAATTAGAGGACAGGCACCAAATTCTGATCACTATTGGTTTTCGGTTAATAATGTTCCCTCCATATTTTTATATACTCTTGGAGGTATTAAAGCTTACCACGATCCGTTGGATAAAGCTCAGACACTGCCTTTAAATAAAATTTATTCTTTAATGAATCTAATTACCAGATTTTTAAAAGAAGTTTAGTTTTTTAAAAAATAATTTTTACGTTTACTTTAGATATGAATACATTTTTAATTCTTATTCCAGCTTTAGTCGTTTTAATTACTGTTTTAGTAGTATTTGAAATTAAAATAGGCAAGAGAAAAAATATTCAGATTTATAATTTTTCAGATAGTTTTACAAATTTCTTTTGTGGAATGTTAGAGAGAGTTTTTGATGTTTTCTTTTCTGTAATTGCACTGTATGTTTTCTATTATGTTTATGAACATTATGCTATTTTTAATATTCCTAGTAATGCTTTTACTTGGGTTATTGGATTACTATTAACAGACTTTATTGCTTATTGGTTTCATCGGTGGAGTCATCATGTAAATTTCCTATGGGCTGCACATATTGTTCATCACCAGAGTGAAGATTTAAATATAACCACTGTTTTTAGAGTATCTTTTTTTGCGGTTGTTTTTAGAGCCTGTTTTTTTGTTTGGATGGCTTTTATAGGTTTTGATGTTTTTATTATTGTAACTACCTCATTATTTCTAGGCATCTATCAGCTATTTACTCATTCCCGAGTGATAGGGAATTTAGGTATTGTAGAATATTTTTTAACTACTCCCTCACATCATAGAGTTCATCATGCCAGAAATGAAAAATATATGGACAGGAATTATGCTCATATTTTTATTTTTTGGGATAGAATATTTGGAACATTTAAAGAAGAAGAAGAAGAGCCAAAATATGGAATTACCTCAGGATTTGATAGAGCTAATGCCTATAATGCTACATTTTCTTATTGGAAAAATTTGGTGATAAGAGCCAGAAAAACACAAAAGCTCCAGGACAAGATAAAAGTTTTTATAAAAGGTCCTCGATGGACTCCAGACGACGTTGATCATCTAGAGCCAGTTTTTTCAACAAATAATAATGGTGAACGACTTTATCAAGAATTTAAGCTTTCTCTGGAAAGCAAATGGTACACCTTTTTCAGTACCATCATAACAATTGTTTGTTTTGTAAGTTTAATGGGTTATAAATCTTCATTTGGGGATGACATTTCAATCATTAATTTAATATCTAACCATCATATTGTTATTTTACTTCTTATTATTTTATTTTCAATTTACGTTCATACTAGAACAATTGAAAGTAAAAAAAATGCTTTTCTTTTAGAGCTTATTCGTTTAGTATTCATACCTATTTGTATTTTCTTCGGATTTAAAGATGTTGAATACGTATTAATATTAAGTTCATTATCATTTTGTTATTCAGCGTTCTTAATTGTTTGGAGTATTAGAATATTATTGAAAGAGAAGAATTCAAATGCTTTTTCAAAAAATACAGAGCTACAGCTTAAATAATGTATATTTTTTTAGATATTTTAAATCCTACCATATGGGTTGCTGATTTTGAAATTCGAGAACCCATCACTACACTAACAGATTTTATGACTGCCCTTACATGTGGATTTGCTTATTATTTATTGAACTCTGAAAAAAGAATTGTAAAAGATCTCTCTTTTACTTTTTTCAAACTTTATTTTTTATGTTTTTTTATTGGGATGACGTCTGCTGCTTTTTTAGGTCATGCTTTTCAGGCTTATCTTCCTAAGGAAGTGAAAATGATAGGGTGGTGTATGAGTGCAATGGGACAATTATTTTTAGCTCTTGGCACTATGATATTTATGAAGAATTTAATAAAACCTTTCTTATTTAAATTATTTTTTTTATTACTGTTAATTCAATTTTCAATTTTTATTTTTTTAATGATTCATCCAACATTTAGCGATTTTAAAATTGCTCAATTAGCTGCATCCTCAGTACTAATTGGGTTTATATTTCCTCTCTTTATAATACAGTTTATTAAAACTAAATCTAAAGGTAGTAAGCTAATATTATTTGCAATAATTTTTGCTTTATTCCCAGCATTAGTGTTCAATAACCAATTAAGTATTAGTAATTGGTTTAATTATCATGACATCAGTCATGTTTTAATGTCAATCTATATGATTTTAATGTATAACGGAATAAGAAAGTTAGAATTTAAGATTGCTTAATTCTTATCAGATTTTATCAAGTAAATCCCCATTAATATTAAGGAACTAAGTAGTCCGTGGTAAATTGTGAAAATTTCCCCGTCAAAAACACCCCAAAATATAGCTACAATTGGGATCAAATAAGTTACACTTGATGCAAAAACAGATGAAGTTCGTTTTATAAGTAAGTTAAAGAACCAAACAGCAAATCCAGTCCCAACAATTCCTAATATATTTATGAATAAAAAGTTAGTTAATTGTGGATCATTATGGATTAAATTATTTGTAAACTCGGTATTAAAAAAAAGAAAGAATCCTGCAAACGGTCCAATGAACAGAAAAGACCAACTTGTAATTTTAACAGCAGAAATATCACCAAGGTAAACTTTTATAAGATTCACATTAAAAGCATAACATGCCGAACCTAGTAAAGGTAATATTGCATATAATAAATTTTCGTTCATGTCAATTCCACCAGTTGATACAATGATTAAACCACTAGCTCCAATTAACCCTACTACAACACCGCCAATTGCTTTAGGATTTATTTTTTGTTTGAAAAGAAGAAAGCCAAATAACATGGTAAAAAGAGGAGTAACAGAATTTAGAATTCCATTCAAAGAACTATCAATTTTAGTTTGGGCTTTTATGAACAGAAAGTAGGGTATAGCGCTACCAATAATTGCAGAAAGGAAAATAATTAATCCAGTTTTCAATTTAACTTTTCTTAAGTCTTTTATTCCAAATGGTAAAAAAACAAGAAAAACTATGAATAGCCTGTAAAGCGTAATTTCAGTTGGAGAATAAGACTGAAGCCCTTTTTTCATTAAAATAAATGAACTCCCCCAAATTATTGCCAATAGGCAAAGGGTTAGTATTTGATTAATTTTTTTGGATAGATCAAACATTTAAAAATGATCACCTTTCTTCAAATAAAATACCTGAAGACTTTCTTACTTTTTTATCATTTTGAGAATTATCAGAATTGGACCTGTATCCAACCGGAGCAACTACTGCAGCGTTCATGTGTCTCTCATCTAATTCTAAAATTTCATTGTATTTTTTGATGTCAAATCCTTCAATAGGGCAAGAGTCAATTTGAAGTGTAGCACAGGCTGTCATAAGATGAGCTAATGCAATATAGACTTGATTGGTAGTCCATATGGAAGTTTCAGAGGAGTTCTTGTTTAGTAAACTATTTTTTAGAAACTCACCATAACCCTGAAGTTCGTTAATGGGTTGTTTTTGAATTTTAGATTTGGTATCAATATATAGATCAATATCTTGTTCAAAGACTTTAGTGTAGTTACAGAATACAAATAAATGAGATGCATCAGAAATTTGGGACTGGTTATAAGAAGCGGATTTTAATTTGGACTTTAACGCTTCATCTTTTACAATAATTACTTTAAAAAGTTGTAAACCATAAGAAGAAGGTGCAAGCCTAATCGCCTCTTTAATCAATTCGAGGTCAGATTCTGCTAAGTTTTTTTTTGGATTAAACTTTTTAGTTGCGTATCTCCAATTATAATAATCAAGTATATCCATATTTCTTAATTCGAAATTAGGGATTAAATAACGATTGGGGTTTTTTTGTTGAGCTATTTCAGTCTGGAAATTAACACTTTCTCAATTATCTCTTGAGATTCTATTGCTTTGGTAATTCTGAAGGTCTCTTTAGTGTAGTTTTCTAAGGTCTTTTTCATTTTTAAAAATACTTCTTCTTTAATTTCATAAATCTCCATGTGGTGCAATATTTCACCAATTAAATTCTCTTGATTTTCTGAAATAACCTTCCTTAGGTGTTCTAATTCTGCTTGAGGATTTATCATTTGTGATATAATGTTTGATCATTAAAACCATTATTTTCAATAAAACTATTCCAATTTTTTTTATTTGGATTTGCTAAATATATTTTTTGATTTTGAAAGTTCTTTTCCACAGTTTGTAAATCCTCAATAGGAAAATCCTTTATTTGGGGATCATACTCTCTAACTTCAAACTGGTTTTCATTTTTCGAAATTTCTAAAATACTGTAGTATTTTTCATTTATTAGTTCATTTAAATAATATCTGTTGCTATCAATTTTTAAAATGCTTTTCTCATTAAATTTGAAAAATAAATCTGTTTGTTTTAAGAATGCAAAAACAGTATCATTAATTTCTTTGTATAAAAGTCCAGTTCCTTTTTTTATTCCATAAACTAAATTGTCTATAATTTCATATTTGCCAACTTTAATTTCCTTATTAGGTATAGAAAAAACTATAGAAAAGCTGGTGTAAATACTGTCTTTAGTAACACAAATTTGAATAAGAGAGTCGTTGTTTTTATAATAACATCCTTGAATATCTTTAGGAAAATTTATTGATGATTCTATATGTTGTGGACTTGGATTTGCAAAATACAACGTATAAATAGATTCTTGACCGTAAATAAAATACGATGAAGCAATAGTACATTGTAAAAGAAAAATCCATTTAATCATAAACTGTCAATATATTTATATGGCTTAAATTAGGAAATAAATACAATATAAATCATGGAGCAAGAAAATTTCACGTGGGAAGTACAAAAAACCGATGAGCATATTGTTGAGTTACTAAAAAACAAGCTTGATATATCAAAAGCCATAGCTCGAACTTTATCTTTAAGAGGGGTTAAAGATTTTAATTCAGCTCAAGATTTTTTTAGACCTAAATGGAACTCTTTTCATGATGGCTTTCTAATGAAAGACATGAGCAGATCTGTAGAAAGAATTCATAATTCAATTAATGAGAAACATAATATTTTAGTTTATGGAGATTACGATGTTGATGGTACTTGTTCAGTAGCAATGCTTTCAATTTTTCTAAAACAATTCAGTTCTAATGTTAACCTTTATCAACCTGACAGAGAAAATGAAGGATATGGGATTTCACTACAATCTGTTGACATGATGATTGCTAATAAAATTGATTTAGTAATTGCATTAGATTGTGGGATTAAAGACATTAAAAGTGCAAAGGCAATTAATGACGCTGGTATTGACTTAATTATTTGTGATCACCATAATCCTGGTAAAATAATTCCTCAAGCTTACTCCATTTTAAATCCCAAACAGAGAGAATGCACATACCCTTTCAAAGAGCTGTGTGGCTGTGGAGTAGGATTTAAATTGATCCAATCTTATTCTAAAAAATACAACATAGCAACAGATTATTCTTATTTGACTCAATTAGCAGCAATTGCTACTACGGCAGATGTAGTTCCATTAGTTGATGAAAATAGGTTAATTACCTATTTTGGTTTGGAACAAATTAATCAAAATCCAATTCCTTCAATTGAAAAAATTTTCCAACTTTCTAATTCTTCTGAATTCAGTTCTTCAGATTTAATATTTAAAGTTGCCCCCAGAATTAATGCAGCAGGCAGATTATCTTCTGCAAAGAAAGCCACTGATTTTCTAATATCCAATAACGAAGAATTGGAAATATTAAGTAAAGAAATTGAATTAATTAACAAGGAAAGGAAAAAGATTGATGAGTTAATTACTGAAGAAGCTTTATCTCAGCTTTCAAATCAACCATCTGACAGATTTACCAATCTAGTTTTTTCATCAGATTGGCACAAAGGTGTAGTAGGGATAGTTGCTTCAAGAATTATCGAAAATTTTTATAAACCTACAATTGTTTTAACAGGAAAGGGCGATATTATTACCGGTTCTGCACGGTCAGTTAAAGATTTTGATATTTATAATGAGTTAGATAAATTAAAACATTATTTCATAAGATTTGGTGGGCATAAATATGCTGCAGGCATGAGTATAAAAAAAACCGACTTAGTTGCATTTTTTAATGACTTTGAAAATGCAGTTAAAAAGTCAATTCAACCACATATGCTTATTCCCAAAATTAAAATTGATAGTGAACTTTCAATTAATGAATTGGCAAAAGATTTAAAAACAAATAATTTCCCAAAAATTTATCGAATTATTAAACAAATGGGACCTTTTGGAGCAGGGAATCCAACTCCTGTTTTTTTATTCAAGGATTTAAAACTATTCAGTAACCCAAAAATTGTTGGAGATAAGCATATTAAATTAAAATTCTATTCTGATAAATTAAATTCAACAATTGATGGCATTTGGTTCAATAGTTTCAATGGTTTTAATAAAATAAGAGCTAAAAAAAGTTTAAATGTTGTAGCGTCATTAAATGAAAATCATTTTAATGGAAATATTAGTTTACAACTAATGATAAAGGATGCTAAATAAATATTTAAGATTCTCCTTTACTATTATTTCTATGATCTGACATTAAATGAAGATCTCTTTGTGGGAAAGGTATTTTTATTCCATTGTTCCTAAAGGCTTGGTCAATAGTAAAACGCATATCACTTTTAATATTGATAATTTCCCATGTTTTTTCAGCCCAGAAAAACACTTTAAATTTTAAAGCATACTCACCAAAATCTTCAATTGTTACAATTATATTTCTTCTTTTTTCTACCAATGGATGCTTTAATGCGCATTGATACAAAATATCTTTAACTTTTTGAGTATCTGAACCATATGCAACCCCCACTTCAATATTAAATCTAGTAACTCTATCACTAATACTCCAATTGGTTACATTTTCTTTTGTGAGTTTTGTATTCGGAACAATGATTATCTTGCCATCAAGAGTTTTGAGTTGAGATGTCCTTATGAATATATGTTCTACTTTACAGATTTCATGATTATTCATTTCAACTACATCTCCTACTTTAATACTTCCGTCAAATAGTAATACTATTCCAGAAAAGACATCGCTTAAAAGATATTGAATGCCAAGACTAATTCCTAAAATGGCAGCGGCAAATACATTGGAAAATGAAGAAATATTGATTCCAACTCCCTGAATTGCAACTATGACTGCTATGGTATAAGTAAGGTATTTACTTAATTGCACTACTGTGTAAGTGCCGCCTTCATCTATCCATTTTTTCCCTCTCGTTGATCTATATATTAATACTCTGAATATACTTATGGCTATTCTTGAAGTTATTATTATAAACAATAAGTAAAATACACTCCCAACAGTAAAACTAAAACGGTCGTAGCTACCGTCTTTTTTTATTTCACCTATGTCAAAACCAAAAAGTTCAAAATGAGTGATATTGGCAACTGAAAATGTATCATTTCCTATTGTTAGGCATTCTAGAGCTAAAACAGCTGAAACTAAAAGAAGTATTTGCTTGATTAATTTTTTGATATTTTTTTCTCTTCCTTCAACTAGCCAACCTCTACTTTTTAGAAATTTTTCAAGATTTTTATTAACCCATCGGTTAGTAATTAGCCACAAAAGAAAAACAACACCTAATAAACTTAAATTAAGTAGGTGAACAAAACTAAAATATTCGAAAAAACTCATCTTTTATTGTGTTACAATGATACCCAATTCCTGTGCAAATATATTACGTACTTTGATTAATTCTTGTATTTCTTCAATAATTGATTCCTCTTCATGTTGTTTATTAGTAGTTTTTAGTTGCTGTTGTTTATCTAGAATTAAATTTTCAGTAACTCTTAATTTGTAAATAAAAACGGATTCTATGGCCGCTTGCTTTAGTCTTTCTGGTTCAGTTTTGGTATGAATATGGTGTTTATTTTTCCAGTTTTCACTTAATACATTTTGAGATGTAGTTAAATCAGCAACTATACTTGTTAAATCTGGATTTTGAATAAAATGTTGGTCATTTACAAGTAATCCGTTTTCTAATCCTTCAGTAAATTCATTAAAAATCTTTTGGTACTTTTTGTTAGAGTAAAATAAATTATCGGTCAGCATTTCTTCAATTATAAACTGGGCCAATGGATATTCTTCTTCAATTGTTTCTCCATCATCCTTTTGAATTTCTAGCGGGATGGACAAAGCACCATAATTTAACATTAATCTAATGAGGTCTTTTTCTTGTAAATTTAGTTCGTGTTTTAATCCTTTCTTATAGCTTTTACCTATTATAGCTGGAGTTGTAATGCTTGTAGCGATCTGATTATCTTTAGAGTAACTTTTTGTTTTTAACTTTTTTTTAACTTCAAGAATTAAAAGTTGCTCATCCATTTCAAAAATTTGAGCGGTAGTTTTAATGTAAACAGATCTTGATACCGCATCGGGGATAACACTTATTGAAGTGATGATATCATTTATAGTTTTAGAGATATTAATCGGATCGTTTTTAGTTTTTTTAAGTAAAAGATTTGCCTTGAATGTGATAAAGTCATTTTGATTTTCTTCTAAATATGATTTAAAATCTTCTGTACTCAGTTTATGAGAATAGCTGTCTGGGTCTTCACCCTCTGGAAAAATAACTACCTTAACATTAAGCCCTGCTGACAAAATCATATCAACTCCTCTAAAAGAGGCATTTATCCCAGCTTGGTCACCATCATAAAGTATTGTTATATTGTTAGAGAATCTTTTAATCATCCTAATTTGGCCTTCGGTCAGAGAGGTTCCACTTGATGCTACAGTATTTTTTATATTGTTGTGATGCAGAGAAATAACATCAGTATAGCCTTCTACAAGAAAGCAACAATCATTTTTAATAATTTCATTTTTGCCCTGATACAAACCATACAAAACCTGGCTTTTATTATAAATTTCACTTTCTGGTGAATTAAAATATTTGGCAACCTTTTTATCAGTTCTTAGAGTTCTAGCTCCAAAACCGATAATTCTTCCAGAAATATTATGAATTGGGAAAATCACTCTCCCCCTAAAAAAGTCATAAGTTCCTTTTTCATTTTTTTTAATTAAACCTGCTTCATAAAGTGGCTCTAGGCTGTATTTATCTTCTTTTGCTTTTGTGGATAGAGCGTCAATTTTTTCTGGGGAATAGCCAAGTTCAAAATCATCTATTGTTTTGGTTTGATAACCTCTTTTTTTAAAATAAGTCAGACCAACAGATTTTCCTTCATCGGTATTTCTTAATGTGCTTTTAAAAAAATCATTGGCATACTGATGAGCAAGATAAAGTGATTCTCTTTTGTGTTTATCTTTTTGTTGTTCCTCTGTTTCTTTTTCCTCAACAATTTCAATATTGTATTTATTGGCTAACCACTTTAAAGCTTCAGGGTAAGAAAGATGTTCATGATCCATTAAAAAAGAAACAACATTTCCTCCTTTGCCAGAGCTAAAATCTTTAAATATTCTTTTTCCTGGGGAAACCATAAAAGAAGGAGTCTTTTCATTAGAAAATGGACTCAGGCCTTTATAATTAGATCCTGATTTTTTTAAATGGATGAAATCACTAATTACTTCTACAATATCAGCAGAGTCAAAAATCTTAGCTATGGTTTCTTGAGGAATCAATATTGTTGACTTTATTATTAAATAATTACTAAAGCTTTATCAAAAATATAATCTTATTTCTAATATTTTATTTTTAGTTGCCTTTTAAAAAAAATGGCACAACATATTCTTGTATATTTTTTTTTTAAATATACATTTGCTAGCAAAATCATACTTATGAGTGCAGATCAGTTTCAGTCACACGATTATTACCTAATGGATGAATTACTTTCTGATGAACATAAATTAATCAGAGAATCAGCAAGAGCCTGGGTAAAAAAAGAAGTTTCTCCCATAATTGAGGAGTATTATGAGAGAGCAGAATTCCCTAATCAGATTTTAAAAGGACTG
>MDTB01036183.1_pt1 | contig 11721 bp, 10 predicted proteins | sample 811161 | NCBI WGS metagenome assembly MDTB01 (sample SAMN05326650, study PRJNA326480) | marine metagenome | isolation source: seawater | place: Mediterranean Sea | collected 2009
ATATTCGATCGAGAAGGGCTGCAAGTCTTCCGGAGACTCGCCAAGGCCAATGAAATAGATGGGCAATCCAAGTTCTCGGTAAATCGAAACCAACGCTCCTCCCTTCGCGGTGCCGTCCAATTTGGTTACGACCAATCCAGTAAGGCCGAATTTCTGATGAAAAACCTTGGCTTGCTCCAAACCGTTCGTCCCGGTCGAACCATCGATTACAAGCCAAGAGTGATGAGGAGCCTGCTCCTTTCTTTTTTGCAAGACACGTCTCATCTTGGCCAACTCGTCCATCAAATTATCCTTCACGTGCAACCGGCCTGCAGTATCGATCAAGACAAAATCACTAGCCCTGGATTCACCGGCGGAAAATGCGTCAAAGGCAACGGCTGCTGAATCTGCACCATGATGACCGGTCACGATTTCCAAATCCAGCCTTTCGGACCAAGACTTGAGCTGCTCCGTAGCCGCTGCCCGAAAAGTATCGCAAGCCCCCAACACAACCTTGCTTCCTTCTTTTTTCAAACGGTGTGCAAGCTTGGCGCAAGTCGTGGTCTTGCCGGAACCATTTACCCCAATCAGGCATAGAACTTCGGGGGAGTCTTCCCCACGCTTGAGTTGAGCCTCCGAACCATCCAAGATTCTCTTCAGGACAGTCCGGGCCAAAACACTGGCGTCTTCACCGCGAAATTCTTTCTCGGTTCGATGAGCCTCCCGGATCGCATCCAATATCTCTTCCGTGGTTTCTACCCCGAAATCGCTTTCGTAAAAGGCCTCCTCCAGTTGCAGAAGACTGTCTTCGTCAAGTTTGCCCCGGCCGGTTACCGTAGCAAATGCACCTTGGATTGATTGGGCTCCCTTCTGGAGCCCTCTTTTGAATGTCGAAAAAATACCCATGGTTGTACGAAGGAAAAGGTTCCTCGGATTAGATAACCAAACCGAATGAAGCCGCCTATTTTGGCTGAATCAAGAGAGTACAGCAAGAATACTCGACCATCTTGTTCGTACAGCAATCCTTGATCTTGAAAGATTGAACCGTGAGCATAAGCAGGCGATCGCTCAAATCCCAAGTGTCCGTAACATACCCTCCCGGATCCCCCATGGGAACCTGCTTGAGTTTGGGGAAATCCCGAAACTCCCTCTTGGCTCCGTATTTCTTGACCAAGCGTTCTCTGAGGTTTTGCCATTGCGGGTGGAGCACTTCCTCGAAAAAAGAAAACTGCCAACCTTTTTGCCCCTCGACAAGACAAAGAGTCAGTTTGCCTTTTTCGAGCTTACAAGTCAGCTCATAGCGAAAACCATTCCAGCGAACCGAGCACTTGACAAGCTCGCGATCTCTTTCCTCGTATATTTGCAGGAAGTTGGCTTTGCGCAACTTATCCAAAACAACCTCACGGCTATCCCCGACCTGCAAGTCCGAATGAATGAATCCGGAGCCCAAGTCCGACATCGATGGGGATTCGGCGCACAACGGTGAAACACCCGGCCAAAGGAAGAACAACTGAATCAAAAACAAGAACCTGAATTTCATCTTCTCCGGAAATGTTCGCCGGTCATTGGAAGGTCAAAGAGAGTAGTAAACGCGCTCCAAGGTAAGCAACGCGTAGGAGGTCACGAGAATAGGATCTCTTTCCCACCATCTCCCGTTTTCGTTAATCCAAAAGCCCTTGGCATCTTGCTTGTTGAGAAGTTCGAGAGCCAATTCCTTTCTCCAATCGCGCTCTTTACCCTCCGCATCCTTGATCAACTCGATGCCTGAAAGAGAAAGAGCTTTCGACATGGTATGATAATAGTAGTACAAGCCTTGCTCTCCCATGCCTGGGTTTTCCTTTATGCTGTAGTACTCCCGCAACCATTCGCGAACCGCAACCAGACGTGGATCATCGGCCTTCATCTCGGCGTAAATGAAACTCAACAAACCCGCATAGCTCATACTCCCGTAGGAACGGAGTGCTTTGGAACCATTTTTTGATTCCCGCTCGCCGGCCATGCTGCTACCCGGGAAATAAACGAATCCGCCCCGATCGTCCTCATGTTCGCTTACCCACTTTTCCTTGTTGGAGCCCGGAAGGTTTTGACACTTTTGGACAAAGGCGATTGCGGCGTCCCAATCGAGTTCCAAATCATCCCCTTCCTTCGATTTGAGAGAATGCTTGGCGTAGTATAGCGCTTCCATTGCCAAGTGAGTGTTCGATAAATCCGAATGAGCCCAGCGTGAACCATATCCGACGCCCCCGTCGAAAGTGTTGTCCAATTCCCCTTTCTTGTCGAAGTCAGCCTGCTGGTTGATTAAGAATTTCCGGGCTTTCCTTATTATGTCATCATATTTGGATTCTTTAGTCTGCAAAAGGGCCATCATGCAGATCGAAGTGTTGTAAGAAGCCAACCCTTTGCCGTAAATCCCTCCGTCCGACTGTACTTTGGATAACAAAAACTCAAAGCCGGCCTTTCTGTTTTGAGCAAATTTTCGAACAAGCACCGAGTCAGGATGCCCAAGAGTTGCCCGTAGGGCCAACCCGGTCAAAGCAGGATATTCCGCCTCTCCCCAATTTCCGGACGAGGCGTTTTGTTCGTTATTGAGCCAAGTCACCCCTTTGTCGAGAGCCCTTTCGAGTTCCAATTTCAATGAAACGTTCTCGGTCCCCTGCAATTGAATCCCGAATAAGGAAAGAAAAACGACGGCAACCAACGAATTGGTTGAATGGAAATAAGAAAAACGAGGGATATTCATTCCTCCAACTTAGGCGATCTCTCGTCGCGTGGCAAGTGGAAGCGGATGATTACGGGACATTCCAATGGGGGCATCTTGGACTTATTCGCGTACCAGACGTCGTCGTTGTTGCTGTCATGGTCGGAACTATTGAAAATAGAGTCTTCATCCGCGTAAACCGCAAAAATGGAGCCAGAAGACTCCGCCATAAAGGTGCCTTCGATGAATTTTGAACCGGTGAATACAACGGAATCACTGCTCATCGCTTGGTCGTTTTTTTGGTTCAGGGCCATCTCCTCGATTTTTAGTTCCTGAGCAGTGCCGTTTAGCTCCCAACTCACGGTTATGGTTACTCGATGATTTGAATAATCAACTTCCTTCGGTTCATCCGCCCAAAGATTCTCGAAGAAACCCTTGGCGGGCTTGAGTTTGAGCAAAAGAAGGGAAGTGTGAACGATTTGAGGACGAACGGTCGTCCGAAAGAGAGATTCATGAATTTTCCCCGTTTCATGAACCACGCCATACTCGATCAATCCGTTGATCTGATTCGAAACGGCGGGAAAACTCAATTTTTTCGCTTTTCGGTCGATGAGAACTTTTCCAAATCGATACAGGCCATCCCCTGCTTTAGTGATTTCGGGCAAGCTCGAGGAATTACTTTCCCCAAAAACTACCCCGAACAGGCAGAAAAAGGTTAAAAAAAAACCAACTCCAGCGGTTCGCCTCCACGTGAAAATCGATTCCATACCCAAACATATGCAATGATGGTTCGTGTTTTGCAAATCCTTTGAGTCATTCGCGGAAAAACAAATTTCCTTAAGTTTCCAAGATTAGACTCTTTCTTGACCTTCCAAGCCAAGCGGACTTATGGTGATATTCTCAAACTTAGCCCAACCAACTCCAAGCCATGGACCAGCAAGCCGAATACCCCGAAGAACCGATTTACGAACCCGAGGAAGTACAGGATTACGAAGGCGCCACCGTCGCCCCTCCTTTGGAAAGCGCATTTGGCAAATACCTCAGGGAGTATCGACTGCTCAACAGTCTGCTCATGTCCCTGCTGTTCATGATCATCTTCTTCGTGGCGATGTGGAACCTGATCATCTACGTGGCGATAGGAGGCGAGGGAGATTCGGAATTTTCCGACGGTGGAGCGGCCCCTGCCCAGCAACAGCAAGAAAAACAGAAAGTCGTCAAGCTGATGCAACGCCAACAAAAAACCCCGCCCACCGCTCAACAAACTTTCCGGACAACCGCGATCTCCGACATCACCTTGCCCGACTTCAACGAACTCGACGTCAAGGACCTGTCCCCCGTGGTCAACGCCGCCGCCCCCTCGACGGGTAACGTCGGCACGAACAACGATGCCATGAAGAGCGCCCTCAAGGGTATCGGTTTGTCGTTGCCCAAAACCATGCAGCAACGCTGCGACCCCAAAAAGAGGGTCGCTCGACTGCGCTCGGGCGGAGGGAAGGAAATCACGGAAGCGGCCATCATCCGCGGACTCAATTGGCTCAAGGCCAATCAAGATGCCGAAGGATCGTGGGGAGGGAAAGACAAGGACGATCAGGGAAACCCAAAACCTTCCGATAAAAACGCCATGACCGGCATGGCTCTTCTTGCCTTTCTCGGACACTGCGAGTTGCAGGATTCGCCCGACTATGGTCCGACTGTTCAGAAGGCGATCAAGTTCATTACCTCCACCACCCCGGAACCCAAGATCGACCAACGCGGCTCGTACTCTCACCCCATTAGAACCTATGCACTCTGTGAAGCCTATACCATGACCAAGATCAAACGGTTGGAGGAATATGCCAAACGGGCCGCCATCCACATTATAAAAGGACAAAATGAAAATGGTGGGTGGGCCTACGGATACGGCAAAGGCGTGGCCGCCCATACCGACCTTTCGGTTACCGGGTGGAACATTCAGGCGCTTAAGGCTGCGGCCCTCACGGGCGTATCGATCGACGGATTGGACGAGGCCATGGACAAGGCAATCGAATACACCAAAAAATGCCAGGATCAGTCGGGAAAGTTTGCTTATAAAATGAAAGGTGGAGGAAAACCCAGCCTCACTGGAACTGGGGTCCTTTCTTTGCAAATTTGGAAAAACGCCAAATCCGAGGAAGCCAAAAAAGGGCTGGAATGGATCGTCGCAAACCAAGCAAAGGAATGGAAGAGCGTGAACGTCTACGAGTGGTACTATCATGCCCAAGCCTGCTTTGCCGCAACAGGTGTTTCGGGAGGGGCTGGTTATTGGAGGGCCTGGAACAAGGATTTTCAACAAATTGTGTGTAGTGCACAGGCCTCCGACGGACATTGGCCACACGGGGCTCATTATCACGGTGACACCGACATTTACCGTACGACCATGACCATTCTCATGCTCGAGGTTTATTACCGGTATATGCCTTCCTCCAAAGTCTAAATTCCGGATTTCGTTCCTAACGATCTTGCATTTGCCGGAAACTTGCATAAATTTTAAACTATGAAATTTGCTTCATTATCCATCCTCTCCCTCACGCTTTGTTTCGTTTCCATCCACGCCAAGGACAAGCCTGCGAAAGAAGTTACCATCACCGGTAACGACACCATGCAGTTCGATGTTAAAAACTTCGAGGCCAAGGCGGGCTCCAAAGTCAAAATCACTCTCAAAAACATCGGGCAAGTTCCGAAAATTGCAATGGGCCACAACTTAGTTGTGTTGAAAAAAGGGATCACTGCGATCGCTTTTGGTCAAAAGGCCCTAGGTGCGGGGGCCAATGCCACGAACGCGCTTCCCGCTTCTCTTATGGGTGATGTGATCGCCGCTACAAAACTCCTTGGACCTGCAGAGTCCGACACCATTGAATTTACCGCACCCAAAGAACCGGGTTCTTACGAGTATGTCTGTACTTTTCCCGGCCATTTTGCTCTCATGCGCGGCACCATGACCGTCAAGTAGTTTCTTCTCTTCTTCTTTTTGTTTCGCTCCCGACTTTTTTGACACCTTGACATCTTCCCTTCAGAAGATGATTAAGGGTTCATGTCCTCAATAGAAGAAGAAAAACAATACCTAGCGAACGCGGAAGCAGCCGGCCTCGTTTCAAGACTAGGTGCCTATGTCAAGCTATCCGGCCCAGGTTGGTTGCAGAGTGCAATCACACTTGGCGGTGGTTCTCTTGCCTCCAGCCTTTTCCTTGGTGTCCTAGCAGGTTATTCCCTGCTTTGGCTTCAACCCGTGGCCATTGTTCTTGGAGTCATCATGCTCTGTGCCATCAGTCACGTTACGCTTTCTACCGGACAAAGCCCATTCGTCTCGATCAATTCCGAAATTAATCCTGTTCTCGGATGGGGATGGGCCATTGCCACAATCATGGCCAACGTCGTGTGGTGCCTTCCTCAGTTCAGCCTTGGCACCGCTGCCGTCACGCAAAACCTTTTGCCTTCTCTTGACAATACCGCGGGGAAAGTAGGCATTTGCGTCGCCCTTCTGGTTTTGGCCAGCTTGGTGATTTGGGCCTATGAGAAGGGCAACAAGGGTGTTAAGGTTTTTGATTGGGTACTCAAAATCATGGTCGGTCTTGTAGTTGTTTCCTTTCTTGGGGTCGTCATCACCATGGCAATTTCCGGTGAAATGGAGTGGGGCAAAATAGGAAGAGGCTTCATCCCCGACCTTTCCCTGCTTTCTCAACCCGCGGAAGTTTACGAACCTTACCTCGACAAAACGGGAGAATTCCGCACCTTTTGGGAAAACAAGATCGTTGGAACTCAACGAGACGTCATGATCGCAGCCGCGGCTACCGCGGTCGGCATCAACATGACCTTCTTCATGCCCTTCGTGCTCTTGCGCCGGCGCTGGGGAAGAGAGCACCGGGGTTTGGCCAAATTCGACCTCTGGACTGCCCTCCTTATACCTTATGTCGTGGCAACCTCCTGCGTCGTAATCGCCGCCGGTTCTCAATTTAACGGCAAGCCCGAGTCAGCTTACGAGAACTATGCGGAAAAGACCCTGTACCCGAACCTGGAGAAAGGATTCAACGACTTGGTAAAGGCAAGGCTCGAGCAAGAAACCGGCAAGGAAGCCTATGCCTCACTCGCTCCGGTCCAGCAAGATGAACTATACGCCAATCTACCCGAAGCGAACAAGCAATTGGCCGCCATGCTGGTCAAGCGGGATGCCTTTAACTTGGCTGCTTCCCTTGAGACCCTTTTTCAGAGCAAGGCCTTTTCACACTATGTCTTTGGTATCGGCGTCGTCGGGATGGCCTTGTCCACTATCATAATTCTCATGACGATCAATGGGCACGCGGTATGCGAAGTTTTGGGGAAACCTCATAAAGGCCCTGTTTTTCTTGGTGGTGCTCTCATTGCCGGAATCGGTGTTCTCGGTCCTTTTGTTTGGAGTGATGCGGCTTTTTGGCTCGCAGTACCGACTTCCATTCTCGGTTTCACCTTAATCCCCGTGGCCTACCTGAGTTTTTTCCTTTTGATCAACAACAGGAAAATCTTGGGGAAGCAAAGGCCTTCCGGCGCAATCAGATTCATTTGGAACATTGGTCTTATCATCGCTTTGGCAATCATGGGTTCCGCCGCCACCTTCGTCGCTTGGAACAAAACTTGGGGGGACGTTCCTTTCGGAAGGTACGCCCTTATAGGATTTGGGATTCTGCTTGTCTGTGGACATTTTTCTTTGAAAAATTCAAAGCTAGCTGCCAAGGTAAACGCCATGGACCTCAAACTTCAGAGGTTGGACAAAAGCTAAGTCTCTTCCTCCCTTTTTGTTTTCCTGGAATCCATCCGGGACAATCCTTTCGTAAAATTTGGCATGAATAAAGTTCTTCTCACTACAACTTCCTATCAAGATACACCAGGCAAGCATCACGAGTTACTCGAATCCCAAGACTACGAGATTGTGCGTGAACGGGGCCCCCTCAACGAAGAGCAAATGCTCGAATTGGCGGGTGATTTCGATGCATTCTTATGCGGAGACGACGCGATTACGGCTGAGGTTCTTAAAAAATCACTTCCCAAACTTCGTCTAATATCAAAATACGGAATCGGATTGGACAAGATCGATCTCGACTTTGCCACTCAAAATAAGATCCCCGTCACTTTCTGTCCAGGGGTCAATCATACGACCGTGGCCGAGCATACCTTTGCCCTCCTCTTGGCCATCAGCAGAAACCTTTGCGAAGAGGTCAATCATACCCGAAAAGGAGAGTGGACCAGACTAACTGGAAACGAAATTATGGGGAAGACTCTTTCCGTCATCGGTTTTGGGAGAATAGGCAAAGAAGTCGCTTTACGAGCCAGAGCCTTTCAAATGGACGTGAAAGCCTATGATCCTTACTGGGATAGCGACTTTGCAAAGGCCCATCAAATTACTCGGGCCGCTAGCTTGGAGGAAGTTCTTCAGGATGCCGACGTCCTCTCCCTTCACCTCAATCTCTCTGAAAATACCCACAAATTGATCAATTCGGCTTCTTTGAAAATGATCAGGGACGGAGCCATTCTCCTCAACTGCGCCCGGGGCGAACTCGTCGACACGCAATCGATCGTCGAAGCTTTGGAAGTAGGCAAACTCAAGGGTTATGGATCGGATGTTTTGGATATCGAGCCACCTCCGTCCGACCACCCGCTCCTTCATGCGCCGGGTGCTGTGATTACCCCCCATATCGGTTCCCGCACCTACGAATCGGTTGTTCGGCAAGCGACTATGGCTACGCAAAACCTCATTAACGTTCTCAATGGCGAACCAGCTCTGGCTCAAGCCAACGAGGTCTGACTCCCGAACTGCCATGGAAGATACTTTTTACGTCGTACCCGAAACGGTTCACAATCAACTCGTCAGCCAGGTATTTGAGAACCGTGGGTTTGATCAGGAAGAATCAACCGCCGTAGCCGAATTCGCGGCCTTTGCGACCCGCCATGGCGTACGAACTCACAATGCCCTCAAAGCTCTTCACCTCGATGAATTGTTCGGCTCAGCCGTCGGTGGATGCAAACCCAAGGCCCAAGTCGAAATCAAGAAGTCCAGGTTCGATGCCTGCCAAACCTGGAACGCCAACCTCAAAGTCGGGCAAGCGATTGCCTGCGATGCCATGGATGCCTGCATCGAAATGGCTGAAAAGCATGGCTCAGGTACGGTAATCGTAGACAATGCCTTTCACTACCTTTGGGGAGGCGGATACGTAATGAAAGCTGCAGCCCAAGGCTATTACGCTTACACCAACTGCACGTCCACCTTGGCCGAGGTCGTACCCTTCGGAGGCAAGACCCCGACCCTCGGGACCAATCCGCACTCTTGGGGATTGCCGACCACAGATGCCGTTGGCTTTCCAATCGTCGTGGACTGGGCAACCTCGGTTATAGCAATGGGGCGAGTCCAACAATTGAAAAGGGAAGGAATAAACTTACCTCCCAAGGCCGCCGTTGATGGGGATGGCAATGAGACGACGGACCCGAATCAAGCCGTATCACTCCTGCCTTTCGGGGCCCACAAAGGATACGGACTAGGGTTGCTCAACGAGATCATGGGGGGGATGATCGGGGGATCTCTGCCTACCGTACGCGGAATTCCAAAAGACATCCCGGAAGAAAAATTCTCATGCACCTTTTTCTTTCAGGTCATTCACCCCGAAGCCTTCGACGCTGGAAATTTTGCCGGCAACCGCAACCAAGGATCAAACGTGAAGGCCGTGTTGGAAGACATACTCAAGGAAGGAAATGAGAACTGTCTGCTCCCTGGCGAAATGGAAGCCAAGTTTGCCCAAAAAACTGAGAAGAACCAGGGCTTGCTCTTCAGTCAAAAAGAATTGGAAGAATTCGCTCATTTGGCCCATGAAAACGCTGTGGCATTTGACGTCGAAAAATTTTCCGTCGCCACCTGATTCACCACTCGACTTATGAATACTCTTGATCTTCGACCTGCCTCCGATTGCAAATGGGACCTTGTCTCCTTTGGAGAAATTATGCTCAGACTCGATCCAGGCGAGGGGCGAGTAAGAACTACCCGCTCATTGAATGCCTGGGAAGGCGGAGGGGAGTACAACGTCGCCCGTGGGCTTAGACGATGCTTCGGTTTAAACACCGCAGTGGCCACCTCTTTCGTTGAAAACGAAGTGGGGCGCCTCCTCGAGGATTTAATCCTGCAAGGCGGAGTCTCGACCGACCTCATACGTTGGGAGGATTTTGACGGAATCGGCAGGACGGTCCGAAATGGGTTGAATTTTACCGAACGCGGATATGGATTGCGTGGAGCAGTCGGGACGTCCGATCGAGGTAATTCAGCGGCGTCCCAAATCAAGCCGGGCGATTTTGATTGGGATGAAATTTTCGGAAGACAAGGGGCCCGATGGCTCCATACCGGGGGGATTTTCGCCGCCCTCTCCGAATCGGCAGCCGAAGCCGTAACCGAGGCCGTTGAAGCTGCGAAATCACACGGGGTTGTTGTTTCTTATGATTTAAACTACCGCCCATCTCTTTGGAAATCCATCGGAGGTATTCAGAAAGCTCAGGAAGTAAACAGGGAAATTGCCAAGCACGTCGACGTAATGATTGGCAACGAGGAGGACTTCACCGCATGCCTCGGCTTTGAAGTCGAAGGTCTCGACGAAAACATCAGTAACATCGAAATTGATTCCTTCAAGGCAATGATCGAAAAGGCGACAAGCGAGTTTCCTAATTTCAAGGTAACCGCCACGACTCTTCGTTCGGTTAAAACAGCAAGTATCAACGACTGGGGGGCGATTTGCTGGGCAGACGGGCAATTTCATCAAGCAACCCATCGCGAAAACCTCGAAATCCTCGATCGGGTCGGCGGGGGGGACAGTTTTGCATCCGGATTGATCTACGGACTTCTGACGACCAATGACCCGGCACAAGCCGTGGAGTATGGCGCTGCTCACGGAGCCCTTGCCATGACCACCCCGGGAGACACCTCAATGGCCATCTTGGCAGAGGTCGAAAAGCTTGTCGGAGGCGGAGGCGCCCGCGTAGACCGTTAAACTCAATACCTGACTTAAAATGAATTATTTGGAAAATTTATTCGGATTGCGTGGAAAAAGTGCCGTCGTAATTGGTGGAACCGGGGAGCTTTGTGGAGCCATGGCGGAAGGCTTGGCCGGTGCCGGGGCTTACGTTTACCTAGTTGGTCGAAACAAGGAAAAGGCCGAAAGCAGGCTTGAGAAAATGAGGAGTATCGATGGGCAAGGGGAATTCATTCCCTGCGACGTAAGCCTAAAGCAGGAACTTGATCAATTACGAGATCGGATTCTCGAAAAAACCCCAAACATAGATGTGCTCGTGAATGGAGCGGGCATCAACTCCCCTACCCCATTTCTTGAAATTACCGAAGAGGAATTCGATCGGATTCTGAGCGTCAATCTCAAGTCCGTCCTGCTAAGTTGCCAGACATTCGGTCAGGTCATGCTCGAGCAGGGTCAGGGAGGTAGCATAATAAACCTCGGTTCCATCTCCGGACTCAATCCCCTCTCCCGGGTTTTTTCCTATTCCGCCAGCAAGGGGGCGGTTCATAACCTAAGCAAGAACTTGGCTAGAGAATGGGCACCCCATAACATTAGGGTGAATGTTCTCGTTCCCGGTTTTTTTCCGGCCGAGCAAAATCGCAAGGTATTGACGCCCGATCGCGTGGAATCGATTATGACCCACACTCCCATGGACCGCTTCGGCGACAAGGAGGAGTTGATCGGAGCAACCCTTTTGTTGGCGTCCGCCAATGCAGGGTCCTTTATTACTGGTACGGAAATGGTTGTGGACGGCGGCTACAACTGCATGACCATTTGAGAATTTAACTCAGCATAGTGGGTTCTGGCGATCACAGGAGCCGAACCTCTGAATTCGTTATCGCCGGATGGGTTTGAAGTATTTCACAAATAGGGCACCATTGATTTACTCATTCGGTTACCGGCATGACCCTTCGGCACAAAAAAGCCGTCGGTCTTGCCCAAACCGACGACTTAATTAATTTGTGTTTAAAGGAACACAGGTCCTACAAAACTCTTATTCCAACTTGTATA
>MDTB01111632.1_pt1 | contig 11721 bp, 11 predicted proteins | sample 811161 | NCBI WGS metagenome assembly MDTB01 (sample SAMN05326650, study PRJNA326480) | marine metagenome | isolation source: seawater | place: Mediterranean Sea | collected 2009
ACACTATTCTGTCAGGACGTTTTATGTTTAACAAAATCCAGTATTGACCCATAATACTATCAAGTAAAAAACAGCTACTTGGCAAGAGTTATAAGAAACAGAAATACTTATGGGAGCGCCGCAAAGCGTATGGAGAAATTATCATGAAAATCGCGATTGTCGGCACAGGAGCCATGGGGTCAGTTTATGCAGGATTATTCGCAGAAGCTGGCCAAGAAGTTTGGGCAATAGATAGCTGGGATGAGCATATTGCAGCCATTTCAAACAAGGGGCTTCGGCTCGAAGGTGCGAGCGGTGATAGAATCATTCCTCGTATTAATGCAACCACGTCTCTAGAAGAGGCGGGCGCCTGCGAACTTTATGTATTGGCCACTAAAGCCGCTGATGTAGGAACCGCCGCCCAGGCGATTGCCCGCATCATGCCGGATAACGCCCTTGTCCTTACCATCCAGAATGGTCTTGGCGCTGGCGAGCGCATTGCGCAATTTATGCCAACAAGTAATGTTCTTCTTGGCGTTGCTGAGGGATTTGGGGCGTCAATGAAAGGGCCTGGTCATGCGCATCATAACGCAATGCGGCAAATCCGCATTGGCGAGATGGAGGGCGGCATGACTGACCGGCTTCAGTCGCTGGAAACTGTCTGGCAGTCAGCAGGATTCAAAACGAAAGCCTTTGCCGATATTCATCAACTTATCTGGGAAAAATATATCTGTAATGTCTTTTTGAGCGCACCTTGTACCGTATTTGGCTGCACCATTGGTGAGCTTCAGGAAAATAGGGAATGGCAGAAAATTGCTCTGGGGTGCATGCTGGAAGCGCATGCTGTTGGAGTTGCAAAGAACATTGCTTTTTCATTTGATGACCCCGTTGATTATGCTCTTCGCTTTGCATCTGCGATGCCGAATGCAAGCCCGTCTATGCGGCTCGACCATATCGCAAAACGGGCGTCAGAAATTGATGCCATTAATGGGATGGTTCCTGTGGTTGCAGCAGAACATGGCCTGTCAGCACCTTATAATGAAACGCTGGCGGCCATTATAAGACAGCGCGAAGCTTCCTTTTAACGAAAGCGCCGCGCTGGCTCATTTATGATATCAGCTGCTGCGTCTTTGGGAGTCAACGCATGATAAACGGATTGGCTGTGCTTGTTTCCTGCGCAATCCAGACCGACTTAACTTGCAAGAAGGCCTTGATAGCTTCCTGACCATTTTCACGGCCTTCTCCGCTACGCTTATAACCGCCAAATGGTGACGTAAAACTAACAGCACGATAAGTGTTCACCCAGACCGTCCCCGCCCGAAGTTTTTCAGACATCCGCAAGGCACGCCCGATATTTGAAGTCCACACACCTGCCGCTAGCCCAAACACAACATCATTACCGATGGCAATCGCCTCTTCTTCAGTGTCAAACGGAATGATAGACAAAACAGGACCGAACACTTCTTCCTGAGCAATCCGCATATCATTTGTCACATCTGTGAAAATAGTTGGCTCTACAAATTGGCTGCCAGCTGAACCGGGACCGGTATAGGGCTTGCCGCCCAGAATACAGTTTGCACCTTCCTGTTTTGCAATATCAATATACTCCATAACTTTCTTAAATTGCGGCGGCGTCGTGACAGGCCCTATATTCGTATCAGCAGACATCGGATCACCAATCTTGGCTTCTTTGGCAACGTCAAGCAGACGGGCGGTAAATTTTTCTTGAATAGACCGCTGAACCAGCAAACGTGAACCGGCTATACATGTCTGGCCTGTTGCAGCAAAAATACCCGATACAGTACCCATAACAGCCGCTTCGATATCGGCGTCTTCGAAAACGATATTCGGAGATTTTCCGCCAAGCTCTAAGGTAACAGGAATGATTTTACGGGCTGCTGCCTCATAGATTTTCTGACCCGATATATCTGAACCAGTAAAGCCGATTTTCATAACATCGCGATGGTCAACAAGCGGACCACCTGCTTCAGCGCCATACCCTGTCACCACATTAACAACCCCATCTGGGAAGCCTGCTTCAGAAATCAGCTTCATGAATTCTAATGTTGATGCAGAGGTGAATTCTGATGGTTTAATAACTACTGTATTCCCCGCGGCCAGAGCCGGTGCAAGTTTATAGCCTACCAGCAAAAGAGGCGAATTCCACGGCGTAATAAGCCCGACAACACCATAAGGCTCATAACGGGTAAAATTGAAAATACCCGGCTTGTCAGTCGGAATAACAGAACCTTCAACCTTGTCCGCAAGACCACCATAATAGCGATACCATTCAGCCACATATTTTGTCTGACCACCCATTTCTGCCAGCAGTTTACCATTGTCACGCACTTCAATTTCACCAAGCCGCGCCGCATCCCGCTCAATAAGCTCTGCAAGCTTGACGAGAAGCTTGCCGCGCTGGGTTGGCTTCATTTCACCCCAACCACCCTCAAACGCTGCTTTTGCCGCGACAACTGCCTTATCAACGTCCGCAGCAGAGCCACGTGCGATTTCTGCCCATGGCTCACCAGTATAGGGGTTTTCCGACAAAAACCATTCACCTGAGGCAGGATCAGCCCACTGGCCATTAATATAATGTTGATATCTTTCCATATTTTTCTACTCCCCTATTTCACTTACCCAGCATCTGGTGTATCGGGCACAAAAACAATTCGTCCTGTTACCCGCCCTGCTTGCAAATCGTCAATTGCCTCATTCACGGCAGAAAGCGATCTTGTTTCAATCGGAATATCCTGAAGCTTGCCATCACGATACATCTGGATCAATGTTGCAAGTTGTGGGCTATTTCCTACATGACTGCCGCGCACAGTCATTGCTTTTTGTGGCAACCATATCTGTGGCATTTTGAAATCACCGCCATGCTGGCCTACCACCACATAGGTGCCTGCTTTCGTCATTGCAGCCACAGCAAGCGCGCCTGTCTGCTCAGATCCAAAGGTATCAACCACACCAAAAAGCTGATTATCGGTCAGTATTTTTAGCTGCTCAACAGCATCATCTGCACTGGCATTCAGCACCTGCGAAGCACCAATCTTCTGAGCTGCTTGTAATTTGGTATCATCAATATCGATCGCAATGATATGACGATAACCAAGCGCCTTAGCAATTGCGACTGCGTTCAACCCCAGTCCACCGGCACCCAATATAGCAAGCCACTGACCATCACGAAGCGAGCCTACTTTGCTCAACGCATTATAGACAGTCAAACCAGAGCAGGCATAAGGCGCAACTTTTGCTGGGTCCAGCCCGTCAATATCAATCAGAAACTTTTCATCCTCAACCACAACATGCGTGGCAAACCCTCCGTTTCGGTGAATGCCCAGAATACGCATAGAGGTGCAATCACTCTCTCTGTCTTCCGCACATGGCGTGCAATTACGACACCCAATCCAAGGAAAAACAACAACTGATTGGCCAACAGTAACTGTCGCATCAGGTCCAGCAGCAACAACATCACCTGCCATTTCATGACCAAGGGTTAATGGCAATGTTGCGCCCCGCTCGGTAAAGGTCAGTTTGCCCTTCTCACCAAGATCCATAAACCCCTTTTTAATATGTAAATCTGAATGACATAATCCGGAGGCTGTGATTCGTACCAATACTTCGCGGCCGGTGACCTGCGGCATCTCATGCAGGGCCTCTTCAAATGGTTCACCCCATTCTGTTAGGTCAAAACTTGTATAATTTTCCATAATTATCCCCCTTTTATACTTCTATAAAATTGGCAGAGTTTGTTCGGCCATTACGTTGTCCCAAAGGTGCTGTGCAGCTGCATCACCAATAAGGCTGGCAGATTTTGCGGCGATGCGCGCTTGTTTTTCTGCAAGCGGCAGGAGGTCGTTTAAATCATACCGTACTGTTTTTTGAACGCCAGACTTATCTCTTACAGTCACGACAGATTCTGTTTCTGCAAGCGTATCATCAACATTCACAACAACCATATCACGCAGGCCAACCACAGACGGCACTGAGCATATCTCATCAGTATAGGTGTCAAGTGCGGCAGTATCATAACCTAACACAGCCAGCGCCATTACAAGACGAAAACTAAATTTCGCCTCCAGTCCTGTTGTCGGAGATGCGATATTACAGACCCGCATAAAACGAGAATTAGTAGAGACACTCATCATCTCTATCTGATCCGGAACGGCACCACCATCTGCAATGATACGGCCCAATGCTTCTAAACAAGCATGCAATCCATGACAGCAGGCATGAAATTTATGCTGAACATCCTCAAAAATAAATGTCTCACCCATTCCCTCAAACGCAGCATCATTATACTCACCAGCATGTGTTTCAGCAAAACCTTGCTCGCCATCTAACGCTGAAGAACGCGAAATAAACCCTGCTTTCGCAAGCAAGGCTACTTCAATACCGTTACTTGCCGCCATACCAGCATGATAGGGCTTACCCATCGTACCAAATTGTGATTTGAGCCCAGACGCCCGAGAGGCAACAAGACTTATAGCATGAGTTGTTTGTGCTTCGTTCAGGCCCAGCAGGCGGCTCGCCGACATAGCGGCCCCAAAACTACCGGCACTCGCTGTACTGTGAAACCCGAGCTGATAATGGGCTCTACCAAGCCAAGCACCAACCCGGCTTGCACCTTCAAGCCCAATAAGAGCCGCATCATAAAGGGCAGATGCTTTTGCCCCTGTTGTTTGAGCTAATGCCAATGTGACAGGCATAATAACTGTAGATGGATGACCAACATAAGCAAAATGGGTGTCATCATAATCAAGAGCATGACCCGCCGCGCCGTTCGCTAAAGCAGCAGCCCGCGCCGGCACACGCACTTCTGATCCAAAAAGCGATGCATCCTCGCGGCCCTCATCTGCCAACACCATCTCGCGGGTAATCCGAGCAACCGGCTCATCCACACCTGCGCGGGCAACTGCGATGAAATCAATCATTGATAAATGGACAATTGCCCGCGCCGAGCACTGGAGGTTTTCCTGCGGCGTGCTTACCGCAAATCTGGCTAATCTGGCGGCAAGTGTTGCTGACCCTAACATCTCTTTTTCTACCTCTTTAATAGGAACGCGGCATATCAAGAATATGCTCTGCAATATAGGACAAGATAAGATTGGTTGAGATAGGCGCAACCTGATAGAGGCGGGGTTCCCGATATTTACGTTCCACATCATATTCTTCTGCAAAGCCGAAACCACCAAATGTCTGCAAACAAGCCTCTGCGGCTGCCCATGATGCGTCTGCTGCCAGAAGTTTAGCAATATTGGCTTCTTCTCCAGGGTTCCCCCCACTTTCATACAAATGGAGAGACTGCGATACCATCAATTCAGCCGCGCGCATCTGGGCATAGGATTTGGCAATCGGAAATTGAATACCCTGATTCTGACCAATGGGCCGTTCAAAAATTGACCGATCACGGGCGTAATCACGCGCTTTTTCAATAAACCATTTCGCATCTCCAATACATTCAGCCGCGATTAGCATACGCTCTGCATTCATGCCGGACAGAATATACCGGAACCCTTTACCTTCCTCACCCACAAGACTATTTGCTGGTATTGGCATATCGTCGAAAAATAGCTCGGTTGTTGAATGATTCATCATGGTCCGAATAGGTCGGATTGTGAGTGATGTCCCCCGCACCTCGCGCATATCCACTAGAAATACCGATAACCCATCAGTCTTTTTGGCACAGTCTTCACGTGGAGTTGTACGTGCTAACAAAAGCATCAAATCGGAATATTCAGCCCGCGATGTCCAAATTTTCTGACCATTAACAATATAATTATCACCTTTGCGCCTAGCTGTTGTACGCAATGCTGTGGTGTCTGTACCGCTTGTTGGTTCAGTCACCCCAAAGGCCTGAAGCCGCAATTCACCTGATGCTATTTTGGGAAGATAAGCTTGTTTCTGTGCGTCACTTCCATGCCTCAACACGGTTCCCATTGTATACATCTGGGCATGGCAGGCAGCTGCATTTCCACCTGAGCGATGAATTTCTTCGAGAATTGCTGCGCCAGCAGATAATGGGAGTCCCAGCCCGTCATATTCCTCAGGGATAAGGGCTGATAGATATCCTGCCTCTGTGAGCGCCTGAACAAATTTAGCAGGATAGGCGTTTTCACGGTCACATTCCTGCCAATAACGTCCATCAAATTCAGCACAGAGTTTTGCAACACCTTCGCGAATTTCTGGATGACTTACATCGTATTTCATCTAATATTCCTCACTTGATGCTTTGGCATCTCACTAGTCTTATGTCTCAGGCTAATTTCATTTATCGGACTGGCTAAATTCGTCTCTTAGGCTCGCTGTATGCTGACCAAGAGCAGGGACAACAGTGACGCTGCCGGTTGTTGTTTGCACCGGCAAATCCGCAATTTTTATCTGCATATCGGCAAATTCGACCGACCTATTCCGCAAGAAGGGGTGATCTGATACCTCAGCCACAGAATTCAGCGAGGCACAGGCAATCCGCGCATCTTCAAGTTTTGTGAGCATGTCGTCTTTATTCATAGTTAAAAACACCGCATTAATGCGCGCCGCCAGCGCTACCTTATTCTCCACTCTATCTGTATTATTTTGGTAGTCAGGACAGTCAATAAGTGTCTCATCCTGCAAAACTTCCTGGCAGAAAATTGCCCATTCACGATTATTCTGAATAGAGAGCATAATCTGTTTGCCATCCTTAGTATCAAACGCGCCATAAGGGGCAACAAAACTATGGGTCAGACCAGAGCGCGGTGGAGCATCACCATAATACCGATAACTCAGTATGGCCATATTCATCCAGTCTGCCATCACATCAAACATTGAAAGCTCAAGATCGATGCCAACACCAGTCCGGTGTCTTTGATGGAGCGCCCGCAAGATGGCAGAAAAAGCTGTCAGCCCTGTTGAAAGATCCGTAAGCGATACGCCAACACGTGAGGGATGTTCCGGCGTTCCGGTAACCGAACAAATGCCACTTTCTGCTTGAACAAGAGTATCATAGGCCTTTTTGCGAACAGCATCTCCCTTACTCCCATAGCCGGTGACAGCACAAGTGATAAGCCCCGGATTTGTCTTTCGCAACAGATCGCCTGAAAAGCCGCGCCGCTCTAGCGCGCCGGGTGCAAGATTGCTTACCATCACATCAGCACGGGCGAGTATCTTGATGAGCAGAGCGGCATCTTCTTCAATATTCAAATCAAGGCAGATAGATTCTTTGCCCCGATTAAGCCACGCAAAAATAGTGCTCTGCCCTCCAGCGCCATTATCATAACCCCGCGCAAAATCACCTTCCGGACGTTCAACCTTAATCACCCTTGCGCCCGCATCCGCCAGCAAAAGCCCACAATAAGGCGCTGCTACCGCCTGTTCAAGCGAAACAACAAGAATACCGTCTAGTTCTTTTTGAAGTCCCATGACTTTGCATGTCCCTACAACTTTTATTCAATGATAAACCACCTTATCAGGAATGATCAGGGGCGCGCCTCAACCTTAATAACTCTATCGTGCAAATAAAGCAGACACGAGGTCAAATATTAGCCTAATATTTTTTATAGGTTTTTCATGAAATAGGAAATCACCGGAGATTAGCACGATGAAAACCACATTTGATACATTACTCGTGAGCAAAGTTGCTCCTCATGTTCTAGAAATTATGCTGAACCGGCCAGATGCTGCAAACGCCTTTAATACCAAAATGGCGCATGATCTTGTTGAGATGTTTGAGCAGCTTACAACTGATATCGAAGATTTTCGCGTTGTCATTCTAACCGGTAGTGGCGATAGGGCATTCTGTGCAGGCGGCGATTTAAAAGAACGTAACGGCATGACAGATGCAGCATGGCAAGCACAGCACCTGATTTATGAGCGTATGGTCCGCGCTATCATGGCCTGCCCATTGCCTGTTATCGGGGCGATTAATGGGGCGGCTTACGGCGGCGGATGCGAACTGGTTTCTGCGCTTGATTTTGCCTATGCAAGTGACACTGCCAAATTTGCCCAGACAGAAGTGAAGCTTGGCATTATTCCAGGCGCTGGCGGCACGCAGAACCTGCCGCGTGCTATTGGCAAAGCCCGAGCGATGGAGCTCATCTTAACAGGCAAGCCCTTTTCAGCAACTGAAGCGCATGAATGGTGGCTTATTAATGCTGTCTATCCCGGCGACACGCTAAGGGATACTGTGCTTGAAACTGCAAGCGCGATTGCCGCCAATGGGCCAATTGCAACCCGGCAATCAAAACAGGCTATTTACCGCGGTATGCAAATGTCGGTGATGGATGGCATAGCCTTTGAAATTGAAGCTTATAACCGAACCATTCCCTCGCAAGATAGGCGTGAGGGCGTGCTTGCCTTTAATGAAAAGCGCCGCCCTAATTTTACCGGTAAATAACCCCGCAAAAAGAGCAGCAGGAAATAGAATGGATAGTACGCAAATAGGATTTATTGGGCTTGGCGCAATGGGGTCTGTTATGGCTCCGTTATTGGCAGATAGTTCTGTTGAGGTTCTTGGTCTTGACCCTGCTGCAACAGCATCTTCTTCATCGCAGATTCGCATGGTTAATAATATTTCTGCCCTCAGCAACTGTGCAGCGATCATTTTAATGCTACCCGATGGAAGGGTTGTTGAAACGGTTGCACTGCAGCTTGTCGATATAGGTTTTGCAGGACTGCTTATCGATATGTCATCAAGTCATCCTGTTGGGACGACAGCATTAGGTGGCCAGCTTGCTCAAACAAGCATGCAGTTTGTTGATGCGCCAGTATCTGGCGGCGTGAAAAAAGCTGGCAATGGTACATTGATGATTATGGCAGGCGGCACGGCAGACGATATTGCCACTGCAACAGATTACCTTTCCAAGCTTGGCACTGTTATTCATGTTGGCCCGCTTGGGGCGGGGCATGCGATGAAGGCGCTGAATAATTATGTTTCGGCTGCAGGCCTTGCAGCCAGTATGCAAGCCCTTGCAACCGCTCAGCAGTTTGGCATTTCACCCGATAATTTTGTTGATGTCATCAATGGCGCAACCGGGCGGAATAACACAACCGAAGTTAAAATGCGGCCCTTCATTATTCCGCGCGACTATGTATCAGGATTTGCACTGAAGCTGATGGCAAAAGATGTTGGTATCGCAAGTGACCTTATGATACGGAACGGGCTTGATACGGCCATAACACCTGCCTTGAATAGTTTGCTGGCAGATGCATTAGAGACGCTTGGCGAAGACGCAGACCATACCGCACTTTATGAAGCTATCTTTCCTACTCCGCGATAGGAGAGGCAAGAGCAACAGGAGATAATATTATGAGCTTTGCACAAACATGCATCGTAAGATGCACAGATAATGACCGGGTCATTGACGCAGAGGTAATAGATTTCCGGCAAGGCTCACTGCTGACCGTCAGCCTTGAGCGCGAAATAAAGCTTGTGCTGAAATATGACGCACACCGCAACCATTATCGCGGCAACATGTCCGGACTGGAATTTGTGAGTGACGGCCCCAAAGAACTTCCCCGGCCAAATACGAGGCGCTAATAGGGCTGGCGAAACAAACCGATTAGCGCAGTAAAACCTTACCCTTTGGCGTGTCACACGCGAATGAAATAGACCGCTTGCCGCCTGTAATATCGGCTAAATGTTCGATATCAAGAGTGCCAAAAACATCTTCAAGCCACTGCGGCTCGGGATGGGTTAGACATAATCTATCTAGCGTAACGCCAAGCGCTGGCATGCGGCTACTTGGATTAACCCCATCTGGCCATTCGATAAAGGCCGGAACCAGTCCTGATTCAGGCAAATGCCCATCATCCGGCACTGTTAGCTTCCACTGCAAATCACCGCGATAAAGCGACAAAGGCATGCCAAGCGGTATAGGGCTTTTATCGATGACAGCCTGAATATCAGGCACCCCCACAACCCAGCATAAGGCAATAGGCCCAACCGCCAGCCTGCGCATTGTCAAAGCATCATCAAGACTAAACCAGCGGGGCCGGTCAATGGCAGGAGCATCCGGATTTGCTGCGATGATTTCAAAATAACGTTCCTGTCCGACCTGCATCAAACAGTTATGTGTTGAAAATTGCTCGTGGATACCGCCAAACGGGACGGTCACGCCGCAGGTCTCTTCGATAAAGGCGCAGCCCTCATCAAGGCTTGCAGCACCAACAACAATATGGTCAATAACAGGCTTCATCTATCCCACCACTATTTTTGTTAACGGGCTATCATCATGTTCAAGCGTATCAATAATCGAAAAATGATCATGGGCTGGCTCGATATGCAATGTGGCAGCACATCCCAGCGCATACCAAATATAGGGCAGGAGCGCACTCTGGCGCACAAATTCAGGGCGCTCATCTTCGCCAACAATACAAATAAGGGTCGGGCCAGCCACCGGACGGCAACATACCGGGCTTTCTGCAGTTGCTTCAGCGTTGCTTAGCCTTAATGTCTCATTTCGAGATAAGGCAAGCAGCGGCCGTAAATCATGAACGCCGCTGACAGAAATAACCTTTTCAAGGCGGGCTAGCATTTCAGGGCTAAGACGGGTGTCATCACAGATCATCCGCGTTACAAGATGTCCCCCAGCAGAATGTCCAACAAGTCGAACAGGACCATCAATATCAGCAGCTACCTCTGATATCAGTGCCTGCACAGCTATGCTGATATCAGCTGTTATTTCAGAAATATGGGCCTCTGGACATAACCTGTAGCCAATCATTGCCACCGCCCAGCCATGCGCAAGCGGCCCCTTAGCAAGATGCAGAAAATGGTTCTTGGAGAGAGACATCCAGTAGCCGCCATGAACAAATATGATTAGCCCCTTTGGCGGCTTTCCCTCTGGCATAAAGACATCATAGCGTTGGCGTTCATGCGCGCCATAAGCATTGTTCTGCGTTGCAGGGCCGTGATTATCTGCAAAGCTGGCTGCGCGCGACGGCCAGTTATCAATATAACCCTGAGCATCAGTGATATGAGAGCGGTTATCATAGGCATCTTCACTATCATGAAGCGCTGCGAACTCGTAGGGAGACTGCGCACTCTTTGCAAATAAATCAGCCATAAAAATCCCTTAGACTATGATTACACACCCAGATAACGCGCTTTCAAGCTGGCATCCGAAATCAGAGCATCTGATGAACCATCCCAGACAATTTGTCCCTTATCCAGAATATAATGATGGTCGGTTAATTGCGCGAGCGCCGCAATATTTTTATCAACAATTAAAATAGCCTGACCTGAGTCTTTCAGGGTGCGAAGACAGCGCCAGATATCACGCCTTATGAGCGGCGCAAGCCCCTCGGTTGCTTCATCAAGAATGAGCAGCCGCGGGTTTGTCATCAATGCCCGCCCAATCGCTAGCATCTGTTGCTCGCCGCCTGACAGGTTTGTGCCTGCATGACTAAGCCGTTCACCAAGGCGCGGGAATAGGTCAAGCACGGCTGAAAAATTCCAGTGCGTTTTCGCGCCATCTTTGGCTGGCTGATAAAATGTTTTTAGATTTTCAGCAACGCTGAGATTAGGAAAAATCTGCCGGCCTTCCGGCACCAGCCCAAAGCCAGCACGCGCAATATCATAAGAGGCAGGCATCCTATCTGAAGAGCTGGTTGTTATATCAAACCGGGTAATGCTGCCAGCGCGCAACCCAAGCTCACCCATGATAGTGCGGATAGTTGTTGTTTTACCCATTCCGTTTCGCCCGAGAAGAGACACACATTGGCCCTCTGCTACGGCAAGTGAAACACCAAATAAAACCT
>MDTB01157924.1_pt1 | contig 11721 bp, 10 predicted proteins | sample 811161 | NCBI WGS metagenome assembly MDTB01 (sample SAMN05326650, study PRJNA326480) | marine metagenome | isolation source: seawater | place: Mediterranean Sea | collected 2009
CTCAAACGCTTGACCTATGATGTGCCGGCGGTGATCGATCTCGGCATTACCGGGCATGTGCCGAATGTGGTTGAGGCCCGCCGCGGTCAGCTGACCGGTAATGATGTTGATGGTGAGGCCGCTGTCATGGCCGGATGGCTGCGTGCCTTTGGCGTCGCTCCCGGCGACCGCTTGCGAGTCGAGCTGCGCCACAAAGGCGCCAGCTTGAGCGATAAAACAATCATCTTTGAGCGCAGCCATCTGAAATACTTTCTATTTATTGGCCGCAAGCGCCCAGCCGGCGGTTGGCCTGCGGGCAGTTATGAATTTGAAGCGACACTGGAACGGGATCGCGGAAAACCGGGCTATGACGGCGTTCGCCGCTATGTCACAACTCAAATCGTGGCAGAATAGTCGACGGCTAAAATTACTCGATGGTTGATTAAGCTGCGCCGAAATGCATACTCCGCGACCGGATGGCGGTGCGTCAGGCACCGGGTTATCACTTCTCCAAGACTGGACCATAAAATGCACCGTTACCGTTCCCATAAATGCCACGAAATGCGCGCCGATAATGTTGGTGACACTGTTCGACTTTCCGGATGGGTGCATCGTTTGCGCGACCACGGTCAGCTGTTGTTTATTGACCTGCGCGATCATTTTGGGATCACGCAATGCGTCGTCGACGCAGAAGACCCGATGTTTAAAGATGTTGAGGGTGTTCGTGTTGAAAGCGTTGTGACGGTCACGGGGCGGGTTGTTAAACGTGATCCGGAAACAGTGAACAGCAAACTGCCGACCGGTGAGGTTGAGGTGCGGATCGACGCATTCTCGGTGCAATCCCATGCCGACGTGCTGCCGCTGCAGGTGAATGCGGATGAAGATGCCGGCGAGGAAACCCGCTTGCGTTATCGTTTCCTGGATCTACGCCGAGAGCGCTTGCACAATAATATCGTGCTCCGCAGTCAGATCATTTCGTCCATCCGTCGGCGCATGGTTGACCAAGGTTTCACCGAATTTCAGACGCCGATTTTGACCGCGTCGTCGCCGGAAGGGGCGCGTGACTTTTTGGTGCCGTCGCGATTGCATCCCGGCAAATTCTACGCCTTACCGCAGGCACCACAGCAGTTCAAACAGCTGATCATGGTCTCTGGTTTTGATCGTTATTTCCAAATCGCACCTTGTTTCCGGGATGAGGATAGTCGGGCGGACCGCTCACCGGGTGAGTTTTATCAGCTTGATTTGGAAATGAGTTTTGTCGAGCAGGAAGACGTTTTTGAGGCTGTTGAACCTGTGTTAACAGGAGTCTTCGAGGAATTTGGCAGCTGGCAGGTGCCACAACCTATTCCACGCATTCCGTTTGCAGAAGCGATGCTGAAATATGGCTCCGATAAGCCGGATCTGCGTAACCCGATTGAAATCTGTGACGTTACCGACGTTTTTGATGGCTCTGACTTTGCCATTTTTGCCAATAACATCAAAAAGGGCGCCGTTGTCCGCGCCATTCCTGGGCCAGGCTGCGGCAGCAGGGCTATTTGCGACCGCATGAACAGCTGGGCCCAAAGCGAGGGCGCTCCAGGTCTAGGGTACATCATCTTTGCTGAGGGCGGCGGCCGGGGGCCGATTGCCAGCCGCTTAGATGACGCCGCCATTGCAGCCTTGAAGGCACAGGCTGGGGTTGATGACGGTGATGCATTGTTTTTTGCGTGCGATAAACCGAAGGCAGCAGCTGATCTTGCCGGCAAGGCGCGCACTAAGCTTGGTCTTGATCATGACCTTTTGGAGAAAGATGTTTTCCGCTTTGCCTGGATTGTTGATTTCCCAATGTTTGAATTGGATGAGGCAACCGGCAAGATTGAGTTCAGCCATAATCCGTTTTCGATGCCGCAGGGTGGTCTTGAGGCCCTTGAGACAATGGATCCTTTGGATATCCTTGCCTATCAATACGACATCGTTTGCAATGGTGTGGAGCTTAGTTCGGGTGCCATCCGGAACCATCTGCCGGAAGTCATGTACAAGGCTTTTGGTATCGCTGGTTACGGCCCCGAGGTGGTTGATGAGCAATTCAGCGGCATGATCAATGCCTTTAAATTCGGCGCACCGCCGCATGGTGGTTTTGCGCCGGGCATTGATCGCATCGTGATGTTGATTGCCAATGAGCCGAACATTCGGGAGGTGATTCTTTTCCCGATGAACCAGCGCGCTGAAGACTTGATGATGAACGCGCCAAGCGAGGTTCGCCCCGAGCAATTGCGGGAGCTGCACATCCGTCCGGCTGCGCCGCCACAACGCAAAGACAGTTAACGGTGCGCACTTAACTAGTCATTTCGCTTGAAAGTTATATGATCCTTGGCATGAAACTGCCAGGCGTGACATCTGACCGGGTTATTTTGGGTGCTGTATTAACCGCCATTTTCTGGCTTTTGATGAGCGCGGCAAGCAGCAGCTCATCGCGGGTTGTTGATCTTGAATTGGTGCTCGCGGTGGACAGCTCGGCAAGTGTTGATTTCGCCGAGTTTAACAGCCAAATCCGCGGTCTTGCCGAAGCTTGGCGGAACCCCGATTTGGCGGACCTGATCGCCGCTGGACCGACAGGCCGGGTTGCCGTCACGGTGATGGAGTGGTCAAGCGACGGTGCCCAAACGGTGGTTATCCCCTGGACCGAAATTGCCAGTGCAACTGATGCCAATAACTTGGCCGATGAGATCGACAATCTGGTCCGGCATATTGCAGGCGGCGCAACGTCGATCGCCGCCGCACTTGAATTTGCCATTGATCTTTTTGCCGACAATCACTTCGACGGTTTTCGCCAGGTGATTGATGTTTCCGGCGACGGCTATAACAACACCGGCGGCGATCTCGCGGCAATTCGCCGTCATGCCGGTGCCGCCGGGATTACGATTAACGGCTTGGCAATCGAAAATGACTTGCAAAATTTAAGCGATTATTACCGCAAGCACGTCATTGTTGGCCCCGCCGCTTTTGTTGAAACCGCAACTGACTATCGCAGCTACATGCTTGCGATTAAACGCAAATTACTGCGTGAAATTGGTGATGTGCCGCTGTCTTAAGTGCCGGGTGGGTGCGGTTTAGGTCTCATAAGCTGCTAAGAACGCGGCAAGGTTGGTGCCCAGTTGAGCGGAGATATAGCCGCCTTCCTGGACCAATACCGTCGGCCAATTGCGGCGGCGAATGCACTCTGAAATCCGCTTAAACCCGTCCGTCGTGATGGCCAGAAAAGCCAGCGGATCAGCTTCTGAAGCATCAAGGCCGAGGGCCAGCACCAGAATGTCGGGATTAAACGCCGCGATCTGATCAAGGGCGCCATCAAGGGCGGTCAGGAAAACATCGTCGCCGGTGCCGAACGGTTGCGGCAGGTTAAGGTTAAAACCATCGCCTGCGCCGCGCCCTGTTTCGCCGGCATAGCCTGTAAAAAACGGATAGAAATGATTGGGGTCACCATGTAGCGACACGGTGAATACGTCACTGCGCTCATAGAAAATGCCTTGGGTGCCGTTGCCGTGGTGCACATCAACATCCAAAATGGCGACGCGGCCGGCGCCGCGGTCACGGCAATATTGGGCGGCAATTGCCGAATTATTCAGAAAACAAAAGCCGCCGGCCATATCATGGTAAGCGTGATGCCCGGGTGGCCGGCACAAAGCATAGGCAGGGCTGCCGTGATCTAAGACATGCGCTGCTGCCGAAACCGCACTGTCGGCAGCACCTTGCACCGCCAACCAGGTGTCGGGGCCAATCGGGCAGGCGGTATCGGTTTGATAATAACCGCTGAGGCCGATGATACCTTCAGGTTTGCTGGCCATGTTTCGGCCAGGATGGATGTTTGGGATAATTTCCGGGCCATGGTCGGGCAGGGCCGACCAAAGTGACCAGGCATTGCCGAGAAAATCTAAATAATCGGCGTCATGGACAGCTTTTACAGGTGCCATGCCATGGGCTGCCGGCGCCGAAATATCATGGCCGGCGGCCGTTACCGCCTCAAGGAAGATCTGCGCCCGTTCGGGGACTTCGGGGTTCGGTTTCGGCACGCCGCGACTGATGAAAGAGCCGGGATTATGTCGGGCCTGTAACTGGTGATGAAAAATACGCATGACCAAGCTGATTCCTTGAAGAATGAAGGTGATTACAGCCAGTCTAAGACTATTGGCCGTTTCGACAAGAGTGATTGCGGAACCCTGGTCATGCAGCTACATTTAACAGGTTAATCCATAGCCTCAGGTGGCAATCATGCAGTTGATCGAAGAAATTGTCGCGAACAGCGACACCTTAACCGAAATCCGCCGCGATATTCATAAGCACCCGGAACTTGCCTATGAAGAACATCGGACCGCCGACATCGTGGCCGAACGCCTGGCGAGCTTTGGTATTGAGGTTGATCGCGGTCTGGCCGGAACAGGTGTGGTCGGCACCTTGAAGGGCGGTGGCGGCAACCGCGCCATCGGCTTGCGGGCGGATATGGACGCACTGGCGATGGATGAGCTGAATGATTTCGACTATGCCTCGGCGCATCAAGGTAAAATGCACGGCTGCGGCCATGACGGCCACACTACAATGCTTCTCGGCGCGGCCGAATATCTTGCCGCCAATCCAGATTTTGACGGCATTGTGCATTTCATTTTTCAGCCGGCCGAAGAAGGTGCCGCCGGTGCCAAGCGGATGATCGATGAGGGGCTGTTTGAGCGGTTCCCCGTGGAAACGGTTTGGGGGATGCATAATTTTCCAACCGTGCCCGTTGGCCACATTATTACCCGTCCAGGGCCGCTTTTGGCCTGTTCCGATACGGTCCAGGTGGTGATTAACGGTGTCGGCGGGCACGGTGCGATGCCGCATCTGGCACGCAGTCCTGTCAATGCCGCCAGTGCCATCATTCAAGCATTAAGCGATTTCGTTGCCCAAGAAATTGATACCCAACTTCCAACTACCTTCACGGTTGGCCGGATCCATGGCGGCGATGCCATCAACGTCATCCCTGATTCAGTCGAATTTGCCGGCACGATGCGGTCTTTTTCCGCCGCCGTGCGCGAACAGTTTGAAGCCGGTCTGCATCGCATTGTGAACGGCATCTGCGGATCGCGTGGGATCACCGCCGAAGTGACCTACAGCCGAAATTATCCGCCGTTGATCAATACTGTCGATGAAACTCGGATCGCCCGAAAAGTTGCTGCCAAGGTTGTCGGCGAGGAAGGCGTCAATGCCAATTGTCGGCCAATAATGGGGTCCGAAGATTTCGCTTTCATGCTCGAAGCCAAACCGGGCAATTACATCTTTATTGGAAATGGCGACGAACCTGGCGACGATGGCCGCAGTGTCTGCATGGTCCATAACCCACGCTATGATTTTAATGATAAGATTTTACCTATTGGTGCGACCTACTGGGTTGAATTAGTGAAAGAATTATTGCCGAAAGCCGCCTGACGGCAGGGCACTTAAAAGCTTTTTTGGAGACCATAAAATGACGATGGACTGGCCCGATTACGAAACACTGACAGCCACTTTTGACAATGGCGTTGCCGAGATTACCTTAAATCGGCCGGATTTCGGTAATGCCTTGAATGCGCAAATGGCGATTGATCTTTTAGATATCGCCGATCGGGTGAGCGAGGATAAGGCGGTGCGTGCGGTTTTGCTCACAGGCGCTGGCAAGAGCTTTTGCTTTGGCGGCGATATCGCCAGTTTTCAAGCCCAGGGCGAGGACATGGCGCGGCATCTAAAAGATGTCACCATCCCGTTGCATGGGGCGATATCGCGGCTCACTCGCATGGACCCACCATTGCTTGTTGCGGTCAACGGGACAGCTGCCGGTGCTGGTTTGAGCATGGCGTTGATTGGCGATTTGGTGCTGGTTGCAGAATCGGCGAAATTCACCATGGCCTATACCCGCATTGGCGTCGCTCCGGACGGCAGTTCGAGTTATTTTCTGCCGCGGGTTGTCGGTCTGCGACGGGCCCAGGAAATGATATTTACCAATCGGTTATTAAGTGCTGACGAAGCCGCTGAATGGGGCATCGCCACGCGGGTTGTTGCCGATGCCGATTTGCTGGCGGAAGCACGCGCGCTAGCAGCCGCATTGGCACAAGGCCCAACCCTTGCTTATGGCCGGGTGAAAGCATTGCTGACATCAACCTTCGGTGCCGGCCTTGAAACTCAGATGGAGTTCGAATCGCTGGCAATTTCAGGGATGGCAAAGACCGCTGATGGCCGCGAGGGGATTGCTGCGTTTCTTGACAAACGCACCCCCGCCTTCAAGGGCGAATAAATAGTTGCATGGAGGAGTTGATAGCGATGATTGACAGCCGTGAGCATCCGAAAAAGCAACTATCGGTGAAGGGTAAATCCATGGCCTATGTATCGATGGGCAGTGGTGATCCGATTTTATTTTTGCATGGCAATCCAACAAGTTCTTACCTGTGGCGCAATATCATGCCGCATGTCAGTGATCTGGGATGGTGTTTGGCCCCGGATCTGATCGGCATGGGTGATAGCGACAAGCTCGATGCGCCAGGGCCGGACAGTTACAGCTTTAATGAGCACCGAGACTATCTGGATGCCTGGATTGAGGCTGTCGGCATTACCGATAACGTGACTTTGGTGATCCATGACTGGGGCTCGGCCCTCGGCTTTGACTGGGCTCGCCGAAACCCCGCGCGGGTGAAAGCGATCGCCTATATGGAAGGCATTGTGCGACCGGTCGAATGGGAGGAGTGGAATCCTCAAGCAAGACCGGTGTTTGAAGGGTTTCGATCACCTGCCGGTGAGAAAATGGTCCTGGAGAAAAATATTTTCGTTGAAAAAGTGCTGCCAGGCTCAGTGCTGCGCGGATTAACCGATGACGAGATGGCGGTTTATCGTCGGCCGTTCGCTGCCGCCGGCGAAGATCGCCGACCAACGCTGTCCTGGCCGCGGCAAATCCCCCTGTCGGGGACGCCGGAAAATGTCGTTGCGCTGACAGCGGATTATGCCGCCTGGATGGCTGAAAATGAGCTGCCAAAGCTCTTTATCAACGCGGCACCGGGGGCGATCTTAATTGGCGCCCAGCGCGAGTTCTGCCGCAGTTGGAAAAACCAAACCGAGGTTACCGTCAAGGGCAGCCATTTCATCCAAGAAGATTCGCCGGATGAAATCGGTCAAGCGATTCATGATTGGTTGGCGAAAATTTAACGGTCATGGACAAAGCCAAGGGTGATTATATGCAACGTCTCGCCGTGATTGTCGGGTTGTCGGTCTGCCTCGCCGGCATGCTGAGTGGTTGCCAGTACCTATCTTATTTTGACGGTGAGGCGCGGGATGTGACGCATCAACATGAAACCTTGATCGGCAGTGTGCCAAGTGGTGCAAATTGCACCCTGTCAGAGCCGACGGGGCGGCAATTTGAGCTGACGACACCGGCGGCGATGCCGCTGGGTGCTTTGGTTCCGACGGTGATGATTGAATGCCGTCTGGAAGGCCATTTTTTGCGCCGGCGAAGTGTGCCGCGTGGCGGCAGCGCTGCGATTATGGAAAGGTTGCTGGCAGGTCAGGAAGTCAGCCAAGAGATTGGCCCCTGGCCGTATAAGCGTGAACAACTTGGCGCGGTTTATCCAAATTGGATTAATCTGTCCTTGGCGCGGCGGGATTTTGCCAGCATCGAAGACCGCGACGCCTATTATGCGAAAAGAAAAGTTGCGCGGGCGGCGAACTGGGCCTTTACCGCTGAAATTGTCCAGCAGGAGTGCATCGCAGGCGTCGCCGGTGCTGTGGTAACCGATACGGAAGTCTTGCCGGCCGTCTGTGGCGATGCTTTGGCGCGCCTACGTGAACAGCGTGACCGCGACCTCTTGTCAATCGAGCTTGATCGCCGCCGCGCTGGGCCGGCGTATTGATTTTTAGCTGAAACGGTTGGGCTTTTCGCCTTCGGCAATTATATCATTTTATTGCCGCTGACGTTTTTAGCCGCGACCAAGCCTTGATTTGTCGCGTGTAACGAGGCATTTATGCCGATGTGATAGTCAAAAGCGGCGTATTGCCGCACTACAGGGAATATCCAACGATTATGAAGATCGCCATACCCAAAGAAAGACGGCCGGGTGAGTTGCGGGTTGCCGCCTCTCCCGAAACCGTCAAAAAATTCATCTCGATGGGCTTTGATGTATTGGTTGAGGCCGGTGCCGGGGTCGGCGCGGCCATGGCCGATGCAACTTATGTTGACGCCGGGGCGCAGATCGCTGCCGACGCCGCTGCGGTCTATCAGGATGCGGACGTCATTTTGAAAGTGCGCAAACCAATCGGCCCTGGGGCGACGGTCGCGCGGCAAGCTGATGAAGTTGCCCTGATGAAAACCGGCGCCGTTTTGGTCTGTTTGCTGGAACCATTCCAAGATCGCGAATTGGTTGACGCTATTGCGGCGCGCGGGATCACTGCTTTTGCTTTGGAGATGGTGCCGCGTATCACCCGCGCACAATCCATGGATGTGCTCTCCAGCCAGGCAAATATCGCCGGCTATAAGGCGGTTCTGGATGCTGTTGACGCCTATGGCCGGGTGGTGCCGATGATGTCGACAGCAGCAGGTCGGGTGCCGGCCGCGCAAGCCTTTATCATGGGTGTCGGTGTTGCCGGCCTGCAGGCGATTGCAACCGCCAAGCGCCTTGGCGCCGTCGTCAACGCAACCGATGTGCGGCCTGCAACCAAAGAGCAGGTTGAAAGTCTTGGCGGCACGTTCGTTGCGGTTGAGAACGAGGAATTTGCGCAAGCTCAGACCGATGGCGGTTACGCCAAAGAAATGTCCGACGACTATAAGCGGCAACAAGCCGAGTTGGTGGCCAAGACCATCCCGAAAATGGATATTGTCATCACCACCGCTTTGATACCCGGGCGGGCAGCACCTGTTTTGCTAACCGAAGACCATGTCAAATCAATGAAGCCAGGGTCCGTGATCGTTGACCTGGCCGCCGAGGCCGGCGGCAATTGCCCGCTGACTAAATTTGGCAAAGTGGTTAAAAAACACGGCGTGACCATCATTGGTCATGGTAACTGGCCAAGCCGCGTGCCGGAGACAACCAGTCAATTGTTCGCCCGTAATTTGGTCAATTTCTTGACTCCATTGTGGGATGTTGAAGCTGGCGCATTAAGTTTGAATCGCGAAGACGAGATTGTTGCTGGATCAATGATCACCGAAGGCGGCGCCATTGTGCATCCCGCCCTGGTCGACGCTGGCGCAGGAGACTAAGAGTATGGATCAGAACCAACTGACCGAGACGGCCGCCGCGCTTGCCGCACAGGCCAAAGCCCTAACCGCCAAAACCGAAGCGTTAACGGCCCAAGTGCAAGCGCTCTCACCGGCTGTTGCTAATGCCGGCGGCGGTGATTTTTTAATGATGTTCACAGCCTTTGTCCTGGCCTGTGTGGTGGGCTACTACGTGGTCTGGAACGTCACGCCGGCGCTGCATTCACCTTTGATGGGCGTCACCAATGCGATTTCATCAGTTATCATTGTCGGTGCCTTAATTGCCGCCGGCCCAGCCGATTTGAACCTGTCCAAAGTGTTTGGGTTCGTCGCTGTCATCCTCGCGAGCATTAATATCTTTGGTGGGTTTGTTGTAACCAACCGAATGCTATCGATGTTCAAGAAAAAGCCCAAGGCGTGAGCGGGAGTATCTAGGTCATGGAAAATTTCGCTGGTTTCGCCTATTTGGTCGCATCGCTTTGTTTCGTCATGGCGTTGCGCGGGCTAAGCTCGCCGGTCACGGCGCGGCAAGGTAATTTTTTCGGCATCGCCGGGATGGTCATCGCGGTTGTGACAACATTGGCCAAGCCTGAGGTTGTCAGCTACGAGATGATCGTTGTCGGGGTTTTGATCGGGGGTGCCATCGGTACCTTCACCGCCCTTAAAATTCAGATGACGGCACTGCCGCAATTGGTTGCTGCGTTCCATAGTTTGGTGGGTTTGGCGGCTGTGTTCGTGGCCGCTGCAGCATTTTACAACCCCAGCGCCTACGGTCTTGGCCAGAGCGGCGAAATTGCCGTTGCCTCACTGCTTGAAATGGGGCTTGGCACGGCGATTGGGGCGATCACCTTCACCGGCTCGATCGTCGCATTCGGCAAACTGCAGGGGGTGTTCCGCTCAGCGCCGATTACCTTCCGTGGCCAACATCCCTTGAACGCCCTGCTTGGCCTGGCTTTGATCGCTGCGGTGGTTTGGTTCTGCCGTGAGCAAACAGCCGTCTCTTTCTGGGTCATTGTGGGCCTGTCATTGCTGATTGGCTATTTGCTGATTATCCCCATTGGCGGTGCCGATATGCCGGTGGTTGTCTCGATGCTGAATTCCTACTCCGGTTGGGCGGCCTGCGGGATTGGCTTCACCTTGGCCAATACGGCACTGATTGTGACCGGTGCGCTGGTTGGGGCGTCGGGGGCGATCCTGTCGTATATCATGTGTAAGGGTATGAACCGGTCGTTCTTTAGCGTGATCCTTGGCGGCTTTGGTGCCGAAGAAGGCAGCGGCAGCGGCGGTGCAAGTGGCGAGGTTGATGATCGTCCAGTGAAATCAGGGGCACCTGCTGATGCGGCCTATTTCATGAAAACTGCTAGCTCGGTGATCATTGTGCCTGGCTATGGTATGGCTGTGGCGCAAGCGCAGCATGCCTTGCGGGAAATGGCCGACGCGCTGAAAGCTGAGGGCGTCAAAGTGAGCTACGCCATTCATCCGGTGGCCGGGCGGATGCCAGGGCATATGAACGTGCTCTTGGCGGAAGCAAATGTGCCCTATGATGAGGTGTTCGAGCTTGAAGACATCAACTCGGCCTTCAAAACCGCTGATGTGGCCTTTGTGATTGGCGCCAATGACGTGACCAATCCGGCAGCAAAAACCGATCCCGACAGCGCCATTTACGGCATGCCGATCCTGGATGTGGAAGATGCCGGACAGGTTTACTTCATCAAACGTTCAATGGCGTCCGGTTATGCCGGGGTGCAGAACGAGCTGTTCTTCCGTGAAAATACCACCATGCTGTTTGGCGATGCCAAGGCAATCACCGAAGCGGTGGTTAAAGGCATCGACTAAGCAAGCGCATAACAGTTAACCGACGGATTTTGCGTCGAATACGTATCAAGAAAAGCCGCTGGGATATTACCGGCGGCTTTTTTATGGCCCATAAAACAACGCTTTTACAGCCATTTTGCGGCCATCATAAGCACCCGTGTCAACTTCCATCGCAAAAGCTTGCGGCAAGACCACCAACCATCATCGCGCCATCTTGATCGACAGCTTGCTGCCCCCATATGCAGTCGGCAATAACGCCAAACCGTGCGCAGCCATATATGGATCTGCGCTTGAGCGTTAAATTGACGGCATTTTCCGGGCCTGCCGTCAGTGGAACCATAACTTTGACGTGCGATACCCGGCATTACCGCAAAAGCCAGTATGCCGACTTCAAACCAAAGCTGATCGACGGCGGCAAGAGGCCACCGACAATCGGCCTTTAAAAAGGCTCGTATGATGGACATTGATTGGCATTTTCTCTCCCGATTTGAAGGCGGGCAGTGGTTGGATGTTTATTTCCCGCCAGGCCCCTATACGGAAAAATCCGGCCCAACCGTTGCGACCGGGGTTGATCTTGGTAGTCGCAATGCAGGTGATTTAATGGCCCTAAAGCTGCCTGCCACGTTGATCGCAAAGTTGACCCCTTATTTGGGCCAAAAGGGTTTGGCTGCAGCCGAATTTGTACGCCAAAACCCGTGCCGGATTAC
>MDTB01090678.1_pt1 | contig 11720 bp, 25 predicted proteins | sample 811161 | NCBI WGS metagenome assembly MDTB01 (sample SAMN05326650, study PRJNA326480) | marine metagenome | isolation source: seawater | place: Mediterranean Sea | collected 2009
GAATCGACATTTACCAAACTGCAAACACAAATGTAAACAATCTACGCAAAAGTGTTGGTATGGTATTTCAAAAGCCAAATCCTTTCCCAAAAAGCATATATGAAAATGTAGCATATGGACCAAGACTGCATAGAATGGCTGAGAGTACACTTGAGCTCAATCGCATAGTTGAAACCAGTTTGAAAAACGCCGCTCTATGGGACGAAGTAAAAGATAGGCTAAATGATAGTGCATTTGGACTTAGTGGTGGTCAGCAACAGAGGTTGTGTATTGCAAGAACTATTGCTGTCGACCCACAGATTATATTACTAGATGAACCATGCAGTGCTTTGGATCCTATTAGTACCAATCAAATTGAAGAACTTATTTTGGAACTAAAAAAGTCATATACTATTGTAATGGTTACACACAACATGCAACAAGCCAAACGTATCAGTGATACAACTGCTTATTTTCATCTAGGTGAAATAGTTGAAGTTGGAAGCACCAAGAAGATATTTGGCAATCCAAATCATAGAAAAACAAAAAGCTATGTAAGTGGCGAATTTGGTTGATCGCTAAGTAATAGCATGGGCAAGTATGATTGTATCCTACCTTGGAATCATGTACGAGTATGGCAAACAGGCAAAGCATGGCCCTGTTGTCAATGGGTAGGTGAAACTCCAGAAGATATGAATGTCAACAATGGTGATGTAATGAATCATCCATTGATGGTAGAAACACGAGCAAGAATGTTAGAAGATAAACCTGTGAAAGGTTGTAGTCGTTGTTATAGACTGGAACGTGAAACAGGCACTAGCATGAGATTAGATATCAACACAGGTATATTCGGTGGCATTGGCAGAGATATTGATAGAATGGTTCCTGTACACAAAGACAGTGAACCCAAGCTAAGATATTTAGAATTAAGCATCAGCAATGCATGTAATAACAGTTGTAGAATGTGTGGACCTGAATTAAGCACACATTGGTATAGTGATGCAAAAGAAATTGGTTTAGCTATTCCAAAAGGAATACAATACAATCCTTTGAACCAAACTGATTTAAGCAGTCTAAGATTTTTAAAATTACTAGGAGGTGAACCTTTACTGCACCCTAAGGAAATAATTAACATACTTGATCGTTGTGATTTACCTAAACTTAATCTTATGTTGATTACAAATACTACTAAACGACCAACTGAAGAAATTATACAAAGATTCAAACAACTTAACAAACTTACAGTAACATTGAGTATAGATGCATATGGTCCATTGAATGAATTTTTGCGTACTGGTAGTCGTTGGGAAGAAGTAAAAGAAAACTTGCATTGGTTCAGGCAACAAAATTGGTGTAAACTTACTGTACATGGTGTTATTACAATATATAATGTAAACTGTTTTATGAAATTGCATAGATACTGTAGAAGTCTTGGAATTTATGCAAACTTTATGGTACTCGAAGGTCCTGAATATATGAGACCCAGACATTTACCGGACAAGGTTAAAAAACTTTTACTTGAACAATATGAACACGAAGAGAAACTTTCGTTTGTCAAAGATACCATTTATGAACTTAAACAACCAGGTGACTGGAAAACATTTAGAACAAGTGATGTAATGATGAATAAAGTTAGAAATGAAACTTTTGAAACTTATAATCCGCAACTAGCTGAAATGATTAGCTTGACATAGCAATTTTGTCATGCTACTATAAGGTATTATGTTTTTAGATTTAGAAGACTTAAACATTGAACAACTTCTGGAAAAGCAAATTGAACTTCGTAAGCGAATGAGTCAGGCTAGTTCAACAGGTATGGTTCAGGTAATGGGACAAATACAAAACATGTTGGACCAAGTGCAAATTGAAATTCGTACAAAAAGCGAACAGCAATCTATGGAAAAAGAACGTGAACGAAAAGTTGAAAATGGCGAAGACCCAGATGATGATGTGTTAAATATAGGATGAAGATGACAGTATTGAATGAAGTCGTTGTAAACGAAAATGACCTAGTAGAAGGATTACTACAAGGCAAATCAGTAAGACATGTTACAACCAATGATGGTGAAAAGATTGATGCATACAATCATTTTTGTAATCTATTCAAGTTCAATGATCAAATTGATTACGAAACACCAGCAGATAAGAATGATAAGTATACATATGATAATGTCGAAAACTGGTATATGCCGGATGAATACAAGCAATTAGATATACAAACTTATTTGTTAAACAAGACAAGAAACTATGATCAAAAGCAAAGAGTTGAACAAGAGTTTGCTGAATTTGAAGCAAGGAATATGATACCAATGTTAAAATTTCTAGTATACATGGTAACTAAATTAAAAGACAACAACATCATGTGGGGAGTTGGCAGAGGATCAAGTGTTTCCAGCTACATATTGTATCTAATTGGAGTACACAAAGTAGACAGTTTAAAATACAATTTAGACTATAAGGAATTCTTAAGATGAGGAATAATATTAAAACAGCAAGAGGTTTAGTAATTGATATGGCGGCATTGGCGGCTAAAAATGAAACCACACGAGCAGTTGGTAATGTTCCTATGAATGCAAGAGGCGATAGATTAAATGAAGATGGTACTGTGAAAGTAAAAGCAGAAGATATTGCAGTTGCACATCAAAACTTACAAGAGCCTGCACAACAGACTCCTATTAGTGATCCAAAGCCAATAGTACCTCAAACTATAAAAGCAACTGAGAAAAAATCAAAAACAAAAGCCAAAGCTCAACAACCACAAGAACCTGAAATACCAAATTTGGAAGAGCAGTTTAGTCAAGAGCCAGAAGCAATAAGTAAAATTACTCGAACAAGAGACGACGGAACCAAATACGTGGAAATCGAATACGATGATGGAAGCATCGAGACACTTGAAATCAACGAGGAAGAATGACCAACATAAGCATAACGACCAGTCCAACTGGTAGGTCACCAGAGAACAAATACTTCTTTGGCAAACAAGCTGATCAATTGGATCTAAGCCGACCAAAATTTAATAAGATAGGCAAAGATAAAGACTTTGCTGAGTTTTTTTGTTTGATGCAAAATCAAAACAATTACCTAGAGTCAATGAACTTTGAAACTGTTGGCACTAATTTTACATTACATACCAATGATGAAAGACACAAACAATTTGTTTGGAACATGTTCAAAGTTACTGCTGAAGACCAAGTAGGTGACTGGACAATATGGCACAATACTAGCATTGAACAAGATCCACTTATTCATATTCATTTGGATAAAAAGATAATGCTTATTGCAGGCACAACATTTTTAGGTGAAATTAAAAAAGGTGTGTTTGGTATTGTTAGTTTTGAACTGCCCAAGTATAAAATACTTCCAATGCATTGTGGAGCATTTACATATCGTAGAACCACAAACCTAATGTTTGGATTATCAGGTACAGGCAAAACAACACTCAGCAGTGATCCTGAATACAAACTTATAAGTGATGACGAAGTAGCATGGACCAACATGGGCATTAGAATGATAGAAACTGGTTGCTATGCTAAAAGCGAAGGACTTACGCCTGAGACACATCCTACTATTTTTAATGCAGTTGAAGAAGCAAGACGCAGAGATACTCTGGTAGAAGAAAATCCAGAAGCGGCAAATGCCAGACTCAGCTATCCAATTAGTTGTATCGAAAATGCCTATCACAAAAGAGGCAACTTCAAACATGCTGATAACATATTCTTTTTAACAATGGATGCAGAAGGTGTATTTCCAGCTATCAGTAGAATCAGTGGTAAAACAGTAAAACGTTTTTTTGAAACAGGATATACCAGTGTAATGCCAGGTACAGAATCAGGAGTTACAGAAATAAAACGTACACTTAGTCCTTGCTATGGTTCACCATTTATGCCAAGGGCAGTAAAAGAATACAGCAATCTTCTTATGAAGAATATAAAACAGCATGAAAGCAATGTGTTTCTAGTCAACACAGGAATGAATCCAGATACAGGAGAAAGATTCCCGTTGGACTTTACAAGGAACACAATTAAAAAAGCAATACTAACTGAATATCCACTCAAGGATACCAGCGAAGAAGTTTTACAAACACTTGAACAAGTAATTGAAGGAGTATAATATGAAACTTAATAAACTTAATGGAACCCTAATAGGTGCAATTATCTACCCTGCAATATATTTTGCTATGATAATAACACTCTTTATAATTTTACCAATGACTGCAAAAGCAGATTCTCTATATGTAGATCATTATAAAATTGATCAACTACAAGCAAGCGGTTGGGTCATTCCTGCTAGGACAGAAATGCATATTTTAGATTTGCAAAAAGCTATTGAAAAACTTACAACCGAAGGTTGGGTAATACCCAACGAACTATTAGAATCGTTTAGACATCAATTGAATTATGTTAATGCTGGCAAACCACCACAATAGGAGAATACAATGAAAAACGTAAGAGCAATTAGACACAGTGTTTTGGGTTTCTTCGTAAATCCTCCTGGAGAAGGAAGAACCAAAGGCGGTCTCATTACATTAGATGATGATGGCAAAAACACAGGAATTAAAACAAGATTTTTTGAAGTTCATGATGTTGGCTCAGATAATGTAGTCACAGATGACGTCAAAAAAGGCGACATTGTTGCAGTTGCACATGGTCGCTGGAGCAGGGGGTTTGATATAAATCACCCTGAAGGTAAAAAACTATATAGTCTCGATCCAAAAGATATTATGGGAATATGGACTGGAGATTTAGAGGCTGTTCAATGGAGTAACTAATGAGCAATGTAGTCGACTTCCCTAGTGAAGTAAAATACAAAGTTTTGTTTAACTTGCCAGAAAGCAAGGTAATACAAATAAACAAAGAACCATCAGATGATTTTGATGTCCATTTAGAAGGGCGTCATGGTTCGGCCGTTGTACCAGCAAATGGTAAAACTGGAGCATCTGGAAGAATAAAAAAAGTATTTCCGACATGCGAAATCGTCGAAGTAGAACAAATGTAAAAATGTTCAAAGCACATCTGGAGTACATATACCATATAACTTGTGTTAGTTGTAAAGGGTATTTTACCTATGCAACTATGAATAAAAAAGAATGTATAGACCGAGGTATATGGTATTGTCCTCGATGTGGAGCAAAAGGAAATGTGGAGATAGAAAAAGAATTATGAAAATATTAGTCGTTTTACTGTTAATGATTCCAGGCGTTGTTTTTGGACATAGCCTAGAAAAACAAATGCCAGAATTTATTGAATTTATAGAAACAAACAGTTTATATGAATACCGTAATACACCTTTACCAGAAATTGTAATCGTAAATGAAAAAGATGTTTGCACAGGTGCATATGGCAAACCTGTTGACACTTGCGATATTGCAGGATACTACAATGACGACACCAATCAAATATATATTAGGAATGAACCTACACAGTACATGGTCGAAGATAGATTTCAAGAAGTTATACTACTACACGAATTAGTACACTATCTACAATACATGGATGGCACATATGAAATTGTTGAATGTAGAGCAAACCTTGAACAACATGCATATGACCTACAAGAAAAGTATATAGATGCTGAAGGTATTGATGAACAACAAAAACCTGATCCGTTATTTGCATTGATAAGCAGTATGTGTCCTAATCAACATCCACTTATGTTTAACAGTGAGCAATAATGTACTTTATATCTGCTCCTTTTGGAAACTTTTTACAATTTGAAAATGCTATCAGTGTCACTGGAACATTTACATATCTTCCACGCCCAGGAAGATTAGGACAAATAATTCGCACACTGAGATATGTTAAAACAGAAGCAGGTTGGAGTTGGCGTAATCAACTAGGCTTGCGTAATCCTGGTATATTCAAAGCACTTGCTAAACACAAATGGTACAATGTAATGAGCATAGCTAGTTTAGAACGTGAAGACTGGCATAAATTGTATGCTCAAATAACAACAAAACAAAATGTAGAAATAAACATAAGTTGTCCAAATGTAAAACACAACCCTGACGTACTGTTTGGTTTAGACTTGTGGCCCAGAACCAATAGGCGTTGGTGTATAATAAAAGTACCTCCAACAGTCGAGCATAAAACTATTGACATTTTGGTAGATATAGGCTATAATCAAATACATGCAAGCAATACGTTACAAACGGAAAAAGGTGGACTATCTGGCAAGATTTTGGCTCCTTATACCTTGGGGATTATTGAATATATAAAATCAACACACCCACATGTTGAAGTTATTGCTGGCGGGGGAGTAACAGATAGATTCAGCAGAGATAGATATTTAGATGCTGGAGCAGATCATATTAGTTTAGGTAGTGTATGTTTTACGCCATGGAAAGTCAAAACAATAATAACATGAAATATTTTACACGCAAAATGGTTGCACCCAAAGACTTAAACAGTAATGGGACACTTTTTGGCGGAAGAGTACTTGACTGGATTGACGAAGAAGCATATATTTACTGTAGCTGTCAGTTAAACAACGACAGAGTAGTTACAAGAAAGATTGGTAGTATTGATTTTAATCACAGTGCTATCAGAGGAGATATAATTGAAATAGGAATGGAAACTGTAAAGTTTGGCACAACCAGCATCACAGTTAGATGCAATGTAAGAAACAAACGTACAGAACAAGTAATAACCAGCGTCGAAGAAATAGTGTTTGTCAACTTAGGACCTGACGGTAAACCTGCACCACACGGAGTAAAAGAATGAAAGATATTTGGGTAGAAAAATATAGACCAAAGACTGTAGATGAATATGTGTTTAAAGATGAAGCACAAAAGCATCAAGTTAAAAGTTGGATAACAGATGGTGGTATTCCACATTTGTTGTTTAGTGGTAGTGCTGGTACAGGCAAGACAACACTAGCAAAAGTTCTCATCAATGATTTGGGTGTGCAAGATGCTGATGTACTGTTAATCAATGCTAGTAGAGATAATGGTGTTGATCTTATTAGGCGTAAGATTACAAACTTCAGTGAAACTATGCCGTGGGGTGCATACAAAGTAATACTGTTAGATGAGGCTGATTATATTAGTGCAGAAGGTCAAGCGGCCCTGCGTGGTGTAATGGAACAGTATCATGCTAGTGTGCGTTTCATAATGACCTGTAACTATCCCAACAAAATTATTCCAGCATTGCACAGTAGATGTCAAGGCTTTCATATTACTAGTTTGGATACCAATGAGTTTACTGCTAGGATTGCAGAGATATTGATTGAGAATCAAGTTAAGTTTGAACTAGAAACGTTGGATAGTTTTGTTAGAGCTACATATCCAGACTTGCGTAAAACTATCAATAGTGTGCAAATGGCTGTAGTTGATGGAGCATTGAACAAGCCAGAAAGCAGTGACATGGACACAGGCTGGCGTATTAAAATGGTCGAAATGTTCAAAGCCAAACAGATACGTGAAGCAAGAAAACTTATAATTGCAAACTGTAGAACTGATGAATATGAAGATATGTTTCGTTGGTTGTATAAAAATGTAGAACTATTCAGTGACAATGAAGACAAGCAAGATGAAGCAGTTGTTGTTATAAGAAATGGTTTTGTTAAACATACACAAGTAGCAGATCCAGAGATCAATCTATCAGCAACATTAATTGAATTGAACAATCTTTAACTACAACATATAGTAATTTTTTGATGTTTTAAATGCACTCTACTACTATATGTTGTGGTCTTTTTTACGCATAGTCCATGTAGCAGTAATAGGAAATAACTTGTAAAATACATCCAACGGAAGACTCTTTGATAGCTTTAGTCTATCCCAATCACCGTGAGGTTTTTGATGCCAATCAACATGATAACCGTCTGGATATTTGTTTCCAAATTCTTCCTCGTAAACTTTGTGGAATAAATTCGTATATTTAACGTGATCCAATGTAGCCTGCAATTATGCCTATTAGTCCAGTTAGTGCCATCTTCATTAGGGTAATAACACTTTCGTCTACTGGTCTATTCTCTTGTAAAGCAACGTAATAATCACCAACTATTATAATACCCAATAGTGATAAAACGCCGGCAACAAGCACTACGATAATTAAATCTTTTAAATTCTTTATCAATAGTGTACTCCTCTGTCAGTAGTATTTACCTATTTCTTGTTATTGTTGTGTAAATCAAATAGTGTACGGACCTTGTCTTCCAATACGTCTATTCTATTATACATTTTTGCTAAGACTATCACCAAACTAACAAAAGCTAAAGCGATAGGCCAAAGCTGAACTAATGCGTCGAGATTCATTTATATTTTGCCCCAATCATAAAAAGTCGAACTCACACTCTATTTAATAGCTCATGTTGTATCTTTAACACACTACTTTTTCTTTTGGTTTTTTTCTCTTTCTTGCTTTAGATATTCATCTTTGGTCATTTCTAAACTAAGACCTTGGTTCTCTTGACGCTTTGGTCTTCGAACTTTGTGTGGATTAGCTTTTCGCCAGTTGTCTTGAATTGTTGCATTGGTCTTTTTATTTTTGAAAAAACTACTGAATCCTGTATGTCTTACAAGCATTAACTGAGGTTGTTGCATTATTTTTATCAATGGACTATTTGGATCAAGTTTAAGACTATTATTACTTTTATTCAATGACATACTATCTACCAATCATATACTAATATTTTTGTTTTATCTACATACACAGGTTTACAATAAGCAGTTGCTCTATGTTCCGGTGCTACCATACTGCTATAACTGTAGTTACCATATCTTTTTACAATTCTACTTGCATACCAATTGCATGTATTAATACTAGCAAAATACATGGGATTTGGCTGTTTTACATCTCCTAGTAAAAATACTAGTAAAAAAACGTGACCCACTTTACCACATGCCTCGATCCATACCTATTAGCCAAGCAATACCGCCTACAACTCCAATAACCATTAGAGCGGCAACTATAATCATAATTATTTCTATAACTTTTCGACGATACTCTTCTTGGGCATATATCGCCGCTTGCCGTTTTTTACGAATGTTGGCTTCTGTTGCTAATAATTCATTCCAAGCACTAGGTCCTCGGGTAAAACTGATGATATTGCGGAGCTCTTCTCGCATATCTTCAGCTTTCTTTTTAGCCATAAAGGCTTGCATAGCTTCCTCTTCGACACTTCCACTTGCGAATAATTTTTTAAACAATGGAGGTTTTTTACTGTACTCCTCTGCTTTTTTGATGTCTGAACAAGCACCCATCCAGCGACCTAAATCGCCTGCCATAGTTTCTACATCACGGCCCACTTGGAAGCCTTTTTTAATCACGTTGAAAGCCGCCGTTGCAGTGGCTACCGCTGTTATTGGATCTACCATGTATTGTCACTCTCACTAAGGTACTCATGAAGAGTACTACACATATTTAATCGTGATTGAGGTGATAATTCAGTGGGTATTTAAAGAAAAGACACCATCAAGGGCAGAAAAAGGTTGACAGTATGACATCTTGGTGTTAATATACTTATATAAGCTAACAAAACGGAGTTGAATATGTGGACGAATGAGAACTTAGAAACAGTAGTTGATGCATTGAATGAACTGATTCCTGCAATGGGAAGTGTTAAAAACATCAACAAAAACAGATGTTTGGAAAGATTCAGAACTGCACAGAATGTTGTATATGATATATTCAACAATGGACTTGGTAACAGAGGCAAACAGTTGAAAGTCCTTAAACTTAAAAAATATGACCTTCCACTTCCTGAGTATTATGGAAACAACGGTTACTATCCAGGTAATTGGGATAGAGTAAAAGAAATGGTCGAGCCTGCTATGGAAAAGGTTATATTAGATGCCGCCAAAGAGCAAGGCATCAAGTTAGAACTTGTTCCTAGTGCTACTACTGGTATGCTTGAATTAGAGGCGGCTTAATGGCTTTTAAAAGCGAAGAAATCAATACTGAAAATCATCCTTTTGTAGGAATTGTTTGGCCCATAATAGGCAGTAAGGGTGACGAGTATAGTGTAGAGATGACAGACCGAGGTTTTACTTGTGATTGTCCAGCTTATGTAAAATGTAAACATATAAAAGGCGTGGAGGAAAAATTATGCGAATAAAAGGTGCGATGACTGTTCTTAATAAAGAAGCTGAATTTTTAGGATTAACTTTTGATCAGTTAATTGCTTATGCTGAAAGAAATCCTTATTCAATGCCTCAAAAAACTACCGAAGCATTAAAAGTATACAAAAATTGGAAAGGTGGACAATGATTAGAGAAAAACAACCAGCTAGTGAAATTGTAATTGACCTAACTGGTCCTGCCGGAAATGCATTTAGTTTAATAGCTCAAGCAAAAAGATTTGCTCAGCAACTAGACTTAAATGATGTGGCAATAATTAAAGATATGACGTCTAAAGATTATGAACACCTTGTTCAAGTTTTTGACAATCATTTTGGACACTTTGTTATATTGGAGAGATAATGACACCTGTTTTATATATTTTAATGCGAACTGATATGGATAGCATGAATCCTGGTAAAGCTATGGCTCAAGCCAGTCATGCCAGCAATGCATTTGTATCTAATGCAGAACCCGGATACAATGTAGATGAAGAGTTATTCAATGCTTGGCAACAATCAACACCACAAGGTTTTGGTACTGTGTTGGTTATCGAAGTAAATGAAGATCAGATGAGAACCGCAGTTGAAGTTGCTGAAAGTTTTGGTGTAGACACATTTCCATGTGACATTATACATGATCCTACTTACCCACTACAAGATGGAGATACTACACATTTTATTCCTGTGGACACTTGTGGTTATATATTTGGTGACAAAGATGATACAGTGCTACAGTCTATTGTTAGAAATTTTGAGTTGCACCCATGACATATTCTATTACTGCTATGACGCATGATGAGATTGTTGACAATCTCAAAATAGAGAGTATCAATAATTTACAAAAAGAATTGCACTCTCGAATAAGTCCTGCTCAAAAAGATTTAGATAAAGGTAGACCATTCCAGATTGCCAAAGAAGCATGGGAATATGCTTTAGCTGATGCTACTGAATGGAACGGAGGCAAATGGGTTGGACATGGTAATAGTGCAGAAGATGTTGTAGTAGGCAAAAACAAATATGATATAAAAGGGCTTGGCACAGGCAGTGAAAGATGGACTACTACAAGTGGAGAAGCCAGTGTAAAGCAAACACTGAGATCTGATGCAAAAATAGACGAAAGTTTCCTTCGACAAGACGGAGCTCAATTATGGTCTGGTGTTGTTGATTCTTGGATGCAAAAAGTTACAAATGAAGGAAAATACTTTATTACAGTGTTCTGGAGAAATACTAAAACACTAGCAGTAAGACTTGTAATGTTCAAAGTAAATCCCAAAAAGTTTCCAAAGTTTGATAGTAGTCAATGTGTGTTTAGTGATTCAAAATCGCAAATGCTTATCAATAATATTGTAGATCCTGAACAAGCCAAATTGTATGTTCTGAGAAGCAAACATAGAATGGAAATTAGAATCAAAGGAAAATACTTTGATGCTGATTCCAATCGATATGTTGAAGTGTACAAAGGATTGTAAAGAAGGGAGGCTGATTTCCTTTAGGTTTTCAGCCTATTGGTATTATGATTACTTCTTTTGCCATATTGCGTATAGCACCCAGATAGCAATCAAGCCCATTAGGCCTTCAGCGCCAAGTGTTGAGAGCATACCGCTCACGTTACTTACGACACTCACTTCTGGAAAGAATGGTATATTGCCCAATCCTAGTACTTCTACTACGATCATAAGAGC
>MDTB01097547.1_pt1 | contig 11720 bp, 8 predicted proteins | sample 811161 | NCBI WGS metagenome assembly MDTB01 (sample SAMN05326650, study PRJNA326480) | marine metagenome | isolation source: seawater | place: Mediterranean Sea | collected 2009
AGACAAAATATCTTGGAGACAAATGTCTCTGAGACAAATATCTTGGAGACAAATCTATGAGACAAATATCTTGGAGACAAATATCTTGGAGACAAATGTCTCTGAGACAAATATCTTGGAGACAAATCTATGAGACAAATCTTGGATACAACTCTACGAGACAATTCTATGAGACAAAATAATGGATGTCATTTGTCTCTTAAAATATCTACGAGACAAATGCTTAAAGAATGGATGATAGTAGATAAATATGTGTGGTATAGTTGGTATGCTTGGAGACAGTCCGGAAATATCCATACTGGATGGATTAAAACGACTAGAAAATCGTGGATATGATTCTATGGGGATTAGTCTCATCACATCTAATGGTTGGTTCATAAGAAAATCTGCTTCAAGTAATCCTCATGCATCTTTATGTAATAATGTTTTTCCAAATAGTATAAATGGTATAGGCCATACCAGATGGGCAACACACGGAGAAAATAATGAATTAAACGCTCACCCACATACAAGTATGGATGGTAAATTCACTTTAGTTCATAATGGTATTATGGAAAACTGTAACGAAATAAAAAAAGAACTTATATCAAAAGGTATACACTTTGAAACAGATACAGATACAGAAGTTATAGTGAATTTCATTGCCTATCATTATAATAATTATAGTCTTAATCATTTACTAGGTTCTTTATCTAGCCATATAAAGGGTTCATGGTCTTTATGCATACAATGTATAGAACAACCGAATTCATTATATTGTGTTAGACAAGGAAATCCATTGCTGGTAGCCTATAACGACACTTCGGCCATGGTTGTCTCTGAACAGAACGCCTTTTCTTCTTCCTATACCACTTATTTTAATGTAGATACTATATGTAAAATATCTATGACTAATAATAAAATACATATATCTAATCCACATATACTACATCCTATCGATACATATAGTGTAAGGTCATTACATCATGAGTCTTGGACATTACAAGAAATACACGAACAATCGAATGTCATAAAGAATATGATTCATTATTATATTAAAGATGATACAATTATACTACCTGTTGTAAAACGTGATTGGAAACATATTATATTATTGGGGTGTGGTACTTCTTATTATGCTGCATGTATTGCTCGTATGTATTTTAAAGGATATGATACAGTACAGGTATTTGATGGTGCGGATTTTAATCCTTCTACCGACATACCCAAGCAAGGGGGATGTCTATTTATATTTGTCTCACAGTCAGGCGAGACAATGGACTTACAGAGATGTATACCCCTTATAAAACATACAAAGGTGGGTATTATTAATGTAAGAAATTCATTTATCGCAAAACAGATGGATTATGTATGCTATCTGGATGCCGGAAGAGAGGTAGGTGTAGCCTCCACTAAATCCTTTACTTCACAAATAGTAATGTTATCTATGTTGTCTATGTATTTATTAAATGAAATGAATAAGGATATATATCTACTACCTGAACAAATTAACACCACTCTTAAAATGGATATTATAGGTGTCTCCATGATACAAGATAACTGTTTTATTTTAGGATTACAGGATAATGCATATGTGGCTAAAGAAGCCTCTCTTAAAATGAAAGAATTAGCTTGTGTGCATGCCGAAGGATATTCCTCAAGCAGTCTTAAACATGGTCCTTTTGCCTTATTGGATAAAGATTTTCCAGTGATTATGATTCAACCATCCGATAACCATTTTAGTAAAAATCAAAATATATATGAAGAGATTATATCTCGTAAATCTCCAGTACTCACGATTGCCACTGAAAAGTTAGATAGAGATAATGTAATAGTTGTTGAAAAGAACCATACATATCAATGTATATTAAATATGATACCATTACAAATGCTTTCTTATCATTTATGTAAAAAGAATAGGTTAGACCCTGACAAACCACGCAACTTGGCTAAAGTGGTCACTGTTTTGTAAAACCATTCTCACTATAAACACAGTCTATAGATGTTCTACATATCGGACATGTTCTATTTTTAGCATACCATGTATTTATACAATGGTAACAATATTCATGATTGCATTCTGTTTTACAATTGGACCTTTCACATAAACATATATTACAATCATCATTTAAAGTGATGGATTTATCTATGTTCCAAGACAAAAATATAGCATAATCAACAATGACATTATTTTCTATTTCAAATGAATAATTAGGACATACGGTAATCAACCATTGTGCCACATCTATATGATTGTTAAGACAACTGAAGCGAAAATAATGGTCATTGTTTTTTCGGATATCAATATCGGGTGTATATAACCAACGAATCACCTCCAGATCATTTGTGTTATAGAAAGCTAATTCTATAGTTCGTGGTGATATATCATACTTATATAAGATATAATTTGCTATGAATAATCCTTTTCTACTAGAACAGGCATTTATAAAATATTCATAGATACACCCTTCGTCTATAAAAGGTTCAAGCATTAAAAATAAATTAGTATTACCATAATAACAAATTAAATTAATGTAATATTGAAATGTATTATAATAGTTATCAGAAGGTTTCAAAAATAAATATAAACTATCTTTTGCCCATGAATAACTATTCTTATTCATGATGGAATAAATGGGTAAAAGGGATGGATAAATAAATCTATTCTTATTGTATAATATTTTAATAATGTCATCATGCTGTAAATTAATGGATATCATTTTGTATAAGACTAAATATATATATTCATCATCCTTAATGTAGTCACATAAATACTTGGTAACGTTTACATGACCCTCTATAGAACTAGATAATAGTCCGTCTACAACAATATGTATATCCAGTTTATCAATGAGATATTTAACCAAAGGGACATTATTATGTTTACATGCCATTAAAAAATGTTTCTTGGGTTGTATTTTATATAATGTTTTCAATAAAAGTGTGTTAGCCGATTTACATAACGCATCAGATACATTCACTGGTAGGGTCATAGATTTATACCAGATAAAGAAATCATATGGGACATGTTTAATGTAGCATATAATCGTTTTAAATAAATTGGTCCTTTCAACAATAGTAAATAAGTTTGGGTTCAGCTTATGAGACAAACGTATACTATCATAGGCATTAGAACGTAGACAATCAATATAGGTATGTTTAGATATGTCTTGAATTTGAAGATAATCAAAAAAATGAGAATGATTATGGATTAAAACCGTTCTATGGAATAAAGAAGGGTCCAGAGAGGTATGATTTATTAAATATGTAAAAGAAGATAAATTTCCCTCTTTACACACTCTATGTATATATTGTTCATCATATGTTTGGTATTTGGATAGAAACGTTAATAAGGATAGATTGGATGTATATATAGGCGTTATCAGTTTAGTTATACGTTTATATTGAAATACCCATTTTAAAAAATGAGGATTATTTGCACAATCTTGTAGATAAGGATATACGTCTATCTTTTCCATCGCTATTATGAACTCCTTTTTATATGCTTTTTTACAAATATAGGATATGTCTGAAGGTGATAACTCAAGTAAATCTCTCATGTAAAGCCAATGTATCATTTTTTTATTTCTGCAACTTATTTTAGTATTTACATGTTGTAGCACTATTTTTGCATCATGTATATTATTTCGTTGAATTAATATGGAGGCTACTTTAGCTAAATCTAATTCACCAAACGCAATTATATCCGTCCTCGTACGTTTATTTAATTTAAACACATCCATATTATATTACTCTATATAGTATATTTAAATAATTATGTATATATATATGGCTGCGGCGGCTGAAGAACCATCATCAGAGACAGATAAAAATTATATAGATAATATAGATGAAATAATAAGTGATATAGATAATAATATAAGTAAATCTTCAGATAAATATAAAGAATGGTTGAATGATATAGAGAGATATATGTATGGATCTAATAATTATTTACTATATAATAACAATAATTCACGAAACATAACTAGAAAGAAGAGATTAAGTAAGGCCATGGCTACAGCATTCCAGATGCTTAAAGAGAGTAATGTACATAATGCATTAAGTGAAAATGCGAAATTATATCATCATAAAATAATAGACCATTTTGAAATAAAATTATTAACTGCATTATTTACAAAAGGTAATATATATACAGCCGTATCGAAATATGGTACCGGTAATCAAATAGATAATTTATTTGGATTATTGAGGTTATATTATATAGGTGTAAATACATATCTAAAAGATTTGTGGACACCAATAATGAAGTCTGATTATAACCCATATAGTAAATATGTGCATTCAGGTGGAAATATATATGTATTGTTAGCCAGTGTATTACATTGCATGTGTTATAATATTAACACATCTACAGTAGTAAATAATATAATAATATATGTTAAAAGACGTTTTAATAAACAATATGGACTTTTCATAGAAGAATTACGAGATAACTATGATATATATAAACCTATATTGTCAATGATAAGTGATGTAGATATGATATTTATGACAAAAGAATATGATATAGTAAATTTTAATATAAATACCCTTACTAAAAATTTAAATACAAAAACATATAAAAAAGAATTAAAAGAAATGAAAGCAGCTGCAGAAAAATGTGCTTCAAATGCTAATAAATGTGTTTATGAAAATGCAGTACGTTCAAGAAAAAGAATGTATAGTAATATGGTGAGTCGAAGTTATAATCAAGCTAGATATCATGTAAATAATTATAATTATAAATTAACAAAGTCAAATGAAGCCAATAGTAAATATACCGGTACATATGCTCATAAATTAAATCAACTAAGTCATAATATATTATGTAAACTGTTAACAGATAATAAATATAATAGATTATTCCCATTTAAAACAGAAAAAGTAAAAAATGTAGAAAATGTAGGAAAGGTAGAAAATGTAAAAAAGGTAAAAAGGACTACACCTATATCTATATACACTATGTCTAGTAAATTGTTAAAGTCACCTACTGTAGAAAAGATAAATAATGGAGATAGGTATAGTATAACATCTAGTGTTATACCTGAATTAAATATATACATTAATCGAATAAAACAACAATATAAAAAGAATTATCGAAAACATGGTAAAAAAATTTATGGCGAATGTTTAGACTTAGTTATAGGTTCAATCGAATCTGACATATATAGTGTGAAGCATAAATGTTATGATATACATGGCACGTTTACATTAGAAGTATTAAAACATGAATTAGATGATATTAAATCTAAAACAACCGGTGTAAATACACAAAAACCTAAACAACCATTTGATATAGATAAAGATACAAAACGAGATAAACGTTTAATCTTTTTAAATTGGATGATAGAATCCGAGTATAAAGAGATATATGAAATAATATTAAAGGAATGTTATATTGAAATAATGCCCAGTATACTAACGTCCTCATCAAAAACGGAAGGCGGAACAAGGAAAAATAGATAACCATATATTCGGATATATAATATATGTAAATATATAAATGTCGTATATTATAAATGATGTATTGAAAACCTTTTCATGGAACCATACATTCACACTTATTATTTATATTATAGGTGTTATTATCTCACATGGTATATATGCCATATTAATACCATTGAGTTTATCTGAATTTATTAACGCACCACCCATGTCAAATCATAATAAAGACTTTATGTCTGTCATGAAAGGTGTATCTATGTTGAAATGGCTATATGTAACCATAGGATTATTTATCTTATATGCCCTTTTTTATTATGTTAAAAATTATATAGAATTTGATATAAGCGTAGGTGTCTCTGCATTCGCAAGAACAAAGGTGATAGAATATGTATTTCATAAATTAGTTAAAAATTATGAAGAGATACAGGAAACAGAAATCGTCTACATATCGACAATGGTGTATATAAGTATGAGACCTTTAATTAAGTATGTATTCGAGTCTGTTTTACCCTTATTTATTACTTTTATATTAGTGACACTCTATTTAGGTAGTATAGATAATAGACTTTTGGGTTATTTTATATTATTTAATACGATTATACTATTAGTGGGTGTGTATTATTTTAGGATATTTATAGATAAATGGTATAAAGTAGAATATATATGGTCCTATGAATGTATAACCTTGTTAGGAGACAAATTTAAAAATCTAATGAACATACTCTTTGATAACACTATTCTTAAAGAATTATCTGTATTACAAAAATCACAGGATAAGTTTATCGACAAGGTAATGGATGTATTATCGGATTCTAATACATTTTCATTATTAATAAACTCCATACTATATGTATCTTTGGCTATCATATTAAAAACGTCCATGCAATTTCGTAAAAAAACCATAGCTACTATAGTCATAATGATGTTAATATATATGTCCTCTTTTGAATGGTTTTTAAATGACACCATTGCTAACATAAAATATTTAGCTCATATTAAAATAATAGACGAAAAAATGACAGGATTAGTAAATACGGATGAATGCAAACCGACCGACCATTTTCATGAAATTATATTCGATAACGTGAGCTTTAGATATAATTCTGGAACTCCTTATATTATTAAAAACCTATCGATTACCTTTAAACCTAAAAAAATAAATGTCATTATGGGTAAATCTGGTAGCGGTAAAACGACCATCATGAAACTGTTAATAAAGATGAAAGAACCCTCCAAAGGAATCATATATATGGATGGTCAAGATAGTAGTAGTCTTTGTCAAAAGGATGTGCGAGACAACATCTATTATGTCAACCAAAGAACCATTTTATTCGATGAAAGCGTAATATATAATTTCCAATATGGAAATGATATAAAAGAAGAACATATCATAAAAATGTTACATAAATATGAACTATACGATATGTATAACACATTACACGCAGGCCTAAATACTAGCTGTGGTGTAAATGGTTCTAATCTATCTCTAGGTATGCAAAAAGTATTGATGGTTATGCGTGGTATATTAAAACCTAACAAAAGTGTAATCATCTTTGATGAACCTTTAACAAGTCTTGATAAAAATACGCGTAAAAAAATAGTTACCTTAATAACGGAAGAGACAAAGGGTAAAACGGTTATTATCATTAGCCACGACCCTGAAATATTACCCTATTCAGACAATACTATTCAGTTAACTTAAAACCAATTACGCTGTCTTATTTTACCTCCCTTAAAATGGATAGGTTTAAATACCGAATCCACGTTATCGTGAGTAATTATGATAACTGTTTTACCCACAGTTATTTTCTTTATAGCATCAATGACAATAACCTTACTTTCTTTATCTAGAGAAGCAGTTGGCTCATCCAACACAACAATAGGTTTCATCCTATATAAAGAACGTAATAACCATACTATCTGTTTTTGTCCGCCCGATAGTCCACTACCATCTCGTCCGACATCTGTGTCCATTTTATCCTTAAATACTTCGGCTATAGGTTCAAGGTTCATGGCATTTAGTGTAGAAATAATATCATTCTTTTTAGGTGGATTTTTTAACCCATATACAATATTATCGTATAGAGAACGGTTAAATAATTTAGGGTATTGTGGAATATAAAATACATTGGTGGCAATTTCTTTGGCAGACATGTCATTTACACTCACTTTGTTAATGGTAATAGTACCTCTTAATAAACATTGATGCTTCAGTAATAATTTAACCATGGTTGATTTTCCTGAACCACTTTGTCCCACCAAGGCTACCTTTTCACCTTTCTTTATATGAAGTGATACATCCTCGAGAGCAAATGTATCGGTGTCTTTATACTTATGAAATATGTTTTTATAAACAATGTCTCCATTAGAAAAAGATTTGTTTCCCTTCTTACATTCTAAATCATATGGTATTTCTTTATTCATAAAAGTGTTGATGTCGTTGATTTCACCTAATTTATCGGTGATATGACGCCCGGTCATATTAATATAGCCACAAATATAAGCCATTAACACAACAATCTGTGATGTCTGATATAATACTTGAGTGCTAATTTTATTTTTAGTATAGTCATTCCATAACATATTTCCTAATACAGCAGTCATGGCTAAATTAATATAACTACCTACCGCATCTATACCTAAAGATTTCATGAGAGACTCATGATATATCTCATTATATTTAATTAAAGATTTGCGTATGATACCTATTTCCTTATCTTTGTTTTGAAAACTTTGGACGGTAGATATATTATATAAATAGTCACTCATGACACCATATACACTACTACCTCGTTTTTCCTTTTCTGCATTTAACTTACCTATATAATTGATATTGAATACCTGAACAACACATATAATAAACACAAATGTTGAAAATACAACAACATATTTTTTATCTAATTTAAAATAAAAGTAAAACAAACCTATGATGATGGCAAATAAAATATAACAAAATTCTTCTGTGAATATCTGTAAAATATCATTACAAATAACGGACATTTTTGCTATTTTTAGAATGATTTCACTAATATTTAAATTATCATAATTACAATAAGTATTATCGAATATATAATCATATAGTTTTAAAATAATAAATTCATATAATACGACCATTGACCTCCATCCCATAAAATTAATACAAATTTCGATGGTATATAACGTAAAATAAGACAATAAGATAAAATACAACATCTGAAGAGCCTTTTGTTTCTGTTTGACTTTGTCATAAAAAATACCTAACAGTTCAGGTATCACGAAATTTCGCATAACAGGTATAATGGGTATCAGTAATAAATAAAATGTGTAGTACAATTTAGAATTACCCAGATATTCTAATATATAACTAAATAAATTTATCATTATATTTATATATTATTTTACCATCTGGTTTTTCTAACATTAATAGTAGGACCTGTTTTTCTATGAGAATTTGGGTTATATTCCTCTTCATCATCAGAACCTAAATCCTTGGACATATCCCAAAATTCCTTACTGCATAATTTAAAATCATTTCTTTTTTGTGCTTTATACCAATAGATTTGGTCCTGTAATTTACTTGATTTGACATTATTATCGATCACCAAACACTCAAAATTATTAGTGCATTGGTCCATGACCTGACAGAATGCTTCAAAGGTAGCAAACATACCTGCATAGTTGTCGTATATTCTTTTACGATTTTGTATCACAGGTTCTCTTAATATAAATACATAATCTATATTTGTTCTTAATACAGGGGGGACACCTAATGGGTATTGCATTGTAATGATAAGCATAACCTTCCAATGACGACCATTCATAAAAAGTAGTCGCATCAATTTGTCTCTCGACCATGTATTGTCATACAGACAGTCATCTAAGATGACAAACGTACGAGCATCTATGGAAGTTCTTTTATTAACGGATATTTGTTTGACCACTTTTTTCATGATGGCTTTTTGTCTCTGCAACACTTTATCTATAATACTATTACTATATTCTAGATGTATAAAAACCTTAGGTACTATAGAACTATAAAAACCATTGACTATTTCAGTAGCGGAAATAACCGTTCCTACTGGTATTGTTTGATGGTGAAATAATAAATCCCGAATTAAAAAACTTTTACCTGTGTCTCTTCTACCAATCATGATAATAACAGGACCTTTAGCTTCTTCTTTTGAGAATATTATATTTTTCATATCGAATTTTTTTAATTCTAACGTCATACAATTATAATAGATTAAGACAATATATAAAAGAACGAATGAATTAGTTAGAAAAGATAAACTAAATTACTTTTATAAGATAATATGAACTATAGCCCAATATATGATTACTATGACATATCCTATACCCCCTTAATAAAATCGATTGAGACAAAAATAGATTATAATAACTATACCGGTATAGATATGTGTGGAAATGCGGTATCTTTATTTTTTAAATCTATTCCTCTTGTGGATTATGTAAAATTAATGATAGGTAAATATAAATCTAGTGAATTATGTGTGTTACCTCATAAAAATGCTAAAACATCTAATAAATATGAAACCTATATCAATTCTATACATAATTATGCATATGTGGACAGTTTTTTTTACTATATATCAAACGAGATAGCTGATTTTATTCATACGATAAAATTATATGATAGTGTTATAAAAATACAAGAAAATTGTGAAATTAATATGGTGGATGATTTAGACTATATATCGGATTCTAGTTTTTTTAAAAATAACATAAATAAATTATTTTATTTCAAGGACACCGATATAGGACATGTGTTGGGGTTTACCAGACCCCCTATAACCATAACAGACGAGGATGTGGTCATTGAGAGTGAGACATTAGATGATGTCCCATTTAACGATGTCTCTATGGGTGAATTAGAGTTATTAGAAGATTTTGAAAGCGACGAAGACGAAGACAGCGACGAAGACGAAGACAGCGACGAAGACGACGACAGCGACGAAGACAGCGACGACGACAGCGACGACGACAGCGACGACGACAGCGACGACGACGAGGAAGACGACGAAACCAACAGTGACGACGAACTGATTATCGTATTTAATAAACTGCCTACACAAAATATATTCTTAGAAAGATGTGAAAATACACTAGACCATCTATTAAATAATAACATCAGCGTAAATGAATTAACCAGTGCATTATTTCAATGTATAGTAACTTTAGATGTATATCAACATGTATTAGACTTCACGCATAATGACCTTCACACGAATAACATCATGTATAGTAATACCAAACTAGAGTATTTATATTACAAAATAAAAGGAAAGGTATATAAGGTCCCTACTTATGGTAAAATATATAAAATAATTGATTTTGGAAGGTCTATATATACCTATAAAAATACGCGAATATGTAGCGATAGTTTTTCAAGTAATGGCACTGCCTATGGACAATATAATTGCGAACCCTTTTTTAATAAAAACAAACCTCGTATTGAACCTAATAAAAGTTTTGATTTATGTAGATTAGCATGTTCCTTAATAGATTATCTAACAGATAATAATGAAGATATAGAAAAATATCAATTAATACCGACTTATCGTATGGTGATAGAATGGTTAAATGATGACAATAATGTTAGTGTTCTATACAAATCGAATGGAGAAGAAAGATATGAAGGGTTTAAATTGTATAAAATGATTGCCAGAACAGTACATCATCATATACCTGAAGGTCAATATGAGAATGAATGTTTTAATGAGTATATATATTGTGATACAGAAGCACAAAATATAATAGATATAGACCATATTAAAACCCAGGTAATCCAGTAAATATTTCTGTTTTAACCTCTTTATCATAGGTGGTATAATATTCTATACCATAAGACGTGATATACACTATAGCAAATAATAACACACAATCTCTAAGCAATTGTTTGTTAAAATCTTTATCTAATGATTTCCTATTTAATAACTGTTTCATAATAAAAAAGGATATACTTGTTATAAATGCTATATACAGATGTTCCATTATTATATGAAATAAAATATTAACACATTTCTACCTAATTAAAGAGGAATAGGTTCACCCAAATCTATATCGTCGTTATCAGGCATTTTATCTATAGGGTTAGCGTTATCTTTTACTGAAGGAGCCCATGACAACGTGGTATCTTTCGAAGGTGTGTCTTCAATAATTAATGGGGGGTCTTCAGGTGTGTCTTCAATAATTAATGGAGGGTCTTCTTTTAAAGGTGTGTCTTCAATAATTAATGGAGTGTCTTCTTTTAACGGTGTGTCTTCAATAATTAATGGAGGGTCTTCTTTTAACGG
>MDTB01098159.1_pt1 | contig 11719 bp, 8 predicted proteins | sample 811161 | NCBI WGS metagenome assembly MDTB01 (sample SAMN05326650, study PRJNA326480) | marine metagenome | isolation source: seawater | place: Mediterranean Sea | collected 2009
CTGATGAATTATCTAATGGCAGAAGCCTGCAATACTGTACAAAAGAAACACATATTAATAACAGACTAATAAAACTAACATTATAAATATTATAGATGCTAGAAATAATACCAATAAAAAAACAACTAGAAACAATAGGCACTATTTTTATAAACAAAAAAATAAAATCTAAGATAGAAATAGATATGTTATTAATTAACATCGTAAATAAAAATGAAATAATTAATTCTAAAAATGCAATAAATAAAGAAATCAACATACCAGAAAAAAGCAAACCGAACATAGATATAGGTTGATTAAAAATAAAACTTCTTTTTTTACTCAATGCCTGATTTGAAAAAAAATCATATACATACATATAAGAACATATAATAGGAGATGATATCCAAATACCCACAGAAGACCAAATCTTTATTTGCTCATCCATGAAAGGAACTACATTTATTAAATATAAAGCCATAGGCACTATAAATAAAACAAGCAAGTATTTAACATGTAAATTCTTTAGAACAAACATATTTTTAATTAATATAATACTACTCATCATTATATTTCCTCGTCTGTGATAAAAAAACATCCTCAAAATTAAAAGGCCTATTTTGCATATCTAAAAGATCATTTGGCAATGAATTTTTAAATATATCAAAAAAAGTTTTTTTATCTGAACAATAAAACTCCATCTCATTTCTTTTAATCCTAACATGATATAAATTGTCATTCAAGCGTACTTCAGAACTAAATTTTTTACTAATATTACTTTTAAATATCAGTTTATAATAACCATAACTTTCGGTTTTATCCATTATATCTTTAATGCTACCATTCAATCTTATTTTGCCTTTATCTAAAAAAGCAATTCTATCAGAGTAAGACTCAACTTCATTAAAATCATAAGATGTGTATATAATTGTTGAATACTTTAATGTTGTATTAATAAGACTCCACAACCACTTTTTGTTTTCTGAGTCTAGACCAAATGAAGGTTTATCTATTAATAAGTATTCAGGGCTAGAGGCAAGCGCTCTTGAGATTTGAATAAGCCTTAGCTTACTATATTCAACTTCAGAAATCATAGAATACAATATATGCGAGAAGCCTAATATATTTGACCAGTGATATATATTATGCTTAATTTCATTTGAAGTTTTCTTTGATACTAGCCTTAAATAAATATACAAATTCTGATAAACATTTAGATTATAATCAAAGTCAATATAATCTGGAATGTAGCATATTTTTCGTCTTACTTTAACAGATTCTCTTGTTAAAGAATTCCCATCAATAAATATTTTCCCTGAATCTACATTAATAATACCTGCAATTATTTTTAACAATACGGATTTACCGCAACCATTAACACCTACAATAGATAATGTCTGATTTTTTTCAAGCCCCAAATCACAATCTGCAATAATTGTTTTACCATTTATTTGTTTAGCTACTGATTGTAAGGATATTATTGCAGGCATAATATTTTAATGAATGTCGTACCAGCTGTAACCAGACTTACAGTCAACTTTTATAGGAACATCAAGCTTTACAGAATCCTCCATTTGACTAACGATAATTTCAGTCATAACTCTCTCCTCATCTAATGGCAACTCAAAAATAAGCTCATCATGTACTTGAAGCACCATATTAGATTTTAGCTTATTGCTTACAATTAAATTATTAATATTAATCATTGCAATTTTAATCATTTCAGATGCGGTTCCTTGTATTGGCATATTTATAGTAGCTCGCTTTTCTGAATTAACAACATTATTATTCAAAGCATTTAAATTACTAGTATCTCTTTTACGCCCAAAAAGTGTAGATATATATCCATCTTTTTTAGCTTTTTGTATCGTATTATCTATAAATAATCTAATGTTAGGATATGTCTTGAAATATTGATCAATTAATTTTTTAGCTGAAACCATACTAATATTAAGCTCCTTACACATTCTAAATGGACCCGCACCATACATTATCCCATAATTAACTATTTTAGCTTGCCTTCTTTGATCAGGCGTAACGCTTGAAACTTTTACGTTATGGACAAGAGATGCCGTCCTTGAATGGACATCTTCATTTTTTCTAAAAGCATCCAACAATGCAGGCTCTTTTGAAAAATGTGCCATAACTCTAAGTTCTATTTGAGAATAATCAGCAGAAATTAGCATCCATTTTTTTCTTTGAGGCTTAAAAGCCTTCCTTATTTCTTTACCTATAGCTGTTTTTATAGGAATATTCTGAAAATTTGGCTTCGTGCTAGAAAGTCTGCCAGTAGAGGCGACCGTTTGATTAAAAGAAGTATGCACTCTATTGGTGTTTGCATTCAAAAATTTAGGAATACCATCTAAATAAGTAGTTTTCAATTTATTTAAGTGCCTATAATCAAGTATACTTTCTGGCAGAGGATGAACCTTCTTTAAGACCTCTAATACTTCTACTGCCGTACTTCTTTTTCGCACCTCTTTTAACCCTAGCTCATCAAATAGGACCTGAGCTAATTGTTGAGGAGAATTAACATTAAAATTCCTTCCTGAATGGTTGTAAATTTTATCTAATAATAAATCAATATTAGCACAAATTTTATCAGAGATTAATTTTAAAACTTCCAGATCAACAAACAATCCATTTTGCTCAATAATAACAAGAACATTAATAAAGGGGATTTCTATATTTTTAAATAAATCCCATAAACTATTTTGTTTTAGCTTATCTTTCAATAAATAATATAGCTTAAAAGTTACATCTACGTTTTCACAGGTATAATTCTTTAAAATCTGCAAATCAACTTCTGAAATACATATTTGATTTCCCTTGTAACCCAAAATATCTTCAATATTTATTTTTTGATAATCTAAATATTTTAAAGATAACTCATCCAAATTATATGAATTTTTAGTAGGATTCAGTAAATGAGCAGCAATCATCGTATCAAAGTAGATATTATGAACCTTGACATCTAAAGCGGATAAAACAAGACAATTATACTTCATATTATGGCCAACAAACATCTTTTGAGGGTCTTCAAACACATCTTTCAATTGATTAATAATAAGATTTTTGCTTAAATCATAGCCTTCTAATTTGCCATTAAAAATTAAAGGAATATAGAAAGCCTGATTTTTATAAAAAGAGAATGAAATGCCTATAATTTCTGCATCTAATGGATTAGTGCTTGTTGTCTCTAAACTAAATGATACAACATCATGCTTGACAATATTTTTCTTTAATTTTTTTAAATCCTTCAAATTTAAAATCGAAATATATTGCTTATTTGAATTTTCAAGCTTTTTTAATGACGGTTCTTCAAAATTAATGTTTAACTTTTTATTGATTGAATCAATCATAGAAGGCATTTCAAAATCAATAAAATCCTGAGATATATTTTTCCAAACAATATCTTTCGTCCACATTTTATTTAAATCAATATTAATGGGAACATCTCTATCTAGAGAAACTAATTTATTAGAAAGTTCAATTGTTTGTACTTGATTTTTTATCATACCCTTAATTCTATCATTTAATATATTGTCTGAATTTTCAATAATACTAGCGACAGACCCAAATTGATTGATTAGCTTTGCAGCTGTCTTGGGACCTATACCACTAACTCCTGGAATATTATCTGAAGAATCACCCATCAATGATAATAAATCACATATTTTTTCTGGAGTAACATTCCATTTTTTTTGGACATTAGCCTCATCATATATAACTGGCCCCGAATATTTATTACCTGGATTATAAACAAACACATTTTTACATACTAATTGCATAATATCCTTATCACCTGTAACAATGTATGTTTCTAGTTTTTCTGATTTAATATATTTTGTTATAGTTGCTATTACATCATCCGCTTCATAGCCATCCTTCATAAGAATATTCATATTGCTTCTTTCAATCATCCTTATTATTTCTTTAATTTGTATGCTTAAATCATCTGGCATTTTTACTCTATTGGCTTTGTAAGCAGAATACATATTGTGCCTAAAAGTTGGTTTTTTAGAATCCATTGTAATTGCAATATAATCAGGAGATTCTTCATTTAAAATCTTAATAATTGAATTAAAAAAGCCATATATTGCTGAAGTTGGAAATCCTTTTTTAGTATAAAGAGGATTATTTATAAATGCATAGAAGGCTCTAAATATTAAAGCCATACCATCAATTAAAAATAATTTTTTCATTTAAGGATTTATTCGAGTCATAGTTCTAGCAAAGGGAACCGTCTCTCTTATATGAGAAATTCCACAAATCCAAGCAACTACCCTTTCTAAACCCATGCCAAATCCAGAGTGAGGAACAGAGCCATATCTTCTTAAATCTAAATACCATTCATAGTCACTCTCATTTAGATTTTCTTTTTTAATTCTATCTAATAAAACATCTATATCTGTCTCTCTTTCAGACCCTCCAACAATTTCTCCGTACCCTTCTGGTGCTAATATATCCATACTTAAAACGAGTTTGTCATTATCTGGATCCCTTCTCATATAAAATGCTTTAATATCTTTAGGCCAACCATAAACAACAACAGGCTTATCATATTGTTCTGATATAAAAGTATCTTCTTTTGCCCCAAAATCTTCTCCCCAATTAATATCAAATCCATTTTTTTGAAGCAAGTCTACACTATCTGAATAGCTTATCCTTGGAAAGGGAGCTACAATTTTATTCAAATTATCTATATCTCTATTCAAAATATTCAAATCCTGAGATTTATTTTTAACAACTTGTTTAACTACATAAGATATTAAATTTTCGGCCCACTGAATATCTTCTTCAATACCACAGAATGCAATTTCAGGCTCAACCATCCAAAACTCAGTTAAATGACGTCTCGTTTTACTCTTTTCAGCTCTAAAGCATGGCCCAAAATTATAGTGACGACCAAATGCCATAGCAGAAGCTTCTCCATATAATTGTCCTGTCTGAGCTAAATACGCCATTTTATCAAAATACTTTGTTCCAAAAAGAGTTGAAGTTCCTTCTGCAGCATTAGGAGTTAAAATAGGACTATCAATCAAAGTAAAGTCATTAGAGTCAAAGAAATCACGAATAGATTTGATTATCTGATGTCTAATTTTTAATATTGCATATTGCTTTTTAGATCTTAGCCAAAGATGTCTATGATTCATTAAAAAATCAGCTCCGTGCTCTTTTGGAGAAATTGGATAATTTTTACTTATCTGCAATACTTTTAAATCATATGCAATTAATTCAATTCCTCCAATAGCTCTTTCATTACTCACTACTTTTCCACAGACTTGGATTGAAGATTCTTGAGATAATCCCTTAAAGAGTTCAAACTTTTCTTCGCCAACATCATTTTTTGAAAAGATACACTGCAATAATCCAAATCCATCTCGAAATGTCAAAAACCCAATCTTACCACTTCTTCTAGAGCTATAAACCCATCCTTTCAAAGTAACATCTTTGCCTACATATTTACCTAAATCTTTTGATAGAATATTCATATTTACCAAGTTGCAATTATATTAGCCACAATATTTTCAGACATTTTCTTAGAAGCAATTTTAATTGCTGAATCTCTTGCAAGCCCAAATTCATCTTCATCTTCTGAATCCGTCAATCCGTCACCATCATTATCAATGCCATCATCCGATATATCTGATTTAGTTGCACTATAAACCCCAAAAGAAGATATTTCATTTGAAAAAATCAATTTATCTTCCAATAAATCATACCAAGAAACTTTAGCTTTAATAGTAACTCTCCATTCATCTACTAATTCGTATGCAACATTATCATAAGAAGAAAAAGTATAAGGTTTATCATCAACTGAATTTATAGTTATATCTAACCTACTCTTTGCTTCATTAAGACTTGTTAATTTAAGAACATTTTCCTTTAATAGAGTATCATATATTTCATTTTCTAAAACTTCCATAACTAAATATTCTGTAGAATTATTAATAATGGGTAAAATATTTACATTATCTATGTGTGCAGGCAATGAGCCTTTAAATGAATAATAAGAACATGACACAACAAATAATAAGCTCGCTAAAAAATATTTATTCTTCAATTCCATACTCTTTGATTTTCCTATACAATGTTCTCTCAGAAATATCCAAAACAGCCGCCGCCTTTCTTCTATTCCCTTCCATTTTTCTTAATGTTCGTTCTATAATCTCACCTTCAATATCTTGCATAGTAACTTGCCCAACCGAGTCATCTTGTAATGCAAAAGCTTTTGCATCATCAATTTCTTTATTTTCATTTTTCATATTATCAAAATTTGATTCTTTAGGCAAAAAATATGTATTTGAATTTACACTATTTTGATAAACATCATCTAAACCTTTTGAATTTAAAAACATTTGCTTAATATCATTGACATCTTGCCTTAAATAAAGGAGCTGCTTTAATATTAATTCTCGCTCTAGTTTATCGGAATCTGAATCTAGCTTCAAAGGAAGACTTTTACTGCTAGAATTATATTCATCTAAATTTATTTGAGAACGAACCATATCTCTTGTAACTCTACTCCCTTTATTTATAACCAATATACTTTCTACAACATTTTTTAATTCTCTTATATTGCCAGGCCAAGAGTAATTTTTCATTAATAATATAGCCTCTGCTGAAAATCCTTTATACGAAATACTATTCCTTGCTGTAAATTGGAGAGAAAACCTATCTATCAAGTCATCCAAATCCTCTAAATGATTCTTCAAATCAGGAACTCTTATATTTATTGTTTTAAGCCTGTAATATAGATCTTGCCTAAAATTATTTTTATCAACCTCACTTGAAAGGTCTTTATTGGTTGCAGCTATGATTCTAACATCAACTTTTTTAGATTTTGCTTCACCAACCCTTAAAAATTCACCTTGTTCAATAACTCTAAGTAGCTTTGCTTGTGTTTCTAATGGTAGCTCGCCTATCTCATCTAAAAATATTGTACCTTTATCTGCAGACTCAAAATACCCTTTTCTATTCTCTGTTGCTCCTGTAAAAGATCCTTTTTTATGCCCGAAAAGTTCACTCTCAATAATACCCGAAGGAATAGCTGCGCAATTAACAGTAATAAGTTCTCGAAATTTACGACGACTATTTTTATGAATTGCCTTTGCTACCATTTCTTTTCCTGAGCCTGAAGAGCCTGTAACAAGCACTGATATATCTGTGTCAGCAATCTGACTTATTAAAACAAGCATTTCTTCAATTAAGCTTGATTTACCAATAATACCTACAGATTTTCTTATTTTATCAGTTTGCATTAATTCCTCCTTATTAGAGACCTTTTTGGCCTATATCTTTTCTGTAGTACATACCTTCAAATTTTATATTTTCAATTTGAGCATAAACATTTTTAATTCCATTTCTTAAATTAGAGCCATAACTAACAACATTTAAAACTCTTCCCCCTGCAACAAGCAAATTACTATTAGAATAAATTGTTCCTGCATGAAAAATAAACCCAGCGCCACTATTTTGTTTAATTTTATCTAATGATATTTTTTGACCTTTTTTATATTTATCAGGGTATCCTTTTGAGGCCAGCACTACAGTTATATAAGTTTCATCACTAAAATGAATGGGTAAATCCTTCAATTTTCCCTTTATTGATTCTTTAATTAATTTAAACAAAGAAGTTTTAAGCCTAGGAATAACGACTTGAGTTTCAGGATCCCCCATTCTTACATTAAATTCAATAACATAGGGTCTTTCTTCAACTATCATTAACCCCACATACAAAAAACCCAAATAAGGATGACCTTCATCTGCAATTCCTTTTAAAGTAGGTTTAATTATATTATTCTCGACATTTTCAAGCAATTGCGGTGTGCATATTTTAGTAGGAGAATAGGCCCCCATTCCACCAGTGTTGCCACCTTTATCTCCATCAAAAACTCTTTTATGATCTTGCGCATCTCCTATAATCTTATAATCAGAGCCATCACATATGGCAAAAATAGATAATTCCTCTCCAACCAAGCACTCTTCAATTGAAATCTTATCTGATGCTTCACCAAACTTTTTATTAACAAATAATTCACTTAAAGCCTCCTCAAAATCTTGCTCTGAATGACAAATAAAAACACCTTTTCCTGAAGCTAGTCCATCAGCCTTAAGTACAATAGGTAACCCTAAATCTTTCTTAATTTTATAAGCATCTTCAATATTATCACACTCAAAATATTTAGGCTGCGGAATATTATTTTTACTCATAAATTTTCTTGCAAATAATTTACTACCCTCCAATTGAGATGCAAATTTATCTGGGCCAAAAATTTCAATGTTTCTATCTTTAAAAAAGTCAACAATACCTTCGTTTAAAGGTCCTTCTGGACCAACGACTATCACATCAATACCTTTTTCTTTCACATATCTATAAATTGAATCAAAATCATAAATATCTATATCGTAGTTTTTGGCCAATTCAAGTGTCCCACCATTTCCAGGAATGCAATGAACTTCTTCTACGAACTTATCATTTGAAATCTTATATGCTAAAGTATGCTCTCTTCCTCCAGAACCAATTATTAGTACTTTATTCATAATTTTCTCCATTTATAAATTTTTCTGAATTTCATCAATTTTATCTCTTAAAACAGCTGCTTTTTCAAACTGTAAATCTCTCGATGCCTTAAACATTCTTTTCTTTAAATTTTCTACTTCTAGCTTATCCAAACTATCAAGTTCAATCTTCAATTCTTCAGCGTCAGATTTCTGCTCGTCTGCGATTCTAGTTGAAAGGTTTATATCTTGAATAGATTTACTAATCGTTTTGGGTGTAATTTTATTAACTAAATTATATTTTTTTTGAATTTCTCTTCTTCTTTTAGTTTCTTTTATTAATTTATTCATAGACTTTGTTATTTTATCTGCAAATAAAATCACCTTGCCTTTAACATTTCGTGCAGCTCTGCCTGATAATTGCATCAATGAAGTCTCTGACCTTAGAAACCCTTCTTTATCAGCATCAATAACAGCAACCAAGGAAACCTCTGGAATATCAAGTCCTTCTCTGAGTAAATTAATTCCTACTAATACATCAAACTCTCCCTTCCTAAGAGATCGAATTATTTTGACTCGATCGATTGTGTTTATATCACTATGTAAATACTCAGACTTTATATTAAAATCTTTAAGATACCCAGATAAATCTTCAGCCATTTTTTTTGTAAGAGTAGTAATTAAAACACGATGCCTGGCATCTATTGCTAAATTTATTTCGGAAATCAGGCAATCAATCTGGTTTTTAGTTGGCTGAACCTCTATTATGGGGTCAAGTAGTCCCGTTGGACGAATAATTTGCTCTACAATTTCTCCTTCACTTTTTTCTATTTCATAATTTGATGGTGTTGCTGAAACATAAACCACTTGATTTAAAGATTTATCAAACTCATCATATTTCATAGGCCGATTATCTAATGCAGAAGGAAGTCTAAAACCGTGAGATATTAATGTTTCCTTGCGAGATCTATCTCCATTATACATTGCTCTAACCTGAGGCAATGACACATGAGACTCATCAATAAAAGTAATAAAGTCTGAAGGAAAGAAATCTATCAATGTAAAAGGTCTTTCACCTTTATTTCTTCCATCTAGATGACGCGAGTAATTCTCTATACCTGAGCAATAACCTAGCTCCATCATCATCTCTAAGTCATAAAGAGTCCTTTGCTTTATCCTTTGTGCCTCAATCAATTTATTTTCTTTTTCAAAATAATCAATTCTACTTTTCAATTCATCATGAATATCATTAGATGCTCTTTTAATATTATCTCTATCTATCATAAAATGTTTAGCAGGGTAAATAACAATACTTTCTATTTTATCTAATTCTTTACCGCTAATAGGATCAAACCTATAAATATATTCTACACTGTCTGCAAAAAGCTCCACTCTAATAGGATATTCATCATATATTGGGAAAATTTCAAAATTCTCACCTAACAGCCTAAATGTACCTGGCTCTAAAACCATATCATTTCTTATATAATGCATGTCAATTAAACGACTCATAGCATCCTTAATTTCTATTTTCCCAACATCAATAGAAAGATACGATTTATTATAATTTTCTGGCGAACCTATTCCATATATACAGCTAACACTAGAAATAATAACAACATCTTTTCTTGAAGCCAAAGAAGCAGTAGCTTTAAGTCTTAATCTGTCAATTTCTTCGTCAATCGATGAATCCTTTTCAATAAATGTATCAGTTACTGGCAAATATGCTTCTGGCTGATAATAATCATAATATGAAATGAAAAATTCAACAGCATTGTTAGGAAACAAGCTTTTAAACTCTCCATAAAGCTGTGCAGCCAAAGTCTTATTATGAGATAGAATTAATGCAGGTCTTTGCAAAGACTCTATGACATTTGCCATAGTAAAAGTTTTGCCAGAACCAGTAACACCTAACAAGGTATTATACTTTTTCTTACTATCTATCAAATTACATAGCTGATCAATTGCTTTAATTTGATCACCTTTAGCTGAAAAAGAACTCTTTAATAAAAAGTCTGTCATATTGTCTTAAATATAATAATTCTTCTCTTAAAATAAAATGACATATTTACATGTTTTATATTTTTATTTTTATTTTTAAAATATAGGTATGAAAATTGCAACATTAGGAGCTGGTTGTTTTTGGTGTGTTGAAGCCATATTTGAATCAGTTTTAGGAATCATAGATGTTTCATCAGGTTATTCCGGAGGAACAACTCAAAACCCAACTTACAATGATGTTTGTTCTGGAAAAACAGGTCACGCAGAAGTTGTTCAGCTCACTTATGACCCTAGTATAATTTCTTTCACAGAAATACTGAATATATTTTGGCAAACCCATGATCCTACTACATTAAATAGGCAAGGAGCTGATATTGGCACGCAATATAGATCTATAATTCTATATCATGATAAAATTCAGAAAAAGATAGCTCAGGATATTATGCTAAAAATAGACCAAGGTGATTTTTTCAAATCAAAAGTTGTAACAGAAATCTCTCCATTTCAAAAACTTTACAAAGCCGAAGAAATCCACCAAAATTATTTTAAAAAAAACCCTAACGTTCCATATTGTCAATTTGTAATAAAGCCGAAGCTAGATAAATTTTTGTCTAGGCAATAATATGCAATTAAAGGTATTTGTTAAAATTCCCACAAATCCTCTTTTTGTCCAAACTTATTATTAATCCATCTTGCATACACAAACAACAAATCTGAAAGACGATTCAAATAAATTACTACATTATTATCAATTTTTTCTTTTTCAGATAAACAAACACATTTTCTCTCTACTCTTCTGCAAACTGTCCTTGAAAAATGAAAATATGCCCCTACTAAATTTCCAGATGGCAAAACAAAGGATTTAAGAGGTTTTAAATCTTTATTTAGCAAATCTATTTGATTTTCAAGAAAGACTACATCAGAAGATTTTACCTTAGGAAATTTATCACTATTTTCATCATCTGTAAGAGCTAATATAGTCCCCAAATTAAACAAATCATTCTGCACTTTTTTAATAGGACTAAATATATCTTTTTTATAATTATCAAATTCTGGATTTTGATTAATCAATGCCCTGCATACACCAAGCAATGAGTTGAGTTCATCTACTTCACCATAACAATTAACTCGCAAGTTAGATTTAGATACTTTTTTAGTACCGATTAAATCAGTTTTACCAAAATCACCTTTCTTAGTATAAACTTTATTAATTATAATATTTGTTTTTTTTGAC
>MDTB01136341.1_pt1 | contig 11719 bp, 12 predicted proteins | sample 811161 | NCBI WGS metagenome assembly MDTB01 (sample SAMN05326650, study PRJNA326480) | marine metagenome | isolation source: seawater | place: Mediterranean Sea | collected 2009
CATCACTATTGTTTTTAGACAATGACACCCTTTCAACAACTAAAAACAATCTTCAAACAAATAATGTTTTCTATCTTCGTGAATATGTATTTTCGCTTACTCATCATCGGATTTTTTTTTGGCTCTTGTACACCTAGAGTCATACAATATCAATATGAAAAAGCAGATTTCGCCAATTACCATAGTTTCTTTATTTTAAATTCTAAATCTGATCACCTCAGTGCTGTTGAATCAGATGAGGTAAATAACCGCATTGAACCCTTTATTATTGATGAAATGAGCCGCAGAGGCTACATAGTAGATGCAAAAACTCCAGATGTAATCCTAAGATTTGAAATTATCTATGGTTCTGAAAAATCCAATAATACAAACCAAGGGAGTTTTAATATGATCTATTACCCCAAAATCAATAATGATATTGTAGGAGCCGTACTGATTGAATTAGTGGACAACAATACCAAAAAGTTGATTTGGCAGTCAAGTATCGATGCCAATCAGACGATAAAAAAAAGAAAAGAAAAAGATCCATTGAAAAAAATAGTGATCCATCTTTTTAATACCTATTTATACCAAGCAGGTAATCCAATTCCAGACGAGCAATTAAAAATCAAATGACCGACTACGGATTTTTATCTTTAATTCCACCCATTATAGCCATATTTTTGGCGATTAGAACCAAGCAAGTAATTTTTTCCCTTCTACTGGGTATCACCATTGGCTGGATCATCATCAGTGAAGGCAATCTTTTTTTGGGACTTATTGCTACGGTTGAAGCCATCATTGATGTCTTTCGCATTCAAGGGAATACGCGTACCGTCGTATTTACGCTTTTGATTGGGGCCTTGATTCAATTGATCAAATTCTCAGGGGGCGTCGATGGATTTATCGGCCTCATTCAAAAAAAGCTAGCACAAACTAAAAACCCCAAAAGGAATATTCAACTGGCTGCAGGTCTTACTGGATTTCTCATATTTATTGAATCAAATATTTCAATTTTAGCGGTGGGTACTGCATTCAAACCCCTTTTTGATAAATATGATATGGCCAAAGAAAAATTGGCCTATTTGGCAGATAGTAGTTCGGCACCGGCATGTATCTTATTTCCACTCAATGCGTGGGGTGCCTATATCATGGGCTTGCTAATGGCTTATGAACATTTAGATCCATTTAAGATGCTTGTATATTCTATCCCTTTCAATTTTTATCCTATCCTTACCTTATTCTTCTTATTCTATTTGTCATACACAGGAAAATCCTATGGCCCCATGCGAGCATTTGAACAACATATCAAAGAGGGCATAACAGAAGAAAAAGCTGTTATTCATTCGGGAAATCCCCATTTAATGATTTGGCCATTAGCTGCAATGGTTCTTTCTATGCCTTTCTTTTTGGTTTACACAGGTTGGAAAGATCCTTTTACAGGTGACTTGAGTGCTGCTATTTGGAACAGTATTGGCAATGGCTCAGGGAGCAGTGCTGTAACCTATGCTATTGTATTTGCTTTGTTTACCGCGGCGCTTATGATGGGTACACAAAAAAAAATCACACTAGCAACCTTTTTTAGTGAATCCATAAAAGGCATGAATGACATGCTGGTTATGGCCATCTTAATGGTGCTGGCCTTTACCTTAGGGGCCTTATGTAAAGAATTGGGAACCGGAATCTATGTCGCTCAAGTTACCTCCAACTGGCTTTCACCAGGTATGGCTCCCTTTGTCCTTTTCATCACAAGTTGTTTCGTTTCCTTTTCAACGGGTACCTCTTGGGGTACTTTTGCCATCATGATCAGCATTGTCGTGCCTTTGATTGAAACCATGGGATTACACCCCTATTTAAGCTTAGCCGCAGTTTTAGGTGGAGGTGTTTTTGGAGACCATTGTTCTCCTATATCTGATACAACACTCATCGCTTCGGTAGCTACGAAAAGTAATCATATTGATCACATCAAAACACAATTGCCCTATGCCCTCTTGACAGGCAGCTTAGCAGGCCTTTTTTATCTTATTGTAGGCTTTTTAATCACATAAAATCGTCACTAAAAATACTTGGAGCTACTTCACGCAGATTGTATTGACTTGCCATGACTTCTCCATAAGCACCTACCGAACGAATAGCGAGCAAATCTCCTCTTTTAGTTTCTGGCAATGAAAGGCCCCTCGCAAAAGCATCTGATGTTTCACATATGGGTCCCACAACATCATAAACAACTGACCCCTCTTGTGAAGAGAGATTTTCAATAAAATGAAAGGAGCGATATAAGGCCGGTCTAATCAACTCGGTCATACCTGCGTCAAGAATCATAAAACTGGTCCGTTCAGCCGGTTTAATATACAGTACACGAGCAATCAAAGAGCCACATTGAGCGACCAAAGATCTGCCCAATTCAAAATGCAAGATTTGATTTGGCAAGAGAGTTAAATTCTTTTTAAAACAGTCAAAGTACCCCTTAAAATCAGCAATAGAATTTGCCTCAGGCTGATCATAATCGATACCTAAACCTCCGCCAACATTGATATGAGGCAGTTCAAATGAATGATCAAGTAACAAACGTTGGACCTCATTGCACCGATCTACAAGTTCTTTAAACCTTGAAAGATCCATTATTTGAGAACCTATATGAAAATGAATCCCTATAAATTCAGTATGTTCCAACGATTTTATCAAAGGAATGGCTAAGTTAAGCTCTTCTAAAGTGATTCCGAATTTGTTATCCCGCTTGCCTGTCGTAATGTACTCATGGGTACCTGCATCCACATTTGGATTAATTCGTAAAGCATATCGAGTTTTTTTACCCGAAACACCAGATAACTGATCCAATACTTTCAACTCTTGCAATGATTCAACATTAAAAGCGAAAATATCGTGCTTTAATCCTAATTTAATTTCTTTGTCCGTCTTACCCACTCCAGCAAATAAGATATTTCTGGGATTAAAACCCATCTCAACCGCTCTATTGACCTCATTTCCACTCACACAATCAGCCCCCAACCCAAACTTCAACACTTCCTTAAGAATACGTCGATTAGAATTTGCCTTGAAGGCATAATGAATCTGGTAGGGTCCATTGCCTAAACCTTCCTGAGCCGTTCTGATGGTCTTTTGAAGGAGGGCTGTATCGTAATAATAAAATGGCGTTTCAATGGATCGAAAATGATCTGAATTAGCATAAATTGACATTAGCTGCAATATTTTTTCTTGGCAATAGATGAACCCTCGACATTGAGACGTTCTGCATGACTAAAATCTTCACAGGCCGATTCAACCTTCTTCAAAGAGATTTTTAAAGCTCCACGGTAATAAAAGGCATCCCCGTAATCAGGATTTAACTTAATGGCCTTTTTATAAGACTTGAGTGCGTCGTCGAAATAACCCATTTGATGGGCTCCTTTGGCAAGCCAGAAATGAGATTGTGCAAAATTAGGACCCCACTTAACGGCTTTTTGAGCTGCCAATACAGCTTGCTCGAAATCTCCTGACTCATATTTGACCTTAGCTATACTGGTTTGTGCTTTGATATTTTTCTTGTCTAATTCTAGTATTTTTTGAAAATCATTCAAGGCATTTTCATATTCACCGATTTCCTCAAAGCTCCTACCCCTATTGTATAGTAGAGCTACAGTAGGTCCGTGTCCAGACAAGTAATTAGAATAAGAAACAATCGCCTCATCATAAGCCCCTTGCTCAAAATAATCATCGGCAACTTGTGTGTGCTCTACACAACTACAAACGGCGATTATTAGAAAAACAATAAAATATTTCATATCTTAAATCTCGCTTGTTTAACATTAAAGTTATTCATAATCTTTACCAAATTTAATATTTTTATAATCTACTATGGTACAAGTGGCATGTCCAAAAAACATTTGTGCTTCGATCTTCAGTGGCAGCTGATCTTTGTCTGCAGAAATCCAAGCAGTAATCGGGGACTCTCCCCTAAAAATATCATTATCAGGTAAAATGGGCTGCACTTGATGTGCCATTCGTTTACCAACCTTAGATTTTAGTAGTTTCTTACCCTTATAAATCAAACCAAAATCATAAAAGATCTCATCATAAAAGGCTTTGAACCTTATGGTATCACTTGGCATTAATTTGTTAAAATCTATATTTCTCAACTTCAAGTAGCCACTCATCAAATCATTCATTTCCCCCTCATAATCAAAATACTGGGTTGGTTTTTTCTTTTCTTTTCTGACCTTGTCTACCTTAATTCGATGTGCCTTTTTATCAAAATAAACTTCATCTCGACGAGTGTATCTCCCCTCCTCTATATCCGAATAAGTTGTTAAAGGCAGTAAATCCGACTTTTCTATAAAAGCTCCCCAAGTATCATCCACTTTGGTAAACAAACTCAGAAAACCCGCCGTTTGGCCTGATACCTCTACCTGATAACAGTCCTCGTCATAAAACATCGTATCTAAGACTTGTAGTGAAGCGGATCCTACCGTAAACCAACCATAATTCAGATTGAATTTTAATTGCTCTCCTGAGATAAAATTATTTTCAGATGACAATTCTTGAATTTCTGTCTGGGCCATACTACAAGTACTCATGAGTCCTAAAAAAAGAATAATATAAATTTTCATCAACCTAAATAAATATTAACATCCCAATCAAAAACCTATATCTCCTTCGAAGCTAAGTTAAACAGCAACATTATTTTCTCTCAAGGCTGCGTTTAACGATGTTTTCTTATCCGTACTTGTCTTTCTTTGTCCAATGATCATAGCGCAGGGTACGTTAAATTCGCCTGCAGGGAATTTTTTTGTATAAGACCCCGGTATTACCACAGACCGCTCAGGTACATAGCCCTTGTACTCCACAGGCTCACTCTCTGTCACATCGATGATCTTAGAGCTGGCAGTCAACACCACATTGGCGCCAAGTACTGCCTCTTTACCTATCCTAATTCCTTCAACTACAATGCATCTAGAGCCAATAAAGGCGTCATCTTCAATGATAACAGGAGCTGCTTGCACAGGCTCTAAGACCCCTCCAATACCTACCCCTCCGCTCAAGTGAACATTCTTACCTATTTGGGCGCAACTTCCTACTGTCGCCCAGGTATCTACCATGGTACCTTCATCTACATAGGCCCCAATATTTACATACGACGGCATTAAAATACAACCTTTGCTAATGAATGATCCATATCTAGCTACTGCATGGGGAACGACACGAACTCCCAATAAATCATATCCCGATTTTAATTTTATTTTATCGTGAAATTGAAAGGGTCCCACTTCAATAAGTTGCATTTTCATTAAAGGAAAATATAAGATCACGGCTTTCTTGAGCCACTTATTTACTTGCCATACACCATTTACGGGCTCCGCAATTCTTCTGCGTCCGATATCAAGATCATCCAGCACCGTTTTGATGGCAAGAATAACCTCTTTTTCGACTAACAACGACCTATCGACCCAAGCATTTTCTATTAGTTTCTCTAAATCCATAAACAGTAATATTATTTACTAAACATCATCATCTTTCATTTTAACCCGTAAAAAGTTAAAATAATTCGTTCGCTAATCTAATCACCCTTTTGATTTAAGCAATGATTAGACCAAACATTATAGATTAAATGTATAAAATTAATGATTAATGAAGTTCATTTATTCAGTATTTTGAAATGATAATGTAATCAAAACGAATCCAAAAATCCCCACTAAAATGGATGCATTATTAAATAAGCTATGCTTTTTTTACTCGTCTTTAATCTATGGAGTGGAATTCTTTCACCCCTATATTTACTATCATTATCAGAGTTCTATTCATTCTACTCCGCTTAAAAAGCTTTAATAAAATCTTATCTATTACATTAAAATAAAATACTCATATCATTGAAATATAAGTTATTATAATTTCTAAATAAGTATATCTAAATTAATTTTTAGATTAGTCTAAAAATTTAATTAGCTTTGCCTTGTGGAAAAGTCTCTTAGTCTTACTGAAGAAAATTACATTAAGGCTATTTTTCAAATAGGAACTACTCCGGAGTCCAATGTCTCTACCAATGCTTTGGCCGATAATTTACAAACAAAGCCTGCCACTGTAAGCGATATGATCAAAAAGCTTTCTTATAAAAAATTAATTTTTTATAAGAAATATAAGGGAGTTACTTTATCAGCATCAGGCTCAAAAGAGGCCTTAAAAATTATAAGAAAGCATAGGTTGTGGGAAGTCTTTTTGGTGAATCATTTATATTTTAAATGGGATCAAGTGCACGAAATTGCAGAACAATTGGAACACATAAAATCTTCCGAACTGATCAATCGATTGGATGACTTTCTTGGAAATCCAACCATCGATCCACACGGAGATCCTATACCTGATGCCAACGGTCAAGTTCAACTAGGCCCTTCGAAGTTATTATCCGAAATGACCTCTCATGAAAACGGAATTATAGTGGGTGTGAAAAATGAAAATCCCCTTCTCTTACAGCATCTAGATAAAATAAATATCCGATTAGGATTACACATTGAAGTGACAGAGGTCAATGATTTTGATCAATCTATGCAGGTTAAATTGGCAGATTTAGGTACGCTGTTTCTTTCCGAAAAAATTACTTCTCAAATATTAATTGCAAAAAATTTATGATCCTGCTTTTAAATTTAGAAAAATTATTTACTCCCCTGCTTAATCAAGCCTATATATCCTTATTTTTTACTGCTCTTTTAATTTTGTTTTTTATTCTCAAGAAATATCAATATTCACTGCGGTCGCTACTTCCATTTAAATATGTCGAAAAATCTATCACTGAAGATCTGCTCAAACAGCTCTATCATATAACCTCCAGTCAAAAGACCACGGACTTTAGGATGCTTTCAGGAGCCTTAAAAATACCAGAAAGAAAAATATTAAAAGTCGTTGAATCAATGACTCAAAACGGACTAATTCATATATCTGAAGGCCATGTTACGCTGACCAAAACTGGAAAAAACTATGCTCTCAGCATCATCAGAATTCACCGATTATGGGAAAAATATCTTTCGGAGAAAACTGGTTTTGATAAATCCCTATGGCATGACTTGGCAGAAGCTAAAGAGCATCAATTATCAAAGGAAGAAACTGAGGCACTTTATGAAGAACTCGGGAGGCCTCGATTTGATCCACATGGTGATCCTATTCCCACTGCTTTAGGCGAAATGATTTCGGAGACTGGTACCTCTATTGTAGGCATTCCAAAAGGAACCGTTACAAAAATCATACACATTGAAGATGAGCCTAAATCAATATATCGGCAGATTATCAAAGAAAAATTGCATATCGGTGCACATGTGAAAATACTCAACTCTGATAATCATCATATCATTTTTGAGTCTGAAGGACACTCCATCCAATTGTCTACTGTCGTAGCCAGCAATATTCAAGTAGTACTTTTAAACTCACAAGAGACATACGAAGAAGGCAACGTACGTCTTTCTAGTTTGATCGAAGGGGAACATGCAACGATTTTAGGTATTTCTAGCGAATGTAGGGGTGCCAACCGGCGCAGGTTGCTAGACCTAGGATTCATCAAGGGTACTTTGCTCAACTTAGAGTACATGGGGCCTAACCAAAACCCAAGAGCCTATCGACTCCGAAATACTTTAATTGCCTTGAGAAATGATCAAGCTGATTTCATCCTGATTAAAAAAACCCAATATGACAGAACTGGAAGCTTGTGATTCATGTGCGCTGAATAATTCAGCACAACTATTAAAGCTTGGCATTAATGTAGAGAATGCTGACTACGTCATTGCCTTGGCTGGCAACCCCAATACAGGTAAAAGTACCGTCTTCAATTCCCTTACTGGACTCAAGCAGCACACGGGTAATTGGCCTGGAAAAACCGTTACCCGCGCAGAAGGAGGCTACCGCTTTAAAGATCACAAAATGAAGCTGATTGATCTGCCAGGAACCTATTCATTATTATCTACCTCCCAAGATGAAGAAATTACAAGAAATTTTATCCTCTTTGGAAAGCCGGATGTCACCATCATTGTGGTCGATGCTGCCAGAATAGAAAGGAATCTCAATTTAGTCTTACAAATACTCGAAATCACAGATCGCGCCGTGCTTTGCCTCAATCTTATGGATGAAGCGCTCAGACATCATATTGATATCGATGAACGAACCTTAGGCAAAGAACTAGGTATTCCCGTCGTTAAATGCAGTGCCATTAAGAAGCAAGGCATCTCAGAATTGATCAGCACTGTACATCAAGTGGCCACGCGGCAAATCATCTGTAAACCTCACCGCATCAAAGGGCTCTCAAAATCTGTCAAAAAAATGGTCGAAAAATTAGATAAAATAATAAGAAAAAACTACCCCGGACTACCCAACAGCAGATGGATTGCCATGCGACTCTTAGATGCAGATGCAGATATTATTAAAGCACTTAAAAATGGCGATTTTATCAATAATTAACATGAAAAACAAAGATATACAAGACCTATTGGATCTAGCCTCTGAGCTCAGATGGGAAATTGGGGAAAACTTTCATGATACTTTGGTCGAAGGTATTTATACTGATGCTGCTCAGATTGCCCAAAAGACAGAAATTAAGATAGGAGAACCTAATCCTTATAGTTTTGAAAGAAAATTAGATCAAGTACTTACCAGTAAAAAATACGGCTTCCCCGTAATGATTCTCATCCTTTCGATCATTTTATGGCTGACGATTCAAGGAGCAAATTATCCATCTAGCTTATTGGCGAGCTTCTTTTTAGAGTTTCTTTATCCCATGCTGAAGACAGGAGCTTCCCAAATAGGTCTTCCTTGGTGGTTGGATGGTTTTCTCATCGACGGAGTCTACTTGGCCTTGGGTTGGGTTATCTCGGTGATGCTTCCCCCTATGGCCATATTCTTCCCCATGTTTACCTTGCTCGAAGATTTTGGTTATTTGCCCAGAGTAGCTTTCAATCTCGATTCATTATTCAAAAAGTCTGGTGCACATGGTAAACAAGCCCTCACCATGAGTATGGGATGGGGTTGTAATGCTGCAGGCGTAGTCGCAACTCGTATCATTGACAGCCCAAGAGAACGGCTCATTGCCATTATTACCAATAACTTTTCGCTCTGCAATGGCCGATGGCCAACCCAAATATTGATCGCTACTATTTTTATCGGCGCCTTAGTACCCGATAATTTTTCATCTATTTTAGCCAGTTTAGCCGTCATTGGTATCGCTCTTTTAGGTATCGGGTTTACTTTTTTATCCTCTTGGATGTTGTCAAAAACCTTATTAAAAGGAGAAGTCTCCACCTTTGCCTTAGAATTACCTCCTTTCCGTCCTCCTAATCTCTGGACCACCCTTTATACTTCTTTGATTGATCGAACTTTAATAGTATTATGGCGAGCCATAGTCTTTGCGGCGCCTGCGGGTGCCATCATCTGGCTGATTTCCAATATTTATGTGGATGATTTAAGCTTGGCCAACATTACCATTGATTGGATGGATGGTTTTGGGCTATTTTTTGGCTTGAATGGAGTCATCTTATTGGCCTATGTGGTGGCCATTCCTGCCAATGAAATTGTCATTCCCACCATTTTGATGCTTACCGTTGCCCACCTAAATCTCATGGGAGCAGGTAACGGCGTCATGTTTGAGTTAGAATCGACAACAGAAACGGCTGCCTTGCTGCACGCGGGAGGTTGGACCCTGCTCACAGGTATTAATTTAATGCTCTTTAGTCTGCTCCATAATCCATGCAGTACGACCATTTATACCATATACCAGGAAACTAAAAGCTGGAAATGGACAGTATTTGCAAGTATCATGCCGGTGATTTTAGGCTTTTTGGTCATCTTTTTGGTTACACAAATGTGGCAATTATTCCAATGAATGGTGGTCTCGAAAATAAAAAAGTACCTTTCCCCATTGCTCAAAATAAAAAACCACGGCGGCTAACTTGCCTTGACATTGAGCATAAAATGCTACATATCACCTATCTTGTAAACATAACATGAATACACATAAAGATACCATTGTTGCTTTGTCCACCGCCCCGGGTATCGGTGCCATCGGTATTATTAGAATTTCTGGTATTGCTGCTTTTCCTATCGTCAACACATTGTTTCCAAGTAAGGACCTAAATATTCAAAAAACACATACCATACATTACGGGCATCTACTGAAAAATAATCAAATTCTTGATGAGGTAGTAGTCTCCTTGTTCAAAGGTCCCCAATCTTATACCAAGGAAGACGTCATTGAAATCTCATGTCATGGATCTCCTTACTTGCTCCAAAAAGTCATTGAAGCACTCATCGATGGAGGGGCTCGATTGGCTAAACCTGGTGAATTTACCCAAAGGGCCTTCCTCAACGGGCGATTTGATTTGGCTCAGGCAGAGGCAGTGGCAGATCTGATTGCTTCAGAGAATGAAACCTCACATCAAGCAGCGATCAACCAAATGCGAGGGGGATTTTCAGCCGAAATCAAAAAACTAAGAGAAGAATTGATCCATTTTGCCTCCATGATCGAGCTAGAACTTGATTTTGGTGAAGAAGATGTAGAATTTGCCAATCGCGAAGAGCTCAAATCATTGGTCAAGAAAATCCAAGGAGCAATCCAAGGATTGATCGAAAGCTTCAGCTTGGGAAATGTCATCAAAAAAGGCATTCCCACGGTAATCGCCGGTAAACCCAATTCAGGCAAATCTACCCTACTCAATGCCTTGCTCAATGAAGAAAAAGCCATCGTCTCGGATATCCCAGGTACTACTCGAGATTTTATTGAAGATGAAATTATTTTGACAGGTATCGCCTTTCGATTTGTAGATACGGCAGGCATCCGAGCTACCCAAGATCAAGTAGAGGCCATGGGTGTCGCTCGAACACATACCAAAATGCGGGAAGCTTCTATACTGCTCTATATGATAGACCTTCAAAATGACAGCTTGTCTGCTTATCAGGAACAATTGTCCTACTTGGAGCAGCAAGAAGTCCCTTTCATCATCGTAGGTAATAAGCTGGATCAAGCAGACCAAAATTTAAAAATGCATGTCCAAACTCATGATCGGGCAGTCTTAATCTCGGCGGCTTCTAAAACCAATCTCGAGGAATTGAAAAGCAAACTGATTGATGTCCTAGATCTGACCCAATTTAAAAATAGCAATACCATCGTGACCAATGTGCGTCATTATGAGGGGTTGATGCAAACGAAAATAGCCCTTCAAAAAGTATTACAGGGTATCGCCGATGATATTACCCATGATTTTCTGGCAGTCGACATTCGACAATCACTGTATGCCTTAGGCGAAATCACTGGCGAAATCACTACCGGCGATTTGCTAGAGAATATATTTTCTAAATTCTGTATCGGTAAGTAATGTAGTTTTCCTTCCATAATCTAATTCTTTACAAACACTCTATTTACTGATTAGAATACTCTCATTTGTTTTCCTTTGATTAGATATTATTTGTTACATTAGTGCCCCAATAGTGCCCCAACTTCTATAAGTAATATATTTTAACTAATTGATTATAAGTGTATAAATATTAAATAAACCACCAAAAGTAGTTACTGTATTGGGGAAGTAATCTCCTTTCTTTTTATTAGTTAAATTCTTCTTGTTGTGTGATTTAAGTCATTTATTTTCTTTTTACTTATGTTTACCAGAAGGCTTTAAAGGCTCTTTATAATACTTTCCCTAATAGAGATAAACTCGTTAATGACATTGTTCGAATTGGCTTCAATGAAAATTGTGAAGATCTTTTAATTAACTGTAAA
>MDTB01189836.1_pt1 | contig 11718 bp, 12 predicted proteins | sample 811161 | NCBI WGS metagenome assembly MDTB01 (sample SAMN05326650, study PRJNA326480) | marine metagenome | isolation source: seawater | place: Mediterranean Sea | collected 2009
GAGTAAGCTAGCTTGCTGTTATCTGAAGTCCAGCTCATTGATTGGTGAAATCTACCATGGTCATACTCGACTTTCTTGTATGAAGGGCTTTTTTTCTTTTTAGAGTCTGTAGAATCTTTTTCTTCTAAATGCATGAAAATTTTAAACAAAGAAAATGAGGTGTCATTATTGTTCTGCGATGTATCTTGAGTTGCTACGATGAGAGATTGAAAGTATTGATCCTTGTTATCCTTGCCAATCATCGCAATTTTTAAACTATCAGGTGAAAACTTAAAGCCGCTACCTAAAGAATTTATTGGAAGCTTAGAAGTCACACCTAGATCCTTGTATGATTCTTTTTGCGCCTTGTAGGAGTAGAAGTATGTATTCATCTTTCTTCTCCAATAGTCTTCAAATTGATCTATTGAAAGTCCTATATTTTCTTTGAATGCATCTTCAAAGCTATATAGACCAAGGCCATCTCTATGATTTAATATTTTTACAATAGAAGAGTCACCGTAGTCATTTGCTAGCAATAAGAGCTTTGAGTATCCATCCATATGAGGATCTCCCATTGACATCATTTTTCCCTTGTAGGCATGAATCTTGTGGTAAAGGTCTCCTCTGTATGGCCTCCATTTTTCAGTCATATATTCAGCCAGACCTTCCACAAACCAGCTAGGAACATCGCTATAGATCATACCAAAGGGCTCAGGTAGCCAGGTGTCTACAGCATTGAAGTATATAAGATGTTGAAGCTCGTGAGCTAGTACCTGATAAAGCCATTTGCCATCTTCAAGCCAAACTGCAGCATCATTCTGATCCACCCATATAAATGTTTGGTTTGTCCATACAGCAAAACCATTTAGTATTTCATCTTCTGATGTAAAAATTATATCCATTATTGGAGTAGACTTAATTCCAGATTGCTTTAATAATGTCGGATAAATTTGCTCAGCATATGATAAACCTTTTTGAGCAATATTTTCTAATCCTTGGTGATAGTGGACTCTGAAGTTTTCTGACTTAATCGTTTTCCAATCAAGTTCTGAGTGAGATCTTCCTGTTAACTGCCATGTAAGATTGTGTGCAATAGAAGTAGATAGTATCAATAGTAATAACAATAATTTTTTCATGCTATAATTTAAGTATTGGAGCTCATTATAGGTTATGGTTTTTGAACTATATCTAAAGGTCACAATATCATAGACCTCTATAGACTAAATAAAACAGATTTTATATTAAACTATTAAAATCTTTAAAAGTATAAAATGTGTTGTTTGATGAGATTTTTTTTGTATCAATCAGCTTAAGTCCCTCACCTCCAAATAGAACTTTTAAATTAATGGAATTAAAAAAAGAAATGATATTATCTATTTGTGAAATTGTTTTACGCAAGTTTTTTACAGTAACTGAATTACAGCATTGCCTATTACATAGGTAAAATACTGCCAAATCAATATTTTTAGTTTCAATGAAATCTTTTAAATTTCCAAGCTTGGCCTGAGACCCAGTATTGTAAACATTGTAACCTTTTTCTCTAAGTATAACTTCAGACATTACTACCCCTAAGTCTGGAATATTATCTTCAAAATTAACACAAAGTGCATTTTTAATGTTATCTTTACTATTTGGTTTATTATCACAAAATTTTTCAATAGATCTGGTAATACTTTTTCTAGAAATATACTCTTCTGTATTAGAAATTTTTTCAGATTTAACTAACTCTTCTATTATGTCGTTTGAAGGCTCAACCACACTATCAAAGATATCAGCAATTTCAATGCCACTCATATAGATATAATTTATGGTTTTGCTAGCTGAAAGAGTATCGCTACTTGCATATTGTTTAGCCAGAATTTTTGATAACTCAAAAAAGTTTAAATTTTCTACTGAGGAATGTATTTTTTCAAAAGTTTTACTACTAAGGTCAAAATTTATAATTTTCTTCTTGAATTTGCTTTTGATTATAAAATTTCTAAGGTCATGCATGGTGAATTGTCTGTGACCACCAGCTGTTTTTTCACAAGATAAAATACCTCTGTCGGTCCACCTGCGGACTGTTGACTCATTGCAGTTAAAAATTGATGCAACCTGATTAGAATTAAAGTTATTCACGTTATAATTTAATATAAACGTGCAATACGTGCAAATAAATATTGCATTTAATTAAAAAAAATCTTTAAAATACTTAACGCGCAGAACGTGCAAAATAATTTAAGATAGATTTGCTCTTTTAGTTTCTCCTTCTTGTGCATTTTTATCTTCTTCGTGGGAGCTCTTAATAATCCATCCTCCTTTACTTAGGAGCTCCTACATAACTTAGGGGTTTTTATGAACATTGTATTAATTGGAGCTACAGGTGGAATTGGGTCAGAGGTTTTAAAACAACTATCTGAAGAAAATAATTTTTTTATTGGATCTAATAAATCTGATCTTGAAAATTATTATGAGATGCATAGCTGTTATGGAGCACATTTAGATGTCATGGAAATTGAAAATTTTAATGATTTTTTTGAAGATGCAGTCAGTCATCTTGGCTCGATTGATGCAATCATAAATTGTGTTGGATCTATTTTGTTGAAGCCTTCACATCTTGTTAGTGAGGATGAAATTCTTAACACTTTTAAGTTGAATACTTTTAATTCTATCGCAACTATTAAATATGGCTATAAGTACATGCGCAAATTAGGTGGAAGTATTGTTCTTTTTTCTAGTTCTGCAGCATCAATTGGTCTTAGAAATCATGATATTATTAGTTCTTCAAAAGGAGCAATTGATTCTTTAGTTAAATCTGCAGCAATGACTTACTCCTCTAATAATATTAGAATTAATGCTGTTGCACCAGGCTTGGTTGATACAAATCTATCAAAAACAATTACAGAAAATCCACTATCGTTAAAATACTCAATTGGAATGCATCCACTTGGAAGAATTGGAAAGCCATCAAATGTAGCAGGCTGTGTAAAGTGGTTAATAGATCCAAGTAGTGATTGGGTTACGGGCCAGGTCATTGCTGTTGATGGTGGCCTAGGAAACTTGAAGTAATTTAATTGCTATGAATTTAATCGGGTATGCATGTGTAAATATTAATCTCTACAGACCAAAGTTGTTTAACAGCAGCTCTGTACCAGTTTTTACACACAGAAGTTGTGTAAAAAAGACTTTTCAAACAAAGGGTATTGATTATGTTTCTGATCTAGCTTTGAAAAATTGTTTAGATCTGAAAAAAATAATCTTATGGAATAAACAACATGGTTTTAAATTTTTTAGAATTTCATCTGATATGTTTCCTTGGAATAGTTTTTACAACCTGAAAGATCTGAAAGATTATTCTACAATTGTTAATATTCTTAATGAAATAGGTGGAATTGTTAGTAAAAATAGTATGAGAATAACTGCCCATCCTGGGCCCTTCAATATTCTATCATCAACAAAGGAGAGTGTTATTGAAAATACATTGAAAGATTTATCATGCCATGGAGAGGTTTTTGATTTGCTGGGACTTAGTAGTACTTGCTATAATAAGATTAATATACATGTTGGAGCAACATATGGTAATAAGCAAGAATCATTGAAAACATTTTGTGAGAATTATAAAAAACTTCCTTCAAATGTAAGAAAGAGGTTAACTGTTGAGAATGATGACAGAAACTCTATGTATTCCACTTTAGATCTGTATAACGGTGTATATAAAGAGATAGGAGTTCCAATCGTTTTTGATTTCCATCATCATAAGTTTTGCAATGGAGGATTGACTGAAAAAGAAGCTTTGGAGCTAGCACTCAAAACATGGCCAGAAGATGTCATTCCAGTTGTTCATTATTCTGAATCTTGTTCTATTGAAAAAAACGATTTTAGTATAAAACCGCATGCTCATTCAGATTATGTATATGAAAGAATTGAAGACTATGGCCATGTTTTTGATGTAATGATTGAAGCTAAACAAAAAGAATTGTCAGTTATTAAATATAATGAGCTTCACAGGTGATGAATTTCAATCAAAAGGTTTTAATTAGAAATTTAGATTACTTTGAAGCTGCATTCTCATTTTTAAATATAAATTTTGTTAAGTATCTAATTAGTTGGCAGCCTGTTAAGCTGATTATGTGGGATGGAATTACAACCAATGATAGAGCTCATTTTAAGTTTTGGTTTTTTAAGTGGCATGATTTTAAAGTAAAGCATAAATTCAGAACTTTTAGTAATAAAGAAATGATTTTTGAAGATTTAGGCACTCATCTTCCTTTTGGTTTGAAAGAGTGGAGGCATGAGCATGTAATTACAAAAGAAAATAATTGTGTTAGTATTACAGATAAAATTAATTTTAAGCATGAAAACCTTTTATTGGAGATTATTTTATACCCAATACTAACTCTTCCAATTATTACTAGAAGAATTTCATATAATAGATATTTCAGCTTGAGTAAAACTTAGTTTTATTTTATAATGTTAGTAGACTTTTTTTAAAAATTAAATTTGATTATGGAGAATATAATGAAGATTGCTCTTTTTGGTTCTACAGGTTTTGTGGGTTCTTATATCACTCAATCTTTAATAGAAAATAATTACAAGCCTAAGGTTTTAGTAAGGAAAGGGTCAGAAGATAAATTATATAATTTTGATCATTGTGATGTAGTTTTTGGTGATATTGATGAAATTGAGTCTGTAAAGAAAGCTATAGTTTCATGTGATGCGGTTATATACAACATTGGTTTAATCAGGGAATTTCCTGATGACGGTATTACATTTAAGAATCTTCACTTTGAAGGTTTAAAAAAATGTGTTGATGTAGCTAAGCATTTAAATGTGAAGCGATTTATATTAATGAGTGCAAATGGAGTTAAAGAGGATGGAACTGCATACCAAAGTACAAAGTATCAAGCTGAGCAGTATCTAAAACAATCTGGAATAGATTATACTATCTTTAGGCCATCGCTTATTTTTGGTCATCCAATGATGAATAGACAGATTGAGTTTTGTACTCAGCTCAAAAGTGACATGATTGATTTGCCAATTCCTGCACCTTTGTTTCACAAAGGGGTTTTACCTTTCAATGCTGGAATGTTTGAAATGTCTCCTATCCATGTAAAAAATGTTGCTGATATTTTTGTTAATTCAATTAAAATGGATAAAACAATTGGCAAATCTTATTGCTTAGGAGGCAGCAAACCAAAAAATTGGAAAAAAATTATTTTAGATATATCCAAAGCTAGCAACAAAAAAAAGTGGATGATACCAGCCCCAGTTTTTGCTGTAAAATCACTTGCTTCAGTTTTAGAGCGGTTTTCATGGTTCCCAGTTACATCCGGTCAAATTAAAATGTTGATGGAGGGAAATACCACAGACAGAAGCTACTTTGATGAATTTTCTGTAAAAGAAATTGATTTTAATGCAGACAATTTATCTTATTTGAAAAAATAGAAAATATATCAATCATATATCTATCATCAAAATAGACAAAGGGCTTTATACTTTCAAATTTGGAGCTACGGATTACTTAAAATCCATTTATTCTCTCCTGTAAAGAGCTCTCCAAGCTTTTGTACTACTTTAAGTGGTACTTTACTTGCACTATTCTGCATTCTCTCTACTGCCGCACTCGATTTTTGTACATATTTATTAGCAATTTTATTTTTTTCAGCTTCATTATGTGGAGTCATGGCATTATTTCTTGAAGAAAGGTCATTAAGATTTTTCTTTATAGTTTCTAAGTCTTGTATTGCTTTTTCTTCGGAGACTTCATCAGTTACGCTCTCCAAAATAGTTGCAATCTTTTCAAGTATTATAGTTTTTTCATTCCAAATTGAATCATGAGAGTCTCCACATGAAATAAGAAATAGACCCACAGAAATAAGTAGAAGTTTTTTCATTGTAAATTCCTTTTTGTTTGATTTAGGTTTAAACAATTTTAATGCTTATTTTATTGAAATGGAATGGAATTTATTGACTTTTGAACAGATTAGATTAGTGCTTGTTGTTTATATCAGCTCAATTGGAGCGTTTTTTTTGATTCTATATTTATACTTTAAAAAAATAATTCCTACTTGGTCTATCCATATCTATATTTTATTCTTCATTGTTTGTGCTCTTGGATGGGAAGTATGGTTTAACTATGGACTTATTGGTGGGGATAGTGTAGATATAAGAAGAGCTAAAGTTTTAGCCTCCTATTTACCAATGAACATTAATTGGATTTTAAATTCGCTGGCAGACTCAGGTACAATATGCCTTGGAGGTCTTTATTTAGCCTTAAGGATTATCAAAAACAATAGAGTTTTATATTCATGGAACTGGAAATTTTTTTTTATTTTACTAATAATATTTATATCACAAAATTTGTTTGTAGAGATGTTTCTGTATCATGATCAACTCTCTATTGATAAAGAAATTTCTTGGGCACCTCTATCACCCCTAGGACCTTATTATAATCCTGTATTGTTTTCAATTAACAATAGGAATGTATCACTCCAGAGCCAAGTTCCATGGCTATTAATGACACCAATATTTTATAAATACATAATATTCAAATTAAATAAAACAAATTGATTTAAAGCATTAGGTAATTGTAGATTTCGTCGATGTTTAAATACTTAATTATATATAAATTAATTTTTGGCTTACTTGGAAGCTTTACATTTCCAAGTTCAGATCATTGTCATGATCACCATGATTTTACTGAAGAATTCTCTTGTCTAGAATGCGATAATTCTCAAGTAAATATTTTTATTGATTCTAGTAATAAACAAACTTATTCTTGCAATCAAACGGTTGCATTGTTTTTTGATGAGTGCGTTTTCAAAAAAACTATTTTATGTAAAAACTTCTCTTCAAGAGCACCTCCGGCTTTATAACTCAAATTAAATATCGTTTTTATCTGAACATGTAGATTCAGATTTAGTTTCGCAGTTTACTGCGTAAAAATTATTTATAAAGGAGTTATAATAATGAAATCATTTAAATTTATTTTTGTACTATTTTTTGGCTTCACTTTTGCAGATTACAAAACTGATGGAGAAAGTACAAAGATAATTGTAATAATGCCTGATGAAGTTCTTTTTAATACTTCTGATGAATATATAGTAGAAGAAATAGTTGCAGCAACAACTTCTGGCTATATAAGAACTAGTATAAATGAGCCTGCATCAATTAGTCTTGGAAATGCTTATCCTAATCCTTTCAACCCTTCAACATCTTTTAAGCTTAACATAGGTAAGAGTGCATATGTTTCAGTTAAGGTTTTTAATATAGCTGGTGAGTTTGTAGATGTTATACACGAAGGTAGTTTGAGCCAAGGAGCGCACAGTATGACTTGGAATGGACATAACGTGTCAAGCGGAGTGTATTTCGTTCAAGCTATAAGTGGTGATATGATGTTAACACAGAAACTAATGCTTGTTAAGTAGATGATTTTTGAGAGGATGTAAGTTTTTACATCCTCTCAAATTTTTTTATTTGAGTTGACATGTTTATACAACCCATGAAAGCATATAAACACTTTGTGACATTATTAGTATTGCAAGGAGCCTTATTTTCTTTAACATACAATATCTCAGGTGTTGTTTTAGATTCGAAGACAAAAAATCCTATTACAGATGCAAATATTTCATTGAATTATTATGATGTTGGAACAGTTTCTAATCAGGATGGGTATTTTAACTTAATTATAAATAAGGTTACTTTTAAAAATGTTGAACTTAGCATTAAAGTAATTGGATATGAGAAAAAAAATATTTCTATTAATTTATCTGATAATATAGTTGTCTTAGGTGATATTTTTTTGACAGCGAAAAATATCGAGCTTGAATCTGTTAAAATTCATTCACACACCACTGAGTCTGTCCAAATTTCAGATGAAGTTATTTCAGGTTTAAAATTAAGTCAGAATATAAAAGGTAATCTAGCTACAACCCTTTCCAATCAGCCTAATATTGGTATTAATTCTTTGGGAATTGTTACTTCCAAGCCTTCACTTAGAGGTTTGTCAGGTGATAGATTTCTATTAACTAAAAATGGAGATGAAACAGGTGATTTATCTCAATCATCTATTGACCATGTTATTACTTTAGATATGACAGAGGTAGACCAAATTGAAATCATTAGAGGCCCTAGATCATTGCTTTATGGACCAAATGCTATTGGAGGGGTAATAAATACTAGTTTAATAGGTAGCCCTGAGGTAAGAGTTGAAAAATTTACTTCAAAGTTATTGATTGGTAAAGAATCTGTTAATAACTCTAGATATGGAAATCTTATGCTTTATATTCCTTTTTTTAAAAGATATCAAATAAATTTATTTATAAATGATCGTCAAACTGAAAATCAAACAAGCCCAATAGGTGAATTAGAAAACACTCAATCAAATGTTCAGAATTATAAATTAGGTGCAACTTATTATAGCAATAACGGCTACTTCAATGTTATGAAAGAACTTTTTTTTATGGATTATGGTATACCTCCTTATCCTAAAGCACATGAAACTGGTGTTGATATTTACCTGATTCAAGAATCGAATAAAATTAATTTTCATAGGGATATTTCAGTAAGAAGCTTCAATCAGTTAGATATAAAATATAATCGCATTGTTTATCTGCATACTGAAGATGTAAATAAGAATATTAATTATGATAATTTTTCAAAATTATATTTAAAAAAATATATTAATGGAGAAAAAAAATATATTAGAGATTATTTAGCTTTGAATTATAACTATATTGAAGACTTCCTTGATGATAGACCTATTCATATAGGTTTATCAAAAATAACTAATAACTATAAAATAGAGTTAAGTGGAAAAAATATAGTATATGGTTTTGAGTACAGCCAAAGACAGTTTTTCCCCTTTGGGTTTTATTTAACACCTAGAACCAATGAGGAGCAGATTTCTTTCTATGGCTTTAACGAATGGGAAATTAAAAAAATAGATATTGACTTATTAAGTTCATTTAGAGTTGGAAGTTTTAGAATCAATCCAGGAAATTATAATTTTAATAATGGCAATTCAAATTTAGTTCTAAAAGATGAAGATGGTAACAATGTTGAAGATGAGAATGGAAACAGCATTAGCTTAGTTCAAGATAGAGATTTTAAGAGTATGTCCTTTTCTTTTGGAATAAGGAAAGAAATTGATAAGTTGGAACTTAACAGTTGGTTCATGCATACTATGAGGCCTCCAAGAGTTGAAGAGCTTTATTCTGATGGTCCACATTTAGCATCATATGGTTTTGAAGTTGGGAATCCAAGCCTTGATGCGGAAAAAATATTTGGCATTGAGAATGCAATCAGCTATAGATCTGAATTATTAAATAGTTCTTTAGTTGTCTTCTATAACTATAGTCCGTATTTTTTTGAAATGACAAAAGATGGAAACTGTGAGATCCCAGATGATTGGCAAACTTACCAACAACATCCTTGTGCCGGTGCTGATTTTATTGAATGGGGAAGTGGTGGCCTTGGATGGTTGCATATATATAGTTCAAAAGGAAATGAAGCTGTTATGAAAGGTTTTGAATTTGACTTAGAATATTATTTCAACGAGTTTCATCTTGATTATAATTTATCATTTGTTAGAGGCGACAACATAACCTCTTTAAAGCCTTTGTCATACATAAACCCTATGAAACAGTTATTAACACTTAATTTAGATAAAGAATATTTCAATTTTCAATTCAGGTTTATGAAAACTCATCCACAGAATAGATTGGGTGAGTTCGAATCAGAAACACCTGGGTCTTTTTTAACTGATATTGTGGTAAACTATAGTTATGATAGGCATAATATCACGTTTCAATTAAATAATATTTTTGACAAAATCTATTACAACCATCTATCTAGGATCAAATCCATAGCACCAGAGGCTGGTCGAAACTTAAATATACTTTATAAGATAACAATTTAGTTTATATAGAAGTTATTGCTCGTGTATTCATGCGTATGTATGTAGAGAATGTTCAGCAACATTCATTTGTATTGTTCTTACAGGATCTGTAGTTATATAGATGGAACCCAATAAGAGACAAAGCAGGAACAAACTTTATACTGTCATTTACTAATATCAGTTGAAGTTGAACATTCAAAATCGCTAATAATAAACCAACCCAGCTAGTCCATAATGCATATTTAATGAAATTATTTTTTGTTTTTTTTGAAGATTGTATAACCGCACTAAAAGAAATGATTAAAAATACATAGTCAATCCATTGCCACCATAGAGGTGTGGTCGAACAACAGCTTGCTGAGCACGCTGATACAATGAAAATAAAGGGAGTGGCAATACAATGAATCATGCACAAGGTACTTGATATTGCCCCTATATAGTCAGACTTTTGAGATGATAAACTTAATCTCATTAGCCTAATTTCCATTCAGGGAAAGGATCTGGGAAACTTTCCCAATGATTTTTTCCCAACAACAAATCTTCATCAGTTAGGAGGCAGTTATTTAATGCTTGAGTGATTTTTTTTTCATCTAGACCCTGGCCAATAAAAACTAGTTCTTATCGCATATCTCCAAATGGCTCAACCCATTTTTCTTTAATAAAATCTATAGATTCTTGTTCTTTTGGCCAATTATCTTTAGGTATAGCTTTCCAAAATAGACCCGCAACACCGTGGTGTGCTATTCCACCTGCCTGACTCCAGTTTCCTGCTTTTAAAATTATTTGACGAGTTATAAGAAATATCAAGTAGCTAATACCAATCAATACAAAAGACCCTAAATACCAATGGTTATTATCTATTGAATGAATATAATCTAATATTTTTTGCATACAACTCCTTGATTTTGATGAACCCTCAAACTTACATCAATCAAGAATATTTATCAAAAAAAAAGCCCCTCAAATAAATGAAGGGCTCTTAAAATATTATGAAATGTTTTTTAATAGTTAGTGGGGTTGGATTGTCTTAAAAAGAACTATTAATTACATTCTGAGGTGTCTTGTGAATCTATATCTGATTGAAATATACAAGATGGATAAGGAGGACAGAATTTGTTGTTACCTATACTAGGACTACTATCTAATTGATTACATATTCCGTAGGGTATCTCACCTGAGAATTGATTATTATCTAAATACATATTAAATAAATTCGTTAGGTTTTCTATCTCAACTGGTATCTCACCTGAGAGTTGATTATTATCTAAAACTAAAAGTGACAAATTCGTTAGGTTTCCTATCTCAACTGGTATCTCACCTGTGAGGTTATTAAAAGATAAATTTAATTCTATTAAATTTATGAGGTTTCCAATCTCACTAGGAATCTCTCCTATGAGTTTATAATTATACAACCTCAACTCAGTTAAATTCGTTAGGTTCCCTATTTCAGGTGGTATTTCTCCTGGAAGTTGATTACCATTGGAATTTAAGGATGTCGTAGTTTCGATATTATAGCATTCACCCCATAGATAAACAAAATTACAGGTACCACATTCTTGAATTGTAACTCCATTTGGAACTCCACATTCATCTGCACAAGTAGTGTTGTCACCTCCACAAACCTGACAGTCATCAAGAACTGCAGTACCATTGCACTCATCATTGCAATCCATCAAATAATTAGGCTCTAATTCTGTAGTTCCACCTGTGCAAGTACCACATTCATCAATAGATGCAGTTCCATTCTCAACACCTGCACAATCTTTAGGAGGAGGTGATGCAGGGTCTTCACAAGCCATAGCAACTAAAAGTATAAACAATAATCTTTTCATTGAACTCCTTGATTTTGATGAACCTTCTAA
>MDTB01208629.1_pt1 | contig 11718 bp, 11 predicted proteins | sample 811161 | NCBI WGS metagenome assembly MDTB01 (sample SAMN05326650, study PRJNA326480) | marine metagenome | isolation source: seawater | place: Mediterranean Sea | collected 2009
AAAAGTTTTAAGAGCTGATATCGATAAAAAACAGATTGACTTTAAAATTTTAGAAAAAAAAAACAAAAAGTAATTTTATAATAAGATGGCAGATTATTTAGCAGCGATTCCTCTTGGGTTTATATTGTCTTTTTCGTTTGGACCATTGTTTTTTATTCTATTAGAAACCAGTATTTCAAAGGGGCTTAAACAAGCCTTTTTGATGGATATTGGAATCGTTTGTTCGGACTTAATATTTTTTACAATTGCTTATTTAGGTGCCAGCAAAATTATTACTGTCGAAAATCAGCCAGCTCTTTACATTTTAGGCGGAGTAATGCTATCCACTTACGGAACAGTTTCTTTTATTAAAACACAACAGAAAAAGAAAAAAATAAAAAAAGGGAAGGCTGTTGACAAACAAAACCTACTGTCTTTTCCTGTAAAAGGATTTTTATTGAACATAATCAATGTCGCTGTACTTTTTTTTTGGACAGGGATACTATTTCTCGTAGGTCCAAAATTTGATATGAACCCGATAAAAGTTTGGTCATTTTTCTTTCTAACCGTAGGAACTTACTTAACTGTTAATTTAGGAAAATACTACTTGGCTAGTAAGTTGAAGTCAAAACTAACAGACCCCTTGTTGTTTAAAATTAAACAAGCTCTTAACATTGTTATTTTTCTTTGCGGGCTTATTTTGGTGTATAGAGGAATATAAAAAACCCTCATTAAAGAGGGTTTTTGAGGCACCGAGCGGATTCGAACCGCTGTACAAGCTTTTGCAGAGCTCTGCCTAGCCACTCGGCCACAGTGCCTTGAAAGTTGCAAAAATAGAGCTTTTTAATAAAGCTAACACTCTTTTTTTATAAGAACACTTACATTTTCAACATCCCCTTTAATCGGTGGACAGATTTTACACACTTTGACACTAATAGTTTTAATGGTTTTAGACGAGTCAAAGAGTCTTTTTATTATTCTCTCACAAACTGATTCAATTAGTTTAGAAGGAACATTCATCTCTTCTATTACAGTTTCTGTGACCATTCCATAGTCCACTGTTTCATTGAGTTCGTCGTTTTTAATTACATGATTATCTTTGAGCTCAACCCACACGTCTGTACTGTAATCACCCCCGATAATACTTTCCTCAGGTAAACATCCATGGTATGATCTGGTTCTGATGTTTTCAACGTGTATTATGTACATAAAGCAAAGATAATTTTTAATGACCAAAAAGAAATTATTTAACTTTGATTTTTTTATGGAAAAAGGAAAGAATTTTATAGAACAAATTATTGATGATGATCTCGATTCGGGATTTGAAAAATCAAATCTTAAATTTAGATTCCCGCCTGAGCCAAATGGTTTTCTACACATCGGTCATGTCAAAGCAATTGTCTTAAATTTTGAGTTGGCAACAAAGTACAATGCTAGAATTAATTTAAGATTTGATGACACAAACCCAGAAAATGAAGACCAAATTTATATAGACGCTATAAAAGATGACATCACTTGGCTTCAGTACAGTTGGGATAAAGAATGTTATGCTTCAGATTATTTTGACCAGCTTTATAGTTGGGCTGTGGATCTTATAAAAAATGAAAAAGCTTATGTAGACTCTCAGTCTTCGGAAGAAATTGCGAATCAAAAGGGAACCCCTTTTGTTCCTGGGACAGAAAGCCCATATAGAAACCGTTCAGTTCAAGAGAGCTTAGATTTCTTTTCAAAAATGAAAAATGGTAATTTCAAGCCAGGTCAACATGTTTTAAGAGCAAAAATAAGTATGTCGTCATCAAATATGCTTATGAGGGATCCTGTGATTTACAGAGTTGTTGATAGCCAACATCCTAGGACAAAAGACAAATGGAAAATATACCCAATGTATGACTGGACACACGGGGAGTCAGACTATATAGAACAAGTTTCACATTCTCTTTGCACGCTAGAGTTTAAGCCGCACAGAGATCTCTATGATTGGTTTTTGGACCAAGTTGTTAACTTAAAACAAATCAGACCAAAACAAAGAGAGTTTGCAAGGCTTAACCTTAGTCATACAATAACCTCTAAAAGAAAACTTCTTTTTTTGGTTCAAAACAATATTGTTTCTGGATGGGATGATCCAAGAATGCCAACAATATCTGGATTAAAAAGAAGAGGGTACACCCCAGAGTCTTTAAAAAAGTTTGTTGTTACTGCTGGAGTAGCTAGAAGAGAAAATGTCATAGAAATGTCTCTTTTGGAGTTTTGCATTAGGGAAGATTTAAACAAAAAATGCAATAGGTTAATGGTTGTTCAAGATCCTATAAAAATATCAATTACCAACTATCCAGACGACAAATCAGAAGAGCTCCCAATAGTTAACAACCCAGAAAACCCGGAGTCAATTACAAGAAATGTTTTGTTTGAAAAGACTTTGTATATTGAAAAAAGTGATTTTTTAGAAGATCCGCCAAAAAAGTATTTTAGGCTATCACCTGGAAACGAAGTAAGACTTAAAGGCGCATATATTATAAAGGCCGAGGAGGTTATTAAAAACCCAAAAGGGGAAATATCTGAAATTATATGCACATATGACCCAAACTCAAAAAGTGGATCAGGCTCTGTTGAAAGTCAAAGAAAAGTAAAAGGCACTCTACATTGGGTTTCATTCAGCTCCAACACACCTGTTGAAATCCGTGAATATGATCGGCTTTTTGAACATCCTTCCCCAGGCGAGTTCTCTACAGATCAAATTCAAAAAGCGATTAATAAAGACTCTATTAATATTTTTCATGGGTTTGGCGAAAAAGAACTTGGAAACTCCTCCGTTGGAGAGTCTTTTCAGTTTCAAAGAAAAGGTTATTATATTAAAGATAAAGATTCAACAGAATCAAGACATGTTTTTAATAAAACGGTTTCTTTGAGAGATAATTGGAAAAAAAGAAACTAGAAAAATTATTTATTTTTTCTCTTGCTCTTCTTTTGCTTTAGCAGCTTTTTTCATTTCCTCACCAATTTGATTGCTTGCCGTAAATGAAGCAACCATGTTGTTTAGCATTTCTGATCCAGCTTGAGGAGAGTTTGGCATTAGAATTAAATTACTATTACTTGCAGAACCTACAGACTGTAATGTGTCGTAATGTTGCGTAACTACAATTAAAGCAGAAGCTTCTTGAGAGTTGATGTCAACGTTGTTTAAAACCTTTACAGAATCTTCAAGTCCACGAGCAATTTCTCTTCTTTGGTCTGCAATTCCCTGACCCTGAAGCCTTTTACTTTCTGCTTCAGCTTTTGCACGTTCAACAATAAGAATTCTTTGCGCATCACCCTCAAATTGTGCCGCCACTTTTTCTCGCTCTGAAGCATTAATTCTGTTCATTGATTCTTTTACCTGAGAATCAGGATCTATATCTGTAACAAGGGTTTTAATGATGTCAAAACCATAGTTTTTCATCGCTTCATTAAGTTCGCCTTTAACCGCAATGGCGATGTCATCTTTCTTTTCAAAAACATCATCCAATATCATTTTAGGAACCTCCGCTCTTACAACGTCAAAAACATAAGAAGTAATTTGATCTTGAGGATAATCTAACTTATAAAAAGCATCGTAGACCTTGTCTTTTATGACCTTGTATTGTACAGACACTTTAACTTTTACAAAAACATCATCTTTAGTTTTTGTTTCGACCACAACATCCAACTGCTGTATCCTCAGACTAAGTCTCCCTGCAACCCTGTCAATAATAGGTATTTTCAATTGTAGACCTGATTGTCGCGTGCCTGTAAATTTTCCAAATCGTTCAACTACAGCAGCGGACTGTTGTTTAACAATAAAGAAAGTTCCAAATAAAAGAAGTACAGCTAAAAGAATTAAAAAAGGAGTTAGAAAGACCATAAAAAGAAATTTAAATTATTATCAAATTTACTAAATAATTAACACTTTTAAGTCAACTAACCAATGTAATTAGATAAAAATAAAAGCCTTTTTAAAACGGTTTTTTTACCAAGTAGTTTCATTGTTTCAAATAGATCAGCACCAGCAAGCTTACCAACTAAAGAAATACGCAAAAGACCCAAAAGCTTCCCAAATCCAATTTCTTTTTTACTCGCGAAATCTTCAAGCGTTTTTTTTATAATGCTAGTCTTAGAGAAATCTAGATCGGATAAAACTTCTACACAAAGAGATAATAATTTTTTTGCTACACCATCCTTAAACTTTTTTAAAAACTTCAAATCAAATTCTTTTGGGTCTGAAAAGAAATAGTTTGATGTTTCTAGAATGTTTGTAGTTAAGGTAAGTCGATCTTTTATAAGAGGCACAATTTGTGTTATTTTGTTTTTATCAAAATCCACTTTTTTTCTTTTCAACTCATCAAATAAAAGATCTTCTAGCTTAGAGTTTTTTAGCGATTGAATATGTTTTTGATTGAACCACAGGTTTTTTTTTGGATCAAACCTTGCGCTGGATTTGTTCAAAGCATCAATCGAGAACGATTTAATTAAGTCGCTCAATAAAAAAAACTCTTTTTCATTCCCTGGATTCCAGCCTAGAAGTGCTAAGAAGTTTAAAACGGCCCCTGGTAAAAACCCCTCCTCTCTGAAGCCTTTAATCGCTTGACTACCGTTATCCCAAGAGACAGGAAAAACCGGAAAACCAAACTTGTCTCCGTCTCTTTTGGAAAGCTTTCCTTTACCAACAGGTTTTAATATCAACGGAAGATGAACAAAAACGGGTTCTTTTTTTTGAAAAGCAGAGTATATTAAGCTGTGTAATGGTAATGAAGGGAGCCACTCCTCTCCTCTTATCACATGCGAAATTTTCATATCTAAATCATCAACTACATTTGCAAAATGGTAAGTAGGTGTGCCGTCACTCTTATATAAAACCTTGTCGTCCAAGGAGTTAGACTGAACCCGTATCTTTCCTTTTAAAAGATCCGTGCATTCAATTTCTGTGGATTCGGGTATCTTAAACCTAATTACATATTCGCATCCTTTAGAGAGAAGTTCATTTGTTTTGTCGGTTCCAAGAGAAATAGAGTTCCTGAGTTTTTTTCTGTTTTTAGGACCATATATAAACTTGTCGCCATTCTTTTCAAATTCACCTCTGAGTAAGCTCAACTCGTTTTGTGTGTCAAAAGCATAATATGCGAACTTTTTGTTGATTAAGTAAGAAATCTTTTTTTTGTAAATCCCCCCCCTTTCACTTTGTTTGTAGCCAGTCTTTCCAATTCCTGGACCTTCATCGATAGTTAAACCCGCCCAATTCAAAGACTCGTAAATGTGCTCTTCACTCTTTTCAACATATCTTTTTTGGTCAGTGTCCTCAATTCTAAGAATGAAGATGCCGTTGTGTTTTTTAGCAAATAAATAGTTGAATAAAGCAGTCCTTAGCCCGCCAATGTGAAGAGGGCCAGTTGGGCTAGGAGCAAATCGAACGCGTACAGGGGGTTTCATATTAACCAAAAATAGCTTTAAAGAAAGACTTTTTAAAGGTTTTGCGCAGTTTTCATGTTTTTTGGCACAAGAGGATTCATAACTCTAAACCACACAGGGGGGAAAAGACTTAAAATTATTGAGCTTGGATATCCATAGGGAAGCTCCGGGCTTTCATCAAAATAGTCAAGGAGCTGATATTTCTTTGATGACTTGAAGTGGTGATCGCTGTGTCTTGTCAACTCATACAACACAATCCTTCCAATGCTATGGTTTGAGTTCCAAGAGTGAATTTCTCGAACCCTCTCATACCTTCCAGAGGGTAGTTTTAACCTTCGCAGCCCATAATGTTCGATGTAGTTTATTGTTTCGAGAAACAAAAACGATATCACGCCAACAATTAATGCAAAGACAAGCCCTTTAATTGAAAAAATAAAGAAGACAATCGACAGGTATAAAGCTTGAAAAATTGTATACCACATCATATCGTTTTTAAAAGAAACCCAAGATTGACCACTTCTTTGAAGGAGCTCTCTTTGTTTTTTCCAAGCGTCATTGTATTGTTTTGTTACTGATGAAACCCAAAAGGAGTAAACGTTTTGGTTGTATTTTGCCGTAGCACCATCATCAGGTGTTCCTACTTTTAAATGGTGACCAAAATTGTGTTCTATGTAAAAGTGCATATACAGGCATGGCAGAAATAAAACTTTCCCTAGAGTTCTTTCAAAAAAGAGCTTTCTATGCCCTAGCTCATGACCAACATTGATTGCGTTGGTTGCCAATAAAATACCAGTTGAAAGGCACAGGCCAATGCTTTCAGTAAAAGAGTAATCATAATTTGAAAAGTTATAGAGCCCCCAGAATAGTAAACCATAAACAATGGGAAGGTTTAGGTATAGCATTATATCGAAAATCTTTAAATATTTTTTCTGTTCTTTGTTTTGACTGCTTAAGTTACGGTCGTCTTTTCCCACAATTATTTCAACAATTGGGATTACAAAAAAAGCATAGAATACCGCGCTGAACGTAAAAAGCCCCGCAGAATTAATCGAAATGGCTGTTGCCAAAGGAATTGTGTATGCAGCCAAGTATTTTAAATCTCTCACATTCCAAATATAAAAAAAGATCACTAAATTTTAATATTTTGATCAAGAGCCTATATTTGCAAAAAAATGGCTTTAGAATTTATATATAGTACTGATTATATTTTATCTAATGAAAAACTTCATTCCGATTGGATTATAAATGTAGTTTTGTCCGAAAACTTCCATGTTGGAAATGTTGTTTTTGCCTTTTTTGATGATCAAGAAGTTAAAAAACTCAACAAAAAGTTCTTAAACAAAAACTATTACACAGATGTTATCTCATTTGATGAATCTCGTGATAGGCTAATTAATGGTAACATTGCCATCTCTGTAGATAGAGTCAAAGAAAATGCTATAAACTTTAAATGCACTTTCCCTGACGAGATGAGAAGGGTTATGGTACATGGTCTTTTGCATTTTATGGGTTACAATGATCAGAACGAAGAAAGCATAAAAATTATGAGAAAAAAGGAAAACGAAAAAATCAAAATGTTCCACGTGGAATAACAGTATGTTTAGTAATCAATATGATGTTGTTGTTGTTGGCGGCGGCCATGCGGGTTCAGAAGCAGCTGCAGCTTCTGCTAACATGGGTGCGGCGACCCTGCTAGTAACAATGAATTTACAGAACATTGCTCAAATGTCATGTAATCCTGCTATGGGTGGCATAGCCAAAGGACAAATAATCAGAGAAATTGATGCTCTTGGCGGATACAGCGGAATCGTTACCGACAATTCGGCTGTTCAGTTTAAAATGCTTAATCGATCAAAAGGTCCAGCAATGTGGAGCCCCAGAGCTCAGTCTGACCGAATGAGGTTTGCAGAATGTTGGCGAAACAAACTCGAAAAGACGGATAATCTTGATTTTTATCAAGATACAGCCTCAAGTGTAATCATATCAAAAGAAAGAGTTGTGGGCATCAAAACATCACTTGGAATTGAGATCTTCTCAAAGTCTGTTGTTTTGACTAATGGCACATTTTTAAATGGAATTATTCATATTGGCGAAAAGCAATTTGGAGGCGGGCGTGTTGGCGAAAAGGCATCAACAGGGATAACCGAAAATCTTATGGATTTTGGATTTGTCTCTGGAAGGATGAAAACAGGAACACCGCCGAGAGTTGATGGAAGGTCTCTTGACTATTCCAAAATGATAATCCAACCTGGAGATAAAGACCCCTCAAAGTTTTCCTTTTCAGATCAAACCTCTAGTTTGAAAAAGCAGCTTGATTGCTTTATGACATACACAAGCCCCTCTGTACATGATTTGCTCCGCGAGGGTTTTAGCAGGTCCCCAATGTTTAATGGCTCGATTCAAAGCGTGGGCCCTAGATACTGTCCTTCAATTGAAGATAAAATCAATCGTTTTTCTGAAAAAGATAGACATCAGATTTTTGTTGAACCTGAGGGTTGGAATACTGTAGAGGTTTATGTCAATGGCTTTTCAACTTCTTTACCTGAGGATATTCAATTTAAGGCATTAAAAGAGGTAGATGGTTTTGAAAATGTCAAGTTTTTCCGTCCTGGATATGCAATTGAATATGATTATTTCCCTCCCACCCAGTTAAAACACACGTTAGAAACAAAACCTATCTCAGGCCTTTTTTTTGCTGGTCAAATAAACGGAACGACAGGTTATGAAGAGGCTGCAGCTCAAGGTTTAATGGCTGGGATAAACGCGTCGTTATATGTTTCCAAAAAACCACCTTTCGTTTTAAAAAGAAACGAAGCCTACATTGGAGTTTTAATTGACGATTTAATTACAAAGGGAACAGACGAGCCTTATAGAATGTTTACATCCAGAGCAGAGTTTAGAACTTTACTCAGACAGGATAACGCAGACTTACGACTCACAGAGCTTTCATACAACATTGGCCTTGCCTCTAAAGAAAGGCTTATAAACATGCAAGTCAAAGAAAAAGAAACAAGCAAGTTTATTAATTTTCTGAAAAAAACAAGCGTAAAACCTGATGAGGCCAACCCTCTTTTGTTTTCAAAAAACTCATCTCCGATCACTCAGTCAGTTAAAATGTACAAAATCTTTTCAAGACCGAATGTTGGTTTTGATGAAATGGCAAGTCTTAAAAATGTAAAGAACTATATTGAGAAAAACAACGTAAAAGAAGATGTTATAGAACAAACGGAAGTGCAAGTAAAGTACTCTGGTTACATAGACAAAGAAAAGCTTAATGCAGAAAAACTCAATAATTTAGAAGAAATTAGGATTCCCTCTAAGTTCAATTATTTAAAAGTAAAGTCTCTATCTATTGAAGCAACTCAAAAGTTAACAGAAATCAAACCAACCAACTTATCCCAAGCGTCTAGAATTAGTGGGGTTTCTCCCAGCGACATTAGCGTTTTGTTGGTTTATATGGGAAGATAGTTCCACGTGGAACAAAATTTTATGAAAGAAAAACTTTACATACAGGTCAAGGACCATCTGCTGAGCCAAAAAACCTTCTCAATTGTTAAAAATACAGGAAAACCATATCTTGTTACTAGGCCAAAACCTGAAATAAAAGACATTAATAATTATTACGAATCCAAAGATTACCAATCTCATAAACTTAATCCCAAATCAATTTTCGAGAAGTTTTACAGTCTTTTTAGAAATGTTATGTTGATTAGAAAAGAACGGCTTATAAGGGTTTTTTTTAAAAAACCAGCAAAAGTTTTGGACATTGGCTCAGGAACAGGAGATTTCTTAATTTATTTAAAAAAAAGAGGCTGGAGCGTAACAGGCTGTGAGCCATCCAAAAAAGCAAGAGCGCATACAAAGCAAAAAATCTTTTACATAGACTTAGAAAAAAAAGGTATTCAAAAAGAGTTTGATTTGATAACTCTTTGGCATTCTATCGAACACGTCTATGATTTGAAAAAGACACTAGGTAAAATTAACGCTATAATTAAACAGAAAGGATATCTTATTGTAGCATGCCCAAACTATAAATCTTGGGACGCTAATTATTACCAAGAAAACTGGGCAGCATGGGACGTGCCGAGACACCTTAGGCATTTTAACAAGGAGTCAATCAAGGAGACGCTCAATCAGAATGGATTCCAGGAGGTGATAAGTAAGCCGTTGTTTCTGGACTCTATTTACGTTTCAATTCTTTCTGAAAAGATTCTTATGAGTAATTTACCTTTTATAAAGGGTCTTTTTTTTGGTTTGATTTCAAATATAGTCGGGTTGAGAACAAAAAACTATTCTTCACACATTTATGTGTTTAAAAAGGTAAATAAAGCGAATTTTTAACGAATTCTCCTAACAAACAGCCATTTGGTATAGAAAAAAATAAAACCCCTTTAAAATAATCTAAAAAAACCTCATTGAGATAAGAAAAATCTATTGTTTTGTAAAAAATAATTGACTAAGACAATAAGACCCCGGCTATTGATAAAATAAAATAAATAGTTATGGTTTTCGCTCCTTCATAGTTTTTTGAAACTCTTTGACCAAATAATAAAACTAGTAAAGCTAACGACCCAACTACTAAACCAATTAGTCCAGCTGATTTTTGCTCAAAAAATAAAAGCTGAATTAATCCCAACCCGCAAAGTAATCCAGAAACAAGTTCTAAAAAAGTAACAACATAAAAAGCAATTTTAATTAATGTCAATGGGAATGCATTTCCTAAATGAGAAAGTAAAAAAGACATGTTTCCTTTTTTGTCAACAACTTTATCGATTCCACTTTGTATAAAAACGATACTAAAGAAAAAGAGGATTAAAAAATAAGCAATTGTTTTGGGGTCCATATTAATGAGATTTATCCGTTATGTATTAGTCTTGTTAATTTAAGAGAAAGATCTGAAAAAACAATATTTGGATTCCCGTTTGATTCAATATGAAAATAAGCCTCTTCTAACTCAGCGTATATCTCGCTTATATTATTTTGAGTTACATAATTTGAAAAAGCATTAAAATTAAAGTCAGATTTTTCTTCAATACTTGTGATTTGTTGTAAATTTTCATTTGTTAAAAAAGCTTGTCTGAAAGTTTCTATAGCGAATAATAGAAAAGATTTTTGAACTTCCCTTCCTGTTTTTGAAACAGTTTTAGACCATTCAACCAATTCCAAAAGCGCTTCTGGGCGGGTTTTTACCTTAAATGACATCCTTACCCAATTTTGAAAAGAAAGCTCGAAATCAGAATATCGGTAACGCCCTTTGATCAAGGATAAAGCTAAGGAATAGTCTCTACCACAATAAACAGAAGCTTTTTTAGACTCTAATTCCGAGTAGCCTTTTCCAATGAGTGCTTCTTCAATTTCGACACTTGTGGGAGATTGGACTTCAACCTTTTGGCATCTTGAAATTAAGGTGTCCAGAAGCCCATCAGTTTTTTCACATACAAATAAAAAAAGTGTTTTTTTGGGTGGTTCTTCAACTATTTTCAGCAACTTATTTGTTGCTGAAGCATTCATTGTCTCAGCCATCCAAATGACAACACATTTCCAACCACCTTCGAAAGGCTTTAAATTAATTTTTTTAATTATGTCATTTGCTTCATCTTTCCCAATTTTACCTTGTTTATTCTCAATTTCTATTTTTTCATACCATTCTAGTAGGTTTCCATAAGGGCTCTCTAATAAAAACTCTCTCCATTCTTTAATAAAATTTTGAGAAATAGCCTTAGTTTTAACAATTTTGGTTTGTGAAACCGGGTAAATAAAATGTAAGTCTGGGTGTTGAAACTTGCTTGCTTTGATGTGACAACTATTATTGTCAGCTTTATTTTTACATAAGACAAGTCTTGCAAACGCAATAGCAAGCGGAAGTGCTCCGCTTCCTCTTGACCCAAAAAAAAGTTTACTGTGGGGAACTCTTTGCTGAGATAAAGATTTTAATAAAGATTTCTTTACTTTAAGATTCCCTATGACATCTGTGAGAAGCATTATTCAAAGATAAATTAAATATGTTTTATTGACGTGACAAAATCATATATTTGAATGATTTATATTCATATGGTTTCAATAAAAAACATCAGTTTTAAAGATAAAAAAGTAATTATTAGGGTTGATTTTAATGTCCCTTTAGAAAAAAACTTAAAAGTATCTGACAACTCTCGAATAAAAGCTTCTTTACCCACTGTAAAAAAATTAATTTCAGATGGCGCAGCAATCATCCTAATGTCTCACTTGGGAAGGCCAGATGGCCGAGAAAAAAAGTTTTCTTTAAAAAACATTTTACCAGAACTAGAAAAAGTTTTTAATTCCAAAATCTCATTTGCTGAT
>MDTB01221562.1_pt1 | contig 11718 bp, 10 predicted proteins | sample 811161 | NCBI WGS metagenome assembly MDTB01 (sample SAMN05326650, study PRJNA326480) | marine metagenome | isolation source: seawater | place: Mediterranean Sea | collected 2009
AATAATAAAATTAATTATAAAAGGTAAGTATGGAGAGCAATATTGTATTGGAGGTAAAAATGAAAAAACTAATTTGCAAATTGTTGAAAAAATTTGTTCTATTATGGATGATTTAAAACCGAGAGATTTTAAATATTGTCAACTTATAGAATTTGTAGAAGATAGACCTGGACATGACAAGAGATATGCAATTGACCCAAAAAAGATCATGTCTGAGGTTGGGTGGTCTCCAAAGGTAGATTTTGATTTTGGTTTAAAAGAAACTGTTTCTTGGTATATAAATAATTTAGACTGGTGTAATAGAGAATTAAGAAGATTTGATTATTCTGGAGAAAGACTTGGTCTAATTAAATAAAACTTATGGTTCAAAACCTAATCCAATATATTTTGGGAATTTCCAATCCCACAAACCTAAATTAAGAACTTTATCTATTCTCGCAAGTGCTAGTAATCTAAACCAAGTATCCCAAAGATCTGATTCATTCCATGATCTAGAATATTTAGTCCAATGTGTATTAATACTATTATGTTTTGGATGAATTAATCTTATTGCATAAATTAATCTTTCATTAAAACCATATTTAAATGGTCTCAAATGATAAATTGCAAACAACTTTAGCATTCTTTTTAAACTTGAATTACCTAGAAGTTTTGATTCACAAAAACCGCCATCATTATTTTGATCCTTAATTATCGAATTAAAGGATTCAATCGAAAATTCCATATATTTTTTACCAGAGACATATTTATTCGTTAGAAAAAAAATAGCATCAAGATCAAAACAACCTCCACCTCCAGGATAAGGAGCAAACTTAGAATTATTATCCTTTAATTTCAAAATATGATTAGCCGCTAATTCCCAATAATCACCAGACATATCAAAGTATCTCAATATTTCATATTGATGATAACCATTCTGAAATTGCAAATATGGCTTAGTAAGTGGATTACCCCAAAACCCATTTTTGTTGATTGATTTAAGATGTAGATCGATCCATTCTTCAATATTATTACTAGTATTAATTGAAAGATATTTTCTTTTATGTTCTAGTGCTATAGCTAAAAACATCGACATATTACCAGATCTTGGTCTACATTCAAAAGAACCAAAAATATTTAAATATTCACTTACAGTATTATTACAAAAAATATTTTCTACAATATTAGAGATGGGATTAAATTTCAAAGTATTTAAAATCTCTAAGCAGGAAAAAGAAAAGGAAAGTAATTGCAAAAAAGGCTTATCATATTCAAATTCAATGTTATTCTCTAAACTATAATTATAAAAAAAATGTAAATTATTCCTTATTTTTTGATCAAAAATATTTTTATTTTTCTCTAGATATTCATCTTCACCTAAAAGGGATAATGTAAGAATTGCAAACAATAAAGCATAAGCTGAGGTCTCGGATTTAGGGGTCAATTTAAATTCCTTACTTTTGCATTCACAGGTAAAAATAAATTTTTTTGCATTTTCTATTAAATTATTAATGTCCATTTTAAAAGAATCATCGATATCTAAATTTATAAATGATTGTTTCATATAAAAATAAATTGAAATACAGATTTTATAATCTCATTATACGAATTAAATAACAATAATAAATTCACTTACTATTTATGACTCAGATATTAATATGAATTCAGTTTTATTAATTACACAAACCAATTCGAATCAAAGTCCCAATCAGTTCTTTGAAATTATAAAGAATATAAGAATTAAGAACTACAAATTCAGAAGATGTTATTTATCAAATAACAAAAAAATAAATAAGATTGCTCAAATCTTTTTCCCTTTTTTTAGATTTAAGTTAAATAGATTTATTAAAAAAAATAATTTTAATATATTATTTTCGACTGGATTAATATCTGACATATTAGTTCTTCTATATATTGATTCATCTAAAAAAGTTTGCTTCATAAGAGGACACCTTCCTACAGTTTATAACTATAAATTTCCATATTTTAATATTGGATATAAGTTAGGTTTATTTCATTATTTCATTGCTTCTAAATTTGATAAAGTGATAGTAATGACATATGAAATGAAAGAGGAATTTGAAAAGTTTACAAAAACAAAACCTAAAATAATGTACAACTATGCTAAACCTGTTATCTATGATATTGATCGACTGCATCATATTAATAAAATTAAAAAAAATAAAAAATTTATTAATTTTGGAATAGTTGGTAATCTTATTACGGCAAAAGGTCTTGAAGATGCGATTAGAGGATTTTCAAATTTTTCCAAGCAATATAAAAACGTTAGACTATGTATTTATGGCGATGGTAATAAGCAAAAATTTTATGAAAAATACGCTAAAGCGCTTATCCCAGAAAAGCAATATAAATTTTATGGATATGTAAAAAATAAAATTGAAATTTATAAAAATATTTCAGTTTTAATTCATCCAAGTTTTTCAGAAGGAACAAGCAGAGCAGTACTTGAAGCATTAAGTATGCATATTATAGTAATTCATAGATCTATCAAAGGGAGTAATGAATTAATTAAAAATGGATTTAATGGATATCTTTTTCATGATGAAAAAAGCTTTATAAATTGCCTTGAAAATAGTTTTAATAAAATTAAAAAACTTGAAGTTAACGAAAAAAATAATATTGAATATTATTTACCAAATAAATTTAGGTTAGAATATTTTAAAAAAAACTTGAGATCTTTATTAACTCAAGTTAATTAATTTTATTAAAACAATTTAATGGAAAAAATAAATCATCTTGAATATCATAAATATCTAAAAAGTCATTCATTGATAGGTAGTATTTACAAAAGATACTTTTTACATAAGTTTCTTCTTAAGCACTCAGGAAATGAGTTCTTAGATATTGGCTGTGGACTAGGAAGTTTCTTATTATTAGGCTCGGAAAAAGCTTTAGGTTTAGATATTAATGAATATAATGTAAATCACATTAATAAAAAAGGCTCTAAAGCAAAATTAATTCCTAAAAACGGAATCTTCCCTTTAATAGACAGCTCATTCGAATCAATAGTCTGTGATCAGGTTTTGGAACATATAAAAGAACCATCTTTATTTTTAAATGAAATCAATAGAGTAATAAAATCACCTGGGAAGCTAATTATGGGTTTACCATTAGAAAAAGGATATAAAGCTGATAATGATCATTGTAATTTCTATACTCCGAAAAAAGCAATTAGATTAATTGAAAGTAATACGCGACTTATCCACCAAAAAACAATATATTATCCATTACCTTTAAAAATATTTGGTAAATTTTTCAAGCGACAATTCTTTTATCTTTTATTTAAAACCTCAGATTAATAAGATATTAATAATGAAATGACATTAAAGTTTGCAACTTTTGATAAATTTTCAATTTTAAAGAGAATTAATACAGAATATTTAACAAAATTTTCAATAGGATTAGTGATATAAATATTAAATTCGAAAACTCTTATTAAAATAAATATAATAAAGATAATTTTTTAATGATAAGACTAAGGTATTATTGAAATAATATGTTTTGAAGAGTTTATGAAAATATTGGTAACAGGAGCTGCAGGTTTTATAGGCTTTCATCTAAGTAAAGAATTATTATTAAGAGGCTATGAAGTTGTTGGAGTAGATAATATAAATTCTTATTATGATATATCACTTAAAAAGGCAAGAATAAAGATTTTAGAGAAAAATTCTATAAATAATAATTTTATTTTAAAAAAAGGCAATCTAGAAGACAGCTCTTTTATTAAAAGAATCTTCTCTGAATATAGACCCCAAAAAGTCGTAAATTTAGCAGCTCAGGCCGGAGTAAGATATTCTTTAGAGAATCCAATGGCTTATATAAATTCTAATATAGTAGGCTTTCAAAATATAATAGAGCAAAGCAAGGAATATAAAGTTGAGCATCTCGTTTATGCTAGTAGTAGTTCAGTATATGGTGGGAATACATCGTTACCTTTTTCAGAAAAAAATTCGGTTGAACATCCAATAAGTATTTATGCTGCGAGCAAAAAGGCTAATGAATTAGTTGCTCATACTTATAGTCACTTGTACAATCTCCCAACAACTGGATTAAGATTTTTTACTGTCTATGGCCCATGGGGGAGACCAGATATGGCACTATTTTTATTTACAAAATCAATACTTAAAAAAGTACCTATAAAAGTATTTAACAATGGTGATATGTCAAGAGACTTCACCTACATTGATGATATAATTGAAAGTCTGGTAGGAGTTATTGAGAAGCCTCCAAAGGCTAATAAAGATTTCGACACTTCAAATCCTGATCCTTCATCAAGCTGGTCACCTTATAAAGTATTTAATATTGGCAATTCTGCTCCAGTTTCCCTTATGGAATATATAAATGCAATTGAATCTGCACTAGGCATCAAATCAATAAAAGAATTTCTTCCTATGCAACCAGGGGATGTTAGAGCTACCTTTGCTGACACAAGAGAACTTGAAAAATGGACTAACTTTAAACCCAAGACTGATATTAAGATAGGTATAGAGAGATTTATAAAATGGTATTTAGATTTCTATAAAGTAAATCTTTAAAATGTTCAGCATAATAATTTTTCTAATCAAATCATTTAAATTATTTCACAATAATTTAACATATAAATATGCAGTATAAACTCCCATCGATATTTGATTGTACTATTGCGATAGTTGGCCTTGGTTATGTTGGATTACCTTTAGCACTTGAGTTTTCTAACAAAAAATATTGTATTAAAACCAATACGAAAATAAATAGGAAGGTTATTGGTTTTGATATTAATCAGAAAAGGATTAGAGAACTTTTAAATGGTTACGATAGAACAAATGAAGTAACTAAGGAATTTTTAAATAATGCTGAAAATATAGTTTTCACAAATGACGAATCACTTCTAAAGGAAGCGGATATTTTTATTATTACAGTTCCTACTCCTATAAATGAATCTAAAATACCTGACTTAAATCCATTAAAATGTGCCAGCAAAACTGTTGGGGAAGCTCTTAAATTAAGAGCATTAAATCAAACTTCAAGTACTTTAAAAAGTTGCCCAATAGTGATTTATGAAAGCACAGTTTTTCCTGGGGCTACTGAAGAGGTATGTGTACCAATTATTGAACAAGAGTCAGAATTGATTTTTAATAATTCAAGTAGAGAGGAATGTTTTTATTGTGGATATAGTCCTGAAAGAATTAATCCAGGAGATAGGAATAGAAAATTAAAAGATATAGTTAAAGTAACAAGTGGCAGCAACGAAGAAGTGGCAGAATTTATTAATAATTTATATGGATCTATCATAGATGCTGGAACATTTCCTGCTGCTAGTATAAAGGTAGCTGAAGCAGCAAAAGTAATTGAGAATACCCAAAGAGACCTTAATATTGCTTTGATAAATGAATTATCAATAATATGTCATAGAGTTGGTATTGATACATTAGATGTCTTAAATGCGGCAGGAACAAAATGGAACTTTCTTAATTTTACTCCGGGATTAGTTGGAGGACATTGTATAGGAGTTGACCCTTATTATTTAACATATAAATCAGAACAACTAGGATATTCGCCACAAATAGTTTTAGCTGGAAGAAGATTAAATGACTCTATCAGTTCATGGATAATTCAAAGATTAATAAAAAGAATGGCCAACGAAGGATTAAAAATAAAAAATTCAAGGTTACTTTTATTGGGACTAACTTTTAAAGAAAATTGTCCAGATCTTAGAAATACTAAAGTAATTGATTTAATCAAAGAATTAAATAATTATGGTATAAAGCCAACCATTGTTGATCCATGGGTTGATGCAGAAGAAGCTGAACTCTCATATGGGATTAAAGTTATGAAAGATATTCCTAATGAAGAATTTGAAGTGATAATACTAGCTGTAGCTCATAATCAATTCAATAAATATAAAACTTCTCATTGGAGAAAAATACTCAAAGAAAAAAATATAATTTTTGATCTAAAAGGTATAATACCAAGAGAATTAAACCCAATGAGATTCTAATGATTATAATTTTTAATTTATTAAATTTAATTCAGTAATTTTACTTTTTCAAAGTAAAATCTCTTTAATAAGGTAGATTATAATTAACTTAATTTATTTAAATATCTATATAGTTTCAAATGTATGAAATATGTGTTTCTTTAACAAATAGAACAAATTACTCTAAGCTAAAAAAAATTTTATTTTCTTTAAATACTCATGAAAATATAAATCTTAAAATTGTTTTATCTTCTACAATATTACTAGATAAATATGGTTCTAGTTTTAAAGACATAATTAAAGACGGGTTTTCAGTAGATAAGAAAATTGATTGTGTTTTGTTAAACGATTCACATGAGGCGATGGCCAAAACTATTGCTTTATCTCTAATTGAACATTCCTCATATTTCTCCACAATAAATCCAGATCTTCTTTTGTTAGTTGGAGACAGGTTTGATATGGTAGGTCCTGCACTTTCCGCATCAATGATGAATATCCCAATAGCTCATATTCAAGGAGGTGAAACATCTGGAACAATAGATAACATAATAAGAGATCTCTTAACGAGAATGTCTTGTCTACATTTTGTTGCGACTAAAAAAAGTGCATTAAATTTGGAGAAGTATGGCATTGAATCCAATAGAATTTTTAATTTTGGATGTCCTGCAGTTGAATATATTTCAGAACTAGAAGTAGGTGATCATTTTGACTCTAATTTGTTAAAAAAGAAATTCAAAAATGAGATAATTTTTGAAAAAAACGAAAAATATATAATTGTAATGATTCATCCAGATACGAAAAATAAATTAGACGTCGATATGAATAAAGTTCTTAAGATCATTGAAGCATTGGATGTAAAAACTTGTATTTTCTATCCTAATGTTGATGCAAATAATAATTTTTTAATTTCATCTTTAAATAACTTTAGATCTAATAATAACTTTATTTTTATAAAGCATATTCCCTTAGATGGATATATTCACTTATTAGCTCATTGCTCATCAATGATAACTAATTCAAGCTCAGGCATTAGAGAAGCAGGTTCGTTTGGGATACCTGTTTTCAATTTAGGTTTTAGACAGAAGGATCGGGAAAGAAATGAAAACGTTATTGACTTTGGAGCGGATTATTCTAATTTAAAGGAAAAGATAAATTTATACTTAGATAAAAAATTTCCAAAATCAAATATTTATTACAAGAAAAACTGTTCAAAATTGATTACTGATAAAATTCTAGATTTTTTACAAAAAAAATAACTATGAGAAATTTCCACATTGGGAAAAGATCAATAAATAAAGATTCTCCATCTTTAATAATTGCTGAAGTAGGTTTAAGTCATGATGGCAGTTTAGGATCTGCTCATGCTTTTATTGATGCTATAAGTAAGACAGGTGTTGATGCTATAAAGTTTCAAACTCATATAGCAGCTGCAGAAAGTTCTGAAGCTGAATCTTTCAGAGTAAATGTTTTTCCTCAAGACAAATCCAGATATGAGTATTGGGAAAGGACAGCATTTTCATTAGATCAATGGGCAGGATTAAAAAAGCATGCAGAGGATAAAGGTATCTTATTTCTAAGTACTCCTTTTTCACTAGAAGCTATTAATCTATTAAGCAAAATAGGTATTGAAGCCTGGAAAATTGGATCTGGAGAAGTAAACAATTTCATTATATTAGAGAAGTTAAGTCAACTAAAGAAACCAGTTATTTTAAGCTCAGGCTTAAGTTATTTATATGAACTAGATAAAGCTATAGATTTTTTACTAAGAAGATCTACCCCAGTAATGCTAATGCAATGTACTAGTAAATATCCTTGCCCACCAGAATCTTACGGATTAAACCTAATTTCAGAATTCCAAGAGCGATTTAATATCCCAATTGGTTTTTCTGACCATTCAGGGAACTTGTCTACAAATTTAGCAGCTATAACTTTAGGAGCAAAATGCATTGAAATGCATGTTACTTGGCATAAAGAATGTTTTGGTCCCGATGTTAAATCATCTATTACAATTGATGAATTAAGCCTACTGGTGAAAGAGATTCGTTTAATCGAAAGAGCAATAAATAATCCTATTCAAAAAGATGTTGTAACTAAAGAATTAGAAGAGATGAGAACTTTATTTACAAAAGGACTTGTAGCTAAACAGAATATAAATCAAAATACAAAAATTGAATCTCATCACTTAGATGCAAAAAAACCATGCCTGGGAATACCTGCTTATGAATATCATTCAGTATTAGGAACTGAAATTAATAAAAATTTAGAAAAAGGAGATATTATTAAATATGAAGATTTAAAAAATTAAAATTGAAAAATGTTCAATGATTTTTATTTATTAAACACTGAACCCAAGAGATACACGAAAGATTCTTTAAATTATCTTTCATCATTTATTAAGGCAGATAATTATGAATGCGATAGAGATTTTATTATTCAGAATATCCACAAATATGATGCTTTATTAATAGGCTTAAAACATATAATAAATGACGATATCCTAAAAAATGCTTCTAAACTAAAATGCATAATTACTCCAACAACTGGATTAAATCACATAGATTTAGATAAAGCTAAAAGCAAAGGAATAGAAATAATTTCACTTTTTGGTGAAATTGAATTCCTTGAAAAAGTTACTGCAACAGCTGAATTGACTTGGGGGATTTTGTTATCTTTATCAAGAAAAATACCTTTTGCTTATAAGAGCGTAATTAATAATAACTGGAATAGAGACAATTTCTATGGTATTGAACTAAAAGATAAGACTTTGGGAATTATAGGATATGGTCGACTTGGAAAAATGGTAGCTAATTATGGCAAAGCTTTTAAAATGAAGGTAATTGCTCATGATATAAAGTTTGGGGAGGGAAAAGATATAGATTTTTTAGATTTAAATAAACTTCTTAGAATTTCTGATGTAGTTTCTATACACTTACCTTTAAATAAGAAAACAACAAATTTTGCAGACAAAAACTTTTTTTATAACCTAAAAGAAGGAAGCCTTTTGATTAACACTTCTAGGGGAGAAATAATCAATGAGGAAGAACTATTATTGGCCCTACAAAATAAAAAAATTTCAGGAGCTGCTATTGATGTTTTAGCTGAAGAGTTCTCAGGAAAAGAATACTGGCTTAAAACTAGTGCTTTAAGAAACTATGCAGAAAATAATAATAATCTAATTATTACTCCTCATATCGGAGGTGTAACTTATGATTCGGTTAATAAAGCTAATAGTTTCATAATAAACAAATTTCATAAGTTCTTAAAAAAGAATTTTAGTGCTTAAAAATCAATTTATTAAAAGTTATTTCATGCTAATGTTTTGAAATCATATCAATAATAAATGAAAACAGTATCTGCAGTTATAAACGCTCGAAAAGGGTCGACGCGAGTTCCCAATAAACTTTTGAGAAAATTTTCTAATAGTTCACTGATAGAAATCGCTCTTGAGAAATTAAACAATATGGATTTCTTTGAAAAAAAATATCTAGCTATTGCAGAAGAAGAATTTGAAGAGTTATTAGTAAATTATAATAATATTGAAATTTTAAGAAGAAGTAAAAAAGCAGTTAATAGGGGAGTGAATCCATTAAAAGTTACTTTTGCTCATTATTTAGATGTTAAAACTGATTATGTATTTGTTTTCAATCCCTGCCTTCCCTGTATTAGTGTAGATTCAATAAAGACTGCTTTAGACTATTTTCATGAAACTGATTTTAGTTCATATACTGCAGTAGTTCCAACTGGTGATTGGATTTTTGATGATAAAGGTAAGCCTCTTACAAATGTTGATCCTCAAAATGCAACAACAAATAAAAATATTTCATTCAAGAAAGGTTGTCATGCATTTCATATCATTCCTATAAAAAGATTTAGGGATGAAGGTATTTTGTGGGAATTTAATATTAATGATCCTCATCTTATTGAAATCCCAATAGAAGAAGCAATTGATGTGGATACTATTCCAGAATTTTATGCTGCAGAAATTCTTTATAATGAAAAGACTAATAAGAATAAATAGTAATCTAATAATTTATAATTTATAATTACTTTTTATTTAAAATAGTTTCAATAGTTTTTATGATATCTCTATTCCTGGTTTTATCATCAATTTTTGAAAACTTTGCTTTTTCAAAAGATAAATCTGTATCAAAATGAATATTTAAATATTTCATAATTAATTCATGAAGTTTTTTATTAGTTAAATAGTTCTTTTCTTTTTCAATTAAGTTCCAAACTGGTACTTTTTGATATAAACAATGCCATATAGTGTTACTTCGTCCTGTAATTACCCCTTTTTTAACATAAGGTATAAATGATTCAATATTAAGTGATCCATATTTACTGAAATCGGAAATATGAGTTACTTTCTGCATTAAAAAACTATATTCAATAGAAGAAATAATTTCATCTAATATATTCTTTTTGAATAAGATTAATTCTGATAAATTTAGGTATGGTATTAGAATAAAATTTATAAAATGAAGTAAAATGTTGGGCAAATTCTTGATTTTCTCATATATTTTTGGATAAATAAAATAATCAAATCTTTCATCAGCATTATGCGGTTTATAAATTATTTTTAAATTTTTGTTTTCCTTAAAAAGTTCCGCAATCAAGTTATTTAACCTTTTTAAAAACTTAATAGATTCGAATTTACTTAAAAAACTAAAAGGAGTAGGGCCTGCAATTAAAAAGTCTATTTGAGGGGCTTTATGGAAATTATATTTATTAAATGGAGAACCAACTTCAATAATTTTATTAGATAAATCGATACCGCTATTAGAAAATTTTTCTATGAGAAATTTATATATTTTTATATCGGGAACAAATATATGATCTAATTCATAAGGTAATTCTCCGAAACATTTATTTCCATTTGTCACACCTGATAATCCAATTTTAATATCACTAAGAATTTGATCTTTAATAAACTTTTTATCTACATCTCTATAGGGAGATTGGGCGTGCAACAAAATCTTAGTTTTATATTTTCCAGAATTAGAAATTTCTTTTGCCCCAAACTTCTTACATGTTTCAATTGCAAAATTTACATTATTTTTACTTCTAATATTCTCTTTTATACTTCTTTGCAGGCTATATATTCCAATTTTATATTTTGGAGATAATTGTTTACAAATAATTAAATATGGAATACATCTTTGAATACTTGAAAAGAGCAGGATAATATCAAAAATATTTTTTTCCATTAATTAAGAATTTCTTGAAATATTATCCCACAAAGTATTTGCAAAAAATTATCAAAATTTAATTCTTATCAAAATAAATCTCTGAATTAGTTAAATCTTATAAATTAAATCTTGACCTAAAAAATTAGTATTTTGTTAAAAAATTTACCGTAACATTTACTTTAACCATAATGAATTATTATTTATAAAAGAAGATTATTAATTAAATTGAATTTAAAAGAATTTTATAAAAGTAAGGTTATTTATATAACTGGTGCTTGCGGTACTGTTGGATCAGAAATTCTTAGACAACTAACATCTGATATAAATTATTTACCCTCAAAAATTATCGCAATAGATAATAATGAGTCATCAATGTTCTACTTAGATCAAAAGTATAAAGAATTTGAATATGTTCAAACACTCCTATCTGATATAAGAGACAAAGAGGATCAGAAAAAATTAATGAGGAATGTTGATATTGTCCTTCATGCCGCTGCTCTTAAACATGTCCACTTATGCGAATACTCACCAACCCAAGCAATAGCGACAAATATAAATGGTTTACAAAATATA
>MDTB01027118.1_pt1 | contig 11717 bp, 12 predicted proteins | sample 811161 | NCBI WGS metagenome assembly MDTB01 (sample SAMN05326650, study PRJNA326480) | marine metagenome | isolation source: seawater | place: Mediterranean Sea | collected 2009
AATTACGGGGATGTGGTGGAATTGGTAGACACGCGTGACTCAAACTCACGTGCCGCAAGGCGTAACGGTTCAAGTCCGTTCATCCCTACCATCAAAAAAATTATATTTTTCTAATGATTTTACATGGATAGTTTTTTCTCCGTCCATAAAAGTTATCTCTTTTGCGTGAAGCATTAATCTTTTTGCTGTAGTTTTATTTTCTTTCAGAGCATACTTCTCATCTCCCAGTAATGGATATCCAGCATCAAAACAATGAAATCTGATCTGATGGGTTCTTCCTGTGTAAGGTAAAGCTATGAGACTGGTAAAACCCTTATATTTCTTATTAACGGTAAATTTAGTCTTAGATTTTTTACCTGATTCTGTTTTTTTGACCTTTCTCTCAGATTGATTTGTTTTCTTTACTTCTAGCTCATTCTCAATGACCTTTAAATTTTCTGGCCAAATACCATGAACTACACATTCATATACTTTTTTTACTGATCTTTGCCTGAATTGTTTATGTATGTCTCTTAAAGCAGACATTTTTTTTGCTATTATGAGACATCCGCTGGTGCTTTTGTCGATTCTGTGAGCTAAATTGAAGTTTTCCGAGTATTTATAAAGTTTTCTGACTATTTCAATGACACCAAAATTTAGTCCAGATCCACCATGAACAGCATAATTAGGTGGTTTATTTATTACAACGAATCTATCTGAGTCGTAAATTATAGATTTCTTGATTATCTCCATATGGCTTTCAAGGTTAGGAGACTCTGATAATTGAGCTTTAATGGTAAATTCTGGATAAGAAATTTTATCTCCCGCAATTAATTTATAATCAGGTTTAGATTTCTTTTGATTTACTTTAATCTTTGCCTTTCTAATAGAGCTATATATTTTTGATTTAGGAAGATTCTTCTTAAATTTACTAAATAAAAAGTTATCTAGCCGACGCCCGCAATCATCATCACTTACAAGAAAAAAACTAATTTTAATCATTTTGCTGTAGAATATACCCACTAAGCTTACAGCTGAAATGAAAAAAATATACAAAGTAAGCAATAGAAAGATAAAAAAAACAAAATGATAAGAACAATTAACAAAAGATTAATGGGTTTCAAAAATAGGAAAATTCCTGAAAAACTTCTGATTTAAATATTGTTCTTATCCTTTATTTATAAGGGATACAATGAAAAAAATACTAATTGATACAAATTCTATTAATGGCAAAAGAAGCGCATTAATAGACGGCGAAAAACTCATAGACTTCGATCTTGAGTTCGAAGGAAATAATTTCCAAAAAGGAAGCATACATAAAGGTAAAATTACCAAAATTGAAGGTAGTTTAGAGGCAATATTTGTTGAGCTAGGCTCATCAAGACATGGTTTTCTTCCTTTCAAAGAACTGTCTCCAGAATACTTTGACCAATCTAAATCTGGAATGGAAAGATTTAAGATTAAAGAAGGAGACGATATTGTCATCCAGATTGAGAAAGAAGAAAGAGTTAATAAAGGTGCAGCTTTATCAACTTATATATCTTTAGCAAGTAGGTTTATAGTTTTAATGACTAATCACCCTAGTGGTGGTGGAATCTCAAGAAGAATTCATGGAGAAGAAAGGGAGAAGGTAAAAAACCTTCTAGATTCTCTAGAAACTCCAGCTGGCATGAGCTTAATAATTCGTACTGCTGGCATAGAAAAACCAATTGAACAATTATCTTGGGATTTAGAGTATCTAAAAAAACTATGGGTAGAAGTTGAATCAGCGATCAAATCCGCTAAAGCAACACAATTAATTTATGCCGATCAGAGTCTTATACAAAAAAATATACGAGATTATTTTAAAGAAGATATCGGCGAATTAATTGTCGATAATAGCGATGATTTTGAGTCCGCAAAAACTTATGCAAATAAAATAATTCCTGATTTGGTAGATAAGATTAAGCTTCATGATGAAGATGTTCCACTTTTTGCAAGTTATGGGATTGAATCAAAAATTGAATCTGCTTTTTCTAGGGAAGTAAAACTACGTTCCGGTGGCTCTTTAGTAATCGATACAGGAGAAGCGTTAACTTCAATTGACATCAACTCTGCAAAATCAACTAAGGGTTCAGACATTGAAGAAACTGCACTTAAAACTAATCTTGAAGCTGCTTCTGAAATAGGCAAACAAGTTAAGTTACGGGATCTGGGTGGCTTGATAGTGATTGATTTTATAGATATGGAGGATCCAAAAAGCAACGAAAAAGTAGAAAAAGCTATGTATGCCTCAACCAAACAAGATCATGCAAGGATTCAACTCGACAAAATATCAAAATTTGGTTTAATGGAAATGTCACGACAAAGAATTAAGCCTGCCTTGAATGACTTAATGGGTAAGACAGTATGGGTAAGATCTGTGGCGTCTGTATGTGAATCTATCTTTCGGCTTATAACTGAGAAATCCATAAATAATAGATCTAGCATTCTTTTGCTTAAGGTTTCACCGAATATCGCAAATGAATTATTAAATCGTTATAGATCGAATCTCGATCAAATAGAACAAAAATTTTCTAATAAAATAATGACTTTTATTGATCCTTACAAACAGAATGATAGTTATACAATTGAAATAAAGAAAAATGCATACTTTGATTATGAAAAGAATATGGAAGAATCATCAAAAGCTTTCCAAAATAGAACTAGCTATAACTTAAAAGTCCCTAAAAAACGTGCTAAGGCAATGGTTGAAGATGTTGAATTTAGAAATATGCCAAAAGCTAATTCTAATAAAAAGGGGTTGTTAGATTCATTATTTAATTTTTTCAAGGGAGAAGAGAAGCCTAAAACTAAAAAGCCTAGAAATAGAAGATATAATTCTTCAAAATCAAGGCCAAATGTTAGAAGGAATATGAAATCTAATAAGCCTAGAAATATACCGCGCAAACCATCTACAAATAACCCACATAAATCAAAAAGTAATGTGAAGGCTGTGCCTAAAAAACAAAGTGGTAATGTGAAGAACATTGTTAAAAAGACTAAGGAAAAGGTTGTGGATGATAATATTGGTAACAGAATTGAAGAACCAACTAGAAAGCCAACTAGAAAGCCAGTTACAAGAGCTAAAAATGACCCTAGATCAGGGAACTAATAGCTTTTTTGATTAGCTGATTTGATAGAGATGGTTCTGGAGGTATTTTGGGAAGATCATTAGGTTTGAACCAAGATGCCTCTAAAATTTCATTTTCGTCTATTTGAACATCTCTAGATATTGCTTCTGCTTGAAAGGCCATCATTAATTGATTTGGAAAAGGCCAGGATTGGCTGCCAACATAATTGATGTTATTTATTTTAAGGCCAACTTCTTCAAATACTTCTCTTTCAACACATTCTTCTAGAGTTTCACCTAGATCGACAAAACCAGCAATTGCAGTATACAAAGTCCTTATTTCGCTATTGTGCCTCACTAGCAAGATTTCAGTTCCATGCGTCAATATAACTAAGATACATGGTGACATTTTTGGGTAGTATTCTCTGGGACAACTATCACAAAATTTAGACAGATCATCTCGTATTTCACTCAGCTTATTTCCTGTTCTCGAACAATAGTTTTGTTTATAAATCCAATCAAATAACTGGAATGATCTACTAACGATCATTAAGGACTCTTCATTTAGATATGGGTATAACTCTCTCTTACTTAAGTAAATTAGATCTTCATTATTATTATTTAATGCTCCTGTAAGAAAAACTGAATTACTTTCGACTTTAAAAATCTCAAATACTTTATCTTCTATATGGCTATTTAGATTATTGTGTATGAAACTTTTCTCTTTTTTATTAAAGAGTATCTTCTTGCTCTCGTTAATACTTACAATTAAATCATTTTCTTTAGGTGTTTGTTTTGTTGAAAAACTAGAAGTAAATCTTTTCATTGTTAGTATAATGTAAACGTTTAAAAGAGAATTGGTTAGTACATTATTTAAAAGTTTCTTAGGGAATGCTCCAGATTGGTATAAATGGAGCATCATTGGTTTTCTTTTGTTGAACCCCTTCCTCTACTTTGGTCTTACTGATTTAGGTTATGACAGTGGTTTTATCATAGGGTGGCTACTTCTTTTGCAATTTATATATACCCTTATATTCTCAATACAATGTTACCCTCTTCAACCTGGTGGTTTGTTAGCATTACAGGTTCTATTATTAGACTTGACTCGACTAGATGATGTAATGCATGAAATTGAAGAAAGTCTTGGAGTCCTCTTATTGCTTATCTATATGGTTTCAGCAATTTTCTTTATGAAAGATTTGTTAATGGTAATTTTTACAAAATTACTTAAAACAATAAGGTCTAAAACTCTCTTATCTTTATTTTTTGTGATCTCAGCAGCTTTTTTATCTGCCTTTTTAGATGCACTTACGGTAACAGCTGTATTAATAAGTGTGACTCTAGGTTTTTATAAAATATTTGAAAAGAATTTTAAAGAAAATAGAATTTCAGAATCAGAGTTTGATCAAGGAAAAGCGTTTTTAAGAGACATCATCATGCATGGTGTAGTTGGCACTGCTTTAGGTGGTGTCTGCACAATAGTAGGTGAACCACAAAATTTATTAATAGCTCAAAAAGCAGGATGGGAGTTCATGGAATTCTTTTGGAGAATGGCTCCAGTTACAATGCCAGTACTTTTGTTTGGTTTACTTAGCTGTGTAATTATTGAAAAACTGAAAATTTTTGGTTACGGAGCGCAATTATCTGACACTTTAAGAAATAAAATCATTGATAATGCAAAAACGGAAGAAGAAAAAAGGACTGCTTTACAAAAATTACATCTTAATATTGAAGCATTATTGGGTGTAAGTTTAATATTTGCATTGGCATTTCACTTGGCTGAAGTTGGAATAATAGGATTATTCTTAATGGTTCTTCTAACTTCATTGAAAGGCATTACACAAGAACATCAATTGGGTGGTGCTTTCAAAGAGTCTCTTCCGTTTACCGCTTTATTGGTAGTTTTCTTCGTAATAGTTGCAGCTATCAAATCACAAGACTTATTTGATCCTGTTACAAGCAGCATCCTGAATGATGGTGTATCACAGGATTTGCAAGTTACGCTTTTCTTCCTTGCTAATGGTGCCTTGTCTGCCATAAGTGATAATGTCTTTGTTGCTACCGTTTACATGACTGAAATTGAGGATTTTCTTACAAAAGAACTCATTACTAGAGAACAATTTAATAATTTAGCAGTGGCCATTAATACTGGAACAAATTTGCCTAGTGTTGCTACCCCAAATGGACAGGCTGCATTTTTATTCCTTTTAACTTCATCTCTTGCTCCTCTTATTGGGCTCTCATATTTAAGGATGGTCTATAAGGCTCTCCCTTATACAATCGTACTTACTTCTGTGGGTCTTATCGCTGTCATTTACCTCATATGAGATTAAACGATCATAAATTTTGCATCGCTCCAATGATGAAAAAGACCGATCGTCATTTTCGTTTTTTAGCTCGTCAATTCACTAAAAAATCTATGTTATACACTGAGATGATTCACTCAAATGCGATATTAAAGGGAGATAAAGAAAAACTCCTTTCATTTAGTGGTATTGAACATCCAGTCGGCTTACAACTTGGTGGTTCAGATCCTGAAGCACTAGCAGAAGCAGCCAATATTGGTGAGACTTTTGGTTATGATGAAATAAATTTAAATGTTGGTTGTCCTTCAAAAAAAGTAAAATCTGGAAATTTTGGTGTTTTCTTAATGAAAGATACTGAGCTCTTATGTTCATGCATAAAAGCAATGAAGAAAAATACTACAATTCCGTTAACCATAAAGTGTCGAATAGGTGTTGACCAGTTTGAGGGTGAGGATTACTTAAAAAGTTTTATTGAAAAAATAGCTGAAGCAGGAATATCACTATTTATCATTCATGCTAGAAAAGCTATTAGTGGATTAGATACAAAAAGAAATAGATCAATTCCTCCGCTTGATTACGACTTAGTTTATAAAATTAAAAATGCATTCCCTGAATTAAAAATAATTGTTAATGGTGGTATAGAAGATATGGAGAATGTAAAAATGCTGCTAGAGAGGTTTGATGGTGTAATGTTGGGGAGAAAAATATACTCTGACCCAACCTTTCTACTAAATATTGATAAAGAAATATATTCACAAAATACAAACTTAGAATTTAATGCGGGAATAAGAGCTTTTATGACTTATATACTAAATTTATCTAATCCAAAGGACGTAAACCGATCCCTCAACCACTTATTACAGATAATAAGAAGAGTCTCACATACAAAAGATATAAGAAGAAAGTTACTTTCTGGTCTTAATAATGAAAATATGGCACTGGAAGATGTCTTTATTGATTTTCAGGAAGATCTTCTTCAAAAAGTTCAGATTCAAAATCTATAAGAAATTCATCTTCGACTTCACCATCTAGAACAAGATCATTTCTAGATTGCATATAAACAGCTTTAACAAATTCATATTTATCGCCGACTATTAAATTTTCAGCGGCTAAGAGACGCTCTCTTGTTTCAATGACATCGAGAGTTGTAAATATTACTTTCATATCTGTCTCGTCAATTGCAAAGTTACCTGAAAGATACCAACTAGCAGGATAACCCATCAAATCCCTTAAAGTTGATGGTCCTACGAAAGGCACAAAAACATAAGGTCCATTATCTACTCCCCAGTAGCCAAGTGTTTGACCAAAATCTTCATCATGCCTCTCTAAACCAGCATTAGTTGCCACATCGAATATACCTCCTATACCAAGAGTTGTATTAATTAAAAATCTCACCGTATCCTGAAAGGCTAAATTAAACTTAGCTTGAAGAATCTGGTTAGCAATAGTATCAATTTCGGATAAATTGTTAAAAAAATTAGAGATTGATCTTTTTATGAATTTTGGAGTGTAGTCTCTATAAATTTCAGCCGTGGGTTTAAGAACAGCGCCATCAATTTCATCAAAGACCACAAAAACAACTCTATTGATATCCTTGAATGGATCGTCATCTATTTCAGTATCTTCTTCTGGAAATATCACAAAACTCAGAAGTAGAATTAGAAGTATCTTTTTCATACAAAGAAAAGTTTAATATATAATTGCTCTAAACATGAAGTATTTAATAACAAGTGCTCTTCCCTATGCAAATGCGCCATTACATCTTGGACATATTTTAGAAATAATTCAAACAGATGTTTGGGTAAGACATCTAAATTTAAAAGGCATAGAGGCTCATTATTTTTGTGCAAGCGATACTCATGGAACTCCTGTAATGCTAAAGTCAAAGGAAAAAAATATCACTCCAGAAGAACTAATAAAAAATATTTATGATATTCATAAAAGTACTTTTAAAAAATACAACGTTAACCTAGCTAATTTCCATTCCACACATAGTGATGAAAATGAAAAACTCACAACTGAGATATTTAAAAAAGCACTAAATAAGGGCTTTGTGTATACAAAAAAAATAAAGCAGCTATTTGATGATAAGGAAAATATGTTTTTGTCCGATAGATTTGTAAGAGGTGCTTGCCCTGCCTGTGGAGCAGCAGATCAATATGGAGATGCATGTGAAGTATGTGGTTCAACTTATGATGCATTAGATCTATCTGATCCTATATCTACACTTTCTGACTCAAAACCATCAATAAAAGAATCTGAACATTATTTTTTTAAACTGAATGAATTGTCTGATTACCTTAGTTCCAAAGTAGATGAGCTTTCTAACCAAAGCCCAATAAAACATAAGCTCAAGGAATGGCTTGATGGAGATTTAAAAGACTGGGATGTTTCTAGAGATGAGCCTTACTTTGGTTTTAAAGTGCCTGGAGAAGAAAATAAGTACATTTATGTATGGATGGATGCTCCAGTAGGTTATCTATCGTCCATAAAGAATTGGTGCGATATAAATAAATACAATTATGAAAAACTATTATCAGATAAAGACACCAAACTAGTACACTTTATAGGAAAAGATATTGTTTATTTTCATTTGTTATTTTGGCCAGCAATGCTTCATGCAGCAGACATAGAGAATATAGAAGAAGTTTTTGTTCATGGATTTCTGACTATAGAGGGAATGAAGATGTCAAAATCACGCGGAAATTTTATACTTGCTGACAAAGCGCTTGAATATGCCAATGCAGATTTTTATAGATATTATCTATCTTCAAAACTCAATACTGATATTTCTGATATAAATTTCTCAGTTGATGATTTTGTACAAAAGATTAATAGTGATTTAATTGGCAAATATATAAATATAGCGAGCAGAACTCAAAACTTTCTTACAAAACATAACAATTCCGAAGTTAAGCAAAACTGTCAAAATGAAACAAATAAATATAAAGATTTATATGCTGAAATTGTCAGCCAAACTAACGATAGAGAATACTCAAAAGCACTAAAGAATATTATGTCAATTGCTGATGAAGCAAATGCATATATTTCATCTGCCGAGCCCTGGAGTAAAGCAAAAGAAGGCCAAATAGATGCTTGTATAGAAATATGTTCAGAATCCTTGAACCTCTTTAAGGATCTCACTATCCTTTTAAATCCATTTATCCCTAATATAACCGAGAGTTTATTTGAGATGTTAAACCTAAAACAAACAGATTATGACCAAATAAGCAAAGATAGTCTAAAGGAAGTAAGACCTTTTAAGGCAATCATAACAAGACTTGAAAAATCTGAATTTGAGGGAATACTTAACTAATTATGGACGAAATTAATATAGAAGATTTTATGAAAGTGGATCTTCGTATAGCAAGGGTAAAACAAGCTGTTGAAGTTCCTGAAGCAGATAAGCTTGTTAAATTAATTTTAGATGTTGGTGAATTAGGTGAAAAAACAGTTTTTGCAGGCATAAAAGCTGCATATAAATTAGAGGAATTAATAGATAAATATGTTGTTCTAGTAAATAACTTAAAACCACGACAAATGAAATTTGGATTATCAGAGGGGATGATATTAGCAGCAGGCCCGGGAGGAGAAGATATATTTATGGTTGGGCCAGATGCTGGTGCAAAAGCAGGAATGAGAGTCAAATGAAAACAGACATAGTAGTCATTGGTGCAGGACCTGTTGGTCTTTTTACAGTCTTTGAAGCTGGATTATTAGGAATGAGGTGTACTCTGATAGATAATCTCGATAAACCAGGCGGCCAATGCGCTGAATTATATCCAGATAAACCAATCTTCGATATTCCTGGAGTACCTTATCAAACTGGGCAAGAGCATGTTGATGCTCTTTTAAAACAAATAGAGCCATTTGAATACGACTTGTTACTAGAAGAAAGAGTTGAAGAGATAACTAAGAATAAAGAGCATTGGATTGTAAAAACAAACAGCAAAACAGAAATTGAATCTAAAAATATTTTTATAGCTGCTGGTGCTGGATCATTTGAACCAATAAAACCTACTCTTGAGAAAGATTTCTCTGTATTTGAAGATAAACAAATCTTTTATTCCATCAAAGATAAGAATATTTTTAAAGGTAAAAAGGTGGCGATATTTGGTGGTGGCGATAGTGCGCTTGATTGGACAATAGAATTAGAGAAAATAGGAGCGGATATCTCATTAATCCATAGACGAGATGCTTTTAGAGGTGCTCCTGATTCAGAAATGCAAGTAAGAAAACTTGCTGAGGAGAAAAAAATAAAACTATTAACTCCATATATTATTAAAGACTTCAATAAAGGAGATAATATAAAAGATGTTGTACTTTTTAATTCAGAAACAAAAGATGACTCTACTATACCTGTCGATTACATACTCTTCTTTTATGGTTTAAATAAAAAACTTGGCCCCATAAATAAATGGGGTCTAGAATTATCTGGGAACAAAATAAAAGTAAATACTGAAACCTTCCAAACAGAACAAAAAGGAATTTTTGCAGTTGGCGATATAAACACTTACCCAGGAAAACTTAACTTAATACTGTCTGGTTTTCATGAAACAACCTTAGCAGTTCAAGAAGCGTTTAAAAGACTACATCCTGGTGAAAGAGTACCATTTGGTTATACCACTTCTAGCAAAGATCTCCATGAGAAGCTTGGGTATAAAGATTCTAAATGAGAATCATTAGCAAAATTTCATTTTTTCTTGATTTTTAACAACAAAGACACTATAAATTCATTATGCAAGGGAACGGTAAAATCATTGACCACCTAAACAAAGTTCTATCAAATGAACTAAGGGCCATCCACCAATATTTTTTACATTCAAGAATGCTCTCAGATTGGGGTTTAAATAGATTTGCTGAAACAGAATATGAAGAATCAATGGATGAAATGAGACACGCTGACAAATTGATCCAAAGAATATTATTTTTAGAAGGATTGCCTAGCATGGAATACATGGGTAATGTTTATGTTGCAAAAAATGCTATCGATGTTCTTCATTGTGATTTGAAGCTAGAAAATGAAGCAATTCCTGATCTAAAATCTGCCATAATGGCATGCGAAAAAGAAAAAGATTTTGTCTCTAGAGATATGCTTCTCAAAATTTTAGAAAGTGAAGAAGAGCATGCTGACCATTTAAGCACTCAAATTGCATTAGTAGAAAAGGTTGGAGACGAAAATTTTCTACAAACTCAAATTTCTTCAGCTTCTTCAGCTTAGTACAGAAGACAGCTCATCGTTTTCATGCATTTCTGTGACAATATCACAGCCGCCGATTAAATCACCGTCGACAAACAACTGTGGAAATGTTGGCCAATCAGAAATTTTTGGTAGGTTAGCTCTAACCTCAGGGAACTCAAGCACATCAATATAACTAAATTCAACATCATAAGAGAATAGTATTTGAGTAACTTTAGCTGAAAAGCCACATTGAGGTTGATAAGGTGATCCCTTCATAAATAATAGAACCTTATTTTCTGAAATCTGATCTTTTATATCGTTTATAACTTTATCCATTTGTTACCTCTAAATATTTTTTTATTGTGTTGTTAAATCCATCAATCAATGATTCAGTTATTATTGCATGCCCGATTGAAACCTCGTCTATTAAATCTAATTTTCTTAACTCTGGCAAGTTCTTAAGATTTAAATCATGACCAGCATTTACCCTTAGACCAAGTTCTTTTGCTTTGTATGATAAATTTTTAATTTTCTCTACTTCTAGTTCAGTTTGATGACTATCATCCTCTAGTACTGCTTGAGCATATGGACCTGTATAGATTTCTATGGCATTTATATCTTTATTGGTAAGTAAATCTAAGTCTGAATCTGCATCCACAAAGATACTACATCTTGCACTATTTGATCTGACGTCGTTTGTTAAATTTAGGCTATTTACTTTTGTGATTTCCCAACCATGGTCAGAAGTAATTTGAGAAGTTGAGTCAGGCACTAGAGTTGTTTGTGTTGGCTTGTATTTTCTAACTATCTCCATAAAGCCAATATATTGTTTGCTCTCTCCTTCTAGTGGGTTACCTTCAATATTGAATTCTTTTGTATATTGATCTGTTATGTTCTTAATTAGCTCTAAGTCGCTATGTTTCATATGTCTTTCATCCGGTCTAGGATGGGCTGTAAGGCCAATTATGTCTTCATCTAGTGCTTTCTTAGCAAAATATTCAAGATCTGGCTGATGCCCTCCTCTGGAGTTTCTGAGTAAAGCAATTTTATTTAAATTTATACTAAGCTTCATATTTGCTGTTGAATAACCAACCGTAATTAGGTTTATATTATAATTTAAATGTGCGCTTGTAGCTCAGCTGGATAGAGCGCTTGGCTA
>MDTB01208567.1_pt1 | contig 11717 bp, 10 predicted proteins | sample 811161 | NCBI WGS metagenome assembly MDTB01 (sample SAMN05326650, study PRJNA326480) | marine metagenome | isolation source: seawater | place: Mediterranean Sea | collected 2009
ATGAAAGTTAAAGGTTTAAAAAAAGTATATATACCAAAAGTTTTGGTAAATATGAGAATTGGAGGAAAAAGTAATAAATCTCTCAAGAATATTATAAATAAATCTAAAGAAGACTATAAGATTATTAAAAGAAATAAAGTTGGAGGATTAACTACTTTGTTAAGTAAAAATTTATCAAAAATTAACCAGTTTTTAAGATAAAATGTGTGGTTTTATAGCTTCATTTGGTCTTCAAGTAAAAAAAAGTAATTTTAGTAAATCTTTACAACATCTTAAAAGAAGAGGTCCAGACTCCGAAGGTGTATGGTTTGAAGGAAAAACTTTTCTAGCTTGCCGAAGATTGGCTATCTTTGATTTGAATAAAAGATCAGATCAACCTTTACAATCATTGTGTTCAAGATACCAGATAATATTTAATGGATCTATATATAATTTTAAAAGTCTTAGAAACTATCTAATAAATAAAAAAATTAGTTTGAAAACAAATTCGGACACTGAAGTTATTTTAGAATTATATGTATTAGAGGGTCCTAAAATGATCCACAAGTTGAAAGGTATGTTTGCTTTTATTATTTGGGATAATAAAAAAAAAGAGGCGTTTGTTACAAGAGATCCATATGGAATAAAACCATTATATATTGGAAAAAATTCCAGAGGACTTGTCGTGTCCTCACAAGTTAAGTCAATCTTGTTAACAAATTTAATTAGCAAAGAAAGAGATTTAAAAGCCCATTATGCATTCTGGAAATTTGGTTATGTAATAGAACCCAGAACATGGTTTAGAGATATTAAAGCTTTAAAACCTGGTAATTATATAAAAATTAAAAATGGAAAAATAATTCAAGAAAAACGGTGGTATAACCTTAATAAAAATTGGTTAGAAGCTGATAAAAAAAAACCAAAAGTTTTAAAATATGAATACAAAAGATTTATAAAAAAATCCTTAATAGAATCTATTAATAGACATCTTGTTTCAGACGTACCAGCTGGAATATTTTTATCAAGTGGTGTTGATTCAACTTTAGTAGCTAGTGTTGTTTCATCAAAGTCAAAAAAAAAAATTACTGCAATTACAGTAGTTTTTGAAGATTTTAAAAATTCAGATTATGATGAAACTCTAGAAGCAAAAAAAATTGCAAAAAAACTAGGTTTAAAACATCATATTTTCAAAGTGACAAAAAAAGATTTTATAAAAGACTTACCTAAAATATTAGATGCTATGGATCAACCCTCTATGGATGGTATAAACACCTGGTATGCATCTAAAGCTGCAGCTAAACTTAAATTAAAAGTTGTGTTTTCAGGGATAGGTGGTGATGAAATATTTTTTGGATATAACCATTTTAAATCAATACCTGTGATTTTCAATTTAAACAAAATTGTCAGACGAATTCCTTTTATTACCAAACTGTTAAATTTAATTGTTAAAATTTTAGGTTTAATTACCAAAGATAAGCGATGGGATTATGTTTTCAAAAATTCAAATTCAATTTTTAAATTATGGTTACTAAAAAGGACTATTCGAACAGATAGAGATTTAATTAGTAATAATATAATAACAAACAGCCTTCCTTTAATTTTTTCTAAGAAATTTATAAAAAAATTTGAAAAATATAAATTTAATAATTCCAAAATTAAAATTTCGAAAATTGAAACAATTTATTATTTGAGAAATCAATTATTAAGGGATAGCGATTGGGCAAGTATGTACCATGGTATTGAGTTGAGAACACCGCTAGTTGATGTCTCACTTTTAGAGAATTTGTCAAAAGTTATGCAATTTTATTCTAAAGAAAAAAATAAAAATTTTTTAAAGTTAATTTTTGAGGAGAAATTTACTCATAATAAAATTTTTTCCAAAAAAGTAGGTTTTCAAACACCCATAACAAAATGGATAAAAAAAGATGTTGATAATGAAAATAATTTAAATCATAATAGATGGTTTAATTACATGAAAATTGTAAATAATTCATTTAATAAATTATAACTTTCTTAAAAAAAGTGAAAAAAGCTCTCGAAAACAAAATAACTCTATATTTTATATCATCAATAATACCTTTTTTAGCTGTCTCAATTTTTGTTGCTGAATTAATTTATACTTCATTAGGAATTTTTTTTTTAATTTATTTAATAATAAATAAAAATTTTTTAATTTATAAAAATATATTTTTTAAACTTTCAATCGTCTTTTATATTATTTGTGTTATTAGTTCACTATTATCAAAAGAAATTTTTTTTTCTTTAAAAAGTTCTTTGCCATTTTTGAGATTTATTATTTTTATTTCTCTAATTTGTTATTTGATGCATAATAGTAAAGAGTTTACGCATTTGCTTTATAAATTTTTTTATATAACATTTATCTTACTAATTTTATTTGGTCTTGCTGATTATATCTTAAAATATAATAATTTATTAATTTTAAATATTTTAGATTCTTCAAACATAAGACTTAATCTTCCTTTTTCAGATGAGCAAAAATTAGGATCATATTTAGTGAGATTGTATCCATTATTTTTAGCAATACATATTTTTAAAAATAATAATTCAAAAAAAAAAAATATTTATTTTTTGATCTTAACATTATTTGCTTCTTTAATTATTTTATTATCTGGTGAGAGAAACTCCTTATTTTTTTTAATATTAATTTTTTTATCCTGTTTTTTTTTATTAAATATTCAGTTAAAGATTAAATTATCATTTTTTTTATTATCTTTCTTAGCAATATTTATAATATTATTATTTAATAACAATCTCTCAAAAAGAATTATTTTTGATAAAAATAATCAGTTTGTTTTTTCCAAAGATCAAATAATTGTATTTACACCCCAACATACTGCTCACTATAAAACAGCATTTAATATGTTCTTAGGTAGTCCTTATGTCGGTCATGGACCAAAAATGTTTAGAATTAGTTGTTCAGAAAAAAAATATAACTCAAAAGTTGGTGAATTTACAGGATGTTCAAATCATCCTCATAGCACATATCTTCAGCTAATGGCAGAAACTGGTTTAGTAGCTACTATAATCTTTTCTCTAGGTTTCTTTTTTATTTCTTTCAAACTGATTAAGCATTTTTTAAATAAACTCTTTTATCGCAAAATTTATTTAAATAACTACCAAATTACCTTATGTATTTCGGCTCTTATATTTTTTTGGCCTTTTTCGCCTGCCGGTAATTTTTTTAATAATTGGCTATTAATAATATCTTCATTTCCAATTGGGTTTTATGTTAATGAGTTTTTTTTAAAGAAAAATAATTAATTTTTAATTAAGTTGTAAAATTTATATCCTTTTAAATAAACTAAATTTATATTTTTTACTTCATAAGGTGTACATGGAGAGTTGGTATATCCACATCCAAATCCATCTTTATTCAAGTAGTAAGCAATTTCTCCATTGATTAAAATAGTTTCAGTTTTAAAATCAGGATGAAGATATTTTTCCGAATTAAATTGTGGCCATATAGAATTATTATAATTTTTATAGATTCTTATGCCATGTTTTGAAACAAATAGAAAAAAGAAAACTATTAAACTTAAATGTATATATTTTTTAAATTTATTTTTATTTTTATTTTGTAGATTTAATTTTATAAATGTAATTGTCGAAATTATTATAATAAATAAAATTATATAAGATGAGCCATACCTAAACAATGGAAATCTTAAGAACCAAACCATTACTCCAAATATTGAAAATAAAAATAAAAATATTAATTCATTACTTATTTTATTTTTCTCAATATATTTACTTACTTCAACTTTACGATAAAAGTAAAACATTGTTATTATTACAAATATAAATATGGAAAGCTTTTTAACAATTAATAAACCATGAACAGAAAACCAAGTTCTAAACCAAAAAAAATTTTTTACATATTCTTCTCGACTTATTGCATCTCCCTGATAATTTGACCAACCTTTACTCCAAGCTTGATTATCCAAGCTTTGGAATTTTGGAGAAATATTAAAATTTAAATCGTTGCTCAACCATTTTAATTGCTCAAAACAAGTAATTTCAATTGGATAGATTAAACAACCCGAAACTATAATATTTTTTACAAACCATAAGACTATAAAACCAATAACAAATATATTTGAATAGTTGAAAATATATTGTTTTTTTAAAGAAAATAAAAAAATGTAAGTAGGTACTAAAAGAATTAAAATTAATGAAGTTTTTAAAGTAAAACAAAATAAACTTAAAATTAAAATGTTATTAAAATGATTATAATTTATATTTTTTAAAAAATTATTTTTAACTAAAAATGAGCATATTAATAGAAAAAGTAAATGTCCAATTGTATCATTACCGAATTCTGAATACCGATTATATCCATATAAAATATAAGTTAAAATTAAAAATATTAATAAAGTGTAGTTTAAATCTTTTTCACAATATTTTTTAATTTGATTTACAAAATATAATATTATAGATGAAAAAATTATTGATGCTGGCATAAGTATTCCATAGATGCCAAAAATGTAATTATAAAAATTGGCATTTAGATATTGTAAAATAGAAATATGTCCATACCTAAAATGAAGATTAGATACACCAAAAATTATTTTACTATCATTTATAATTTTTGTGTAAGGTAAATGATACATGCTGGCATCTGGCCTATAAACATTATCAAAACTTAAGATTAGTGTAGAAATTAAAGAGATATATATGCTGATAACTAAAAGTTTGAAGAGAATTTTTTTCTTATATGAGATTACTATTCCAAAAAAAACAAAAAAACAAAAAATTACTGTATTTACTTTTAAGTCTAGCGGTAGAAAAAAGTTAATAAATAAGGCAATAAATGATAATACAAATGATCCATATATTACAATTAAATGAAGTTCTTCAAATTTTTTTTTTTTAATAAAAAAAATTAATCCAGCAGAAAATAAATATAAAGATGATATGTATGAAGTTAGAAAAATACTAAGCAATTTAAAGTTATTCTGTTAAATTAAAAGTAATTATATTATCATAGTTTTTTTACTAAGTAATATGTCAAAAAATTTATAAATACGTTTTTTTTATTAAAAATTAATATAAAATTAGAATATTTCTTATTTAAGACTTTTATAATTAATAAAATTTTATAGAAGAAAAAAAATGAAAATATGTATTTACACATCCTCTTTCTACCCGATTATTGGAGGAATAGAAAATTTTGTTTATTTATTAGGCAAAGAGTTTGTTAAACTTGGCGCAAAGGTTACAGTCTTAACAGATACAAAAAAAAAAACTAAAAACAATTTTCCATTTACTTTAATTCGAACAAATAGTTTTCTTTCAAAAATAAAAGTTTTTAAAGAAAATGAAATTATCTTGTGTAATAATTTTTCGTTCAAGGTTATTCCAGCAGCGATACTATCCAAAAAAAAATTTTTGTAGTTCATCACTCTGCTTATCATATGAATGGGTGTTCGTTTTTTTCAAGAGAATTTTTTATTTCATATATAAAAACAAGACTATGTTTTTTATTTAAAAATATTTCTGTTAGTAAATTTGTTTCAAATTCTATACCTGTAAAAAATAAAATTATACCTAACGTATATAATAACAATTTAATTAAAAGAATAAATAAAAAGAAAAAAAAAGATTTTGTTTTTTGTGGTCGGTTAGTTAGTGATAAAGGTACCAGTATACTTCTCAAAGCATTTTCAAAAGTTGTTAAAAAAAAAAAATATTCTTTTTTAACAATTATTGGAAATGGACCAGAATACAAAAAGCTAAAAAAAGAAGCATTAATATTAAATCTTAATAAAAATATTCACTTTACAGGCAACTTAAGTGATAAAAGAAAGAATTTAAAATTGAATGAACATTATTGTATGGTTGTACCATCTTTATGGAACGAGCCGTTTGGCTCAGTTGCTCTAGAGGGATTAGCTACAACAAATTATGTAATTTCATCAAATAAAGGTGGTCTTCCTGAGGCAATAGAAAATTGTGGAAAATTAATTAATCCGAATGAAAAAAAATTGTCTCAGGCTATGTTAAATTACTTAAAATATAAAAAATTTGTTAACTATAAAATGTTAAAAAATCATATAGAAAAATGTGAGAATAAATTATCTAAACATCAATGCAATTTTATTGCAAAAGAGTATTTAAGTTTTTTTTATGAAACTTATTTTAAACAAAATGACTGATTTAAAAAATAGTAGAATAATTGCTAGCAAACTATCAGGAGGAACCTCGGACAATATAATAAAAAATAAAATTATTTTTTTTTTAAAAAAATATAATACAAAAGACAAATCTCTGTTAGATTTTGGATCAGGAAAAGGTGAATTATTAAAATCTTTAAAAAATTTTGAATTTTCAAAATTATCAGGCACTGATTTGTTTCAGAGACCAGAAAATTTAGATAGCCAAATAAATTGGTATGAATTAGATCTTAACGAGGAAATAAACATTGATGATAAATTTGATTTTATTATTTGCTCTGAAACAATAGAGCATTTAGAAAATCCAAGACATATTTTTAGATCAATTAGTAAATTATTAAGAAAAAATGGAGTTTTAATCCTAACTATGCCAAATAATCAATCTTTTAGAAGTATATGCGCGTTAATATTTGCAAATCATTTTGTGGCATTTTTAAATAATGCTTACCCTGCTCACATTACATCTCTAGTAGAGCTTGACTTAATTAGGATTTCAAATGAAGTAGGTCTATCAAAACCAAAAATTCACTACACAAACTTTGGAGTAATTCCAAAATTCACTTCTTGCACATGGCAGAAACTTTCTTTTGGTTTTTTAAAAGGTAAATATTTCTCTGATAATCTGATTATGATTGTAAATAAATAGTATTTAAATGCTAACAATAATTATACCAGTATTCAATGAGAAAAAATTTATAAGAATTTTATTAAAAAAACTTACAAAAATAAGAATTAAAAAACAAATAATTGTAGTAGATGATGGCTCAAACGATGGAACATCAGAAATACTCAAAAAAGAATATTCGAAAAAAAAATCCCTATATAAAATAATATTTCATAAAACAAATTTAGGAAAAGGAGCGGCTATAAAATCTGCTACAAAATATATTAAAGGAACATATGTTGGGATTCAAGACGCTGATTTGGAATATAATCCAAAAGACTTAGTTAAAATTTATAATTATATAAATAAAAATAAGTTTTTTGCAGTTTATGGATCAAGAGTTTTAAATAAAAATAAATATCAAAATACAAATAATTTTACTCATTTAATAAGAATATGGGCAAACTATTTATTAACAGTTATTTCAAATTTTATTAATAGTCAAAATTTAACCGATGCTCACACTTGCTATAAAGTTTTAAAATCAAATTTATTTAAAAATTTAAATTTGAAAGAAAATGGTTTCGCTTTTTGTCCAGAGGTAAATACTAAATTATCAAAAAAAAAAATTAACATAATAGAAATACCGATTTCTTATAACGGAAGAACTTATAAGGATGGAAAAAAAATATCAACTTTAGATGGACTTATAGCTCTCTTTTGCTTAATTAAATATAGGATAATTAGTTGATATCAGAAATTATTATGTAATAACTGATTTAGATTAACTTAAAAAATAATGTTTAAAAAAAAAATTTTTCTCGCTGGTCACAAAGGTCATGTCGGAAGTGCCATATTAAGAAGATTAAAACGTTTGGGATATAAAAATATAATTTTAGCAGAAAGAAAACAGTTAGATCTTACGAATCAAAGTAAAGTTTTTAAATTTCTCAATAAAAAAAAACCATATATAGTAATCATAGCTGCAGCTAAGGTAGGAGGAATAATAGCAAACAATACTTATAGAGCACAATTTATTTATGAAAATTTATCAGTCCAAAATAATCTGATACATGGATCTTACATAAACGGAATTAAAAATTTAATTTTCTTGGGATCGAGCTGTATATACCCTAAGTATTGCAAACAACCACAAAAAGAAAGTTACTTGCTGAATGGTAAACTTGAAGATACCAACGAACCATATGCGCTGGCAAAAATTGCAGGTGTAAAAATGTGTGAGAATTATAATCGGCAATATGGTACAAACTACTTAAGTCTTATGCCAACAAACTCTTATGGTTATGGTGATAGTTATGATCTGAAAAATTGCCACTTTTTTTCTGCACTTATAAAAAAAATTTATTTAGCAAAAAAATTTAATAAAAAAACTTTAAAACTTTTGGGTACCGGTAAGGCAAAAAGAGAACTGATTTTTGTCGATGATATAGCTGATGCCGTTGTTTATTTTATGGAAAAAAAAACAAAACACAATCTAATAAATATTGGTACAGGAAAAGAAATGACTATCAAACAATATGCAAAATTTATAATGAAAAATTTGAATATAAATTTAAAAATAAATTTTGAAAAAAATTCACCAGATGGAACTCCACGAAAATTATTAGATATATCGCTTGCAAAAAGTTATGGCTGGGTTTCTAAGACTAATTTAAATCAAGGTTTCAAAAAAACTTACAAAGAGTTTATTGCAAAAAAATTATACAAACAATAATAGTATTTTTTTATTAATTTTATTGATTTACAAATTCAATTATGTACTGAAGAATTATATGCATCAGGATATGATGGCTATCCTCTGCAATACCATAATTTTTTACATTTACATGCACAGATATATCACAACCACTTCTTAATTTTCCTCCGGAAAAACCACTAAATCCTATGGTTTTAATTTTATTTTTCTTTGAAAATTTTAAAATTTCTAAAATATTTTTTGAGTTACCTGATGAACTAATAATCAATATTAAATCATTCTTTTCACATAAACTTTCTGCTTGGTAAGAAAAAACATATCTATAATCTAAGTCATTAGATATTGCTGTTAAAGTTTCAATACTGTTTGAAAGACTAATTATTTTTGGTTTAAGATTAGTTTTTTGTCTTAAATATTTCAAGAAGTCACATATATAATGATTTGATATTGCAGCCGATCCACCATTACCACATACAAATATTGTTCTTTTTCTTTTTATTGTTTTTAAAATTTCATTTGCAGCTTTATTTAATTTTTTTTTATCTACCATTAATAAACTTTTGGTTATATTATTTAAGTAATTATTAAAAAAATTATCTATTTTTTTTATTTTTTTCATTTATAAAAGATTACAATTAATGACCATAATATCTAGATTTTTATATAAACAATTGAGTTCAACAAAAATTATTAAAAATATCTATACTAATAATAATTAATTTTATATTTAAATTTTATTTAAATATAGATTTTTGTTTATTTTTTAAATATGAGTGTTTATTCAATTGAAATGAAAAAAAAAGCTTTAATATTTGGTGTTACAGGACAAGATGGGGCTTATTTATCAAGATTACTTTTAAAAAAGGGATATGCTGTTCACGGTGTAAAAAGAAGGAGTTCAAGTTTTAACACTCATAGGATTGATAGCATTTACAGCGATCCATTCATTAAAAAAAATAATTTTTTTCTTCATTTTGGAGATGTAACTGACCCAGTTTCAGTATTAAAATTAATTAGAAAGATAAAACCTCATGAAATTTATAATCTTGCAGCTCAATCACATGTAGCGGTATCCTTTGAGTTACCAGAATATACATCAAACACTGATGCTTTAGGAACATTAAGAATTTTAGAAGCTATATTAGACGTAAATAAAAAAATAAAATTTTATCAAGCTGGCAGTTCTGAAATGTATGGAAAAGTTGTTGAAACTCCACAAACTGAGACTACACCTTTTCATCCTAGAAGCCCTTATGGAGTTGCAAAAGTATATTCTTATTGGATAACAACTAACTATAGAGAGTCATATGGTATTTTTGCTACGAATGGAATTTTATTTAATCATGAAAGTCCTTTGAGAGGTGAAACATTTGTAACAAAAAAAATTGTTAAAGCATTATGTAGGATTAAATATAAAAAAGATAAAAAATTATTTTTAGGAAACATTTATTCTAAGAGAGACTGGGGGCATGCTAAAGATTATGTAAAAGCTATGTGGATGATGTTGCAGCAAAAAAAACCTGATGATTTTGTAATATGTACTGGAAAACAGTACACAATAAAGCAGTTTATAAACATGGTTGCAAAAGCTCTTCATATGAAAGTTTTTTGGAAGGGAAAGGGTATTAACGAAAAGTGTTTTGATGGAAAAGGTAATTGTATTATAGAAATTAGAAAAAAATACTTTAGACCGGCAGAAGTTGATAAGCTTAAAGGTGATTATAAAAAAGCCAAAAAAATCTTAAAATGGAAACCAGAAAATGATATTAATTCATTAATAAAAGATATGATTTCATATGAGCTTAAAATAATTACAAATGGTAATTAAAATAATTTTACATATTTCATTCAACTAATTAAAAAATGTAATAAATATTTTATATGAATATACTTGAAAATATAATTTTATGTCCAAGTTGTAATAGAAGCTTATTAATTAAAGAAAAAAAAATTATTTGTGAAAATTGTGAGGAGCTATATCCAGTAGTTTATGGTATCCCAGTTCTAATTACAAAAGAGCAATGTGATAGACTCAAATTAGATTATTACTCAGAAAATCTTGACCAAAAAATTTTAGATTCAGATATTTTTAAAAAAAATAAACATGGAATTATGAGTTATTTGAAAGAAATATTGATTTACACAAATGGAATTCCATATCAAAAAATCTCTGAACCAAAAAAATACCCAATTGGAAATATTCCTTTTAAAGAAAATAAAAAAAATTTACTTTTATTAGATATTGGCTGTGGATGGGGCAGGTGGACGATTAGTGCTGCACAAAAAGGATATATATCTGTTGGCATTGACAAAAATCTTACTTTTTTGATTTTAGCAAAAAAAATATCTGAAAGTTTGAATATAAATAATTGTAACTTTATTTGCACTGATGTTTTAAATTTACCCTTTAAATCAAATACTTTCGATAGAGCATTCTCATACAGTTTTTTACAACATTTTTCTGAAAATAATTTACTAACTATTTTAAAACAAACTTATGAAATCATGAAACCAAAATCAATTTTTAAAACTCAGATGGTTAATAAGTATTCATTAAGAGGATATTATAACAATTATAAATTAAAGCATTCTAGACCAGAACTTCTAAAGAAAGGTTGGGTTGATGATATTGAGGGTGAGAGCAGCTTTGATGTGAGATATTTTTCTTACAAAAAAATTCATAAAATCTTTAAAAATATATTTATAGTTGACACAATAAAAAACTATTCATTCTTCACTCAAGCGCAATTTAGTGATTTAGAAATTCTTCCATTCAAATATAAAGTTCTTTTGATAATTACAAAGTTAACGAATTTATTTTTAAATTTAATACCCTATTCAAAAGTACTTTCTGATAATTTGATCTATACTTTAAAGAAAAAATAATTTTTTTTAAACTTGGTAAATTTATAGTAAATTATATTCAATTTTAAAATTTGATAATATTATTATTAATTTTTTTTTTATTGATTTTTAAAAGGTTATGTATATTAAATTCTCAAAAAAGAAATGAATGATATAATTATAGTGACTGGAGGTGCAGGATTTGTTGGATCAAATTTGATTGAGTATATTCTTCAAAAAGAAAAAAAATTTAAGATTATAAGTATTGATAATTATTCAACTGGTTTAAAAAAAAATCACATTAAAAACTCAAGAGTAAAATATATCAAAGGTAATTCAAAGAACATATCAAAATTATTAGAATCTTATAAAAAAAAAA
>MDTB01239452.1_pt1 | contig 11717 bp, 9 predicted proteins | sample 811161 | NCBI WGS metagenome assembly MDTB01 (sample SAMN05326650, study PRJNA326480) | marine metagenome | isolation source: seawater | place: Mediterranean Sea | collected 2009
CAATGCGGGCGTAGCTCAGGGGTAGAGCGCAACCTTGCCAAGGTTGAAGTCGAGGGTTCGAATCCCTTCGCCCGCTCCAGATAACAGTCATTTTTCCTGATAAAGTTTTAATTTAGCACATCAGAGTTTAGCGCGTGTCGATGTTTTAAAGGTATTTGTCAACTAAATGATAGTCATCACTATAAATTTTTATAATTCTCTTTTTAATTTCTGGACTTAAACTAAGTTGTTGTTCTTTACCTCCAGTTTGAAGCTTTGGAAATATTTTTTTTTGCCCAAAAAAATCATTAACCTTATTCTCAAAAGATTTAATATTTGATAAACTTCCAACTATATCAAAATAACTCAAATCATTACCTAAAAAAAAATTTTGAGGAAGAAAATGTTTGTTTGTTATATTACCACTTTCTAATTTCTCAATTACTTCACTTACTGAGTGATTATTAAAATCTTTATCTTTGTGAAACATAATCCTATTTTTATACGCAGAAATAAATCTTTCTAGTGGCTCTCTTATAATACAAGATTTGTAATCAGCACTTATATTCTGAAATGCATATTTCCCTTCATATAAGTTTATTAGATTAGATTTATCTATAAAGCTATCATGCATTTTTTTGGTTTGTTTATATCTTGGGATATCATCTTCTAGAAAAAAAAAATTATTTTCAATTCCTAAGTGACTAGCAAAGAAAAGCTTAGAAGAAGTATTAGCGTTTTTTTTGACCGGGTAAAAGGCAAGCTTTTTTCCACTTTTATTACTTGTGAAAACTGGATAAACTGCTTTTTGCATAATTAACTAATACATAATTGGTATTAATGATTTCAAAATCATATTAAATTTACTTAATTTTACAACAATTAGTGTTAATATTATCAGGATGAAAATATTAGTAATGCTGATTGTGGCGGGGATTATTGGTTTTGTTCTGTTAGTGTCTTTTAGCTTTATTTTAAGCTTTATTAATAGTGGATATACTTCTTATATAGATAGTTTTTTTTTTAATAATTATTTTACCCTAATAATCACATGTATAGTCATTGGTCTTCCGTTCAGTCTCATTTATTATCAAAATAAAAACATTAAATAATTTTTTAAAAAAAAATCTATAAACAATTACATTATTAGAATAAAAACTATTAATAGAAAAATTAAATTATATTACATTTAACCTAGTATTCTTAAACATAATTTGATATGTTTTTAAGGTTAATTAGTTAATCTGAATTGTACTTATACATCAATAAAACTTTGAAGTTTAAGATTTTATAACCCTTAGCTTAACTTAAAAAATATGTCTAAAATCAAAAAATTTTTTTTTAATGTTCAAGAAAATGGATTAGAATATATTTTTTTGTCTATCTCATTTAAATTAAATAAATTATTTTATAGACTTACAAAAAAAATTTATGTGTCAGAACCTTCAATAAGGAGTTGGAGTGACGATGGTAGTTATCTCAAGGTCGTAAAAAAATTTTTAACAAATGAAAATAGCTTTAGAAACTTTAAAAGAAGTCATTATTATAGAGAGGTTCTAGAACATGCAGACTATAGAGATGGACTTGAGTATATTAGAATTATTAATAAAGAAAATTCAGATTTTATAAAAAATATAGATACTTATAAAATAAATGATTTTATAGGCAACCCAATTACTTTTAATTATAAAGATGTGGGAACTTTCAGCCCAACAACACTTAGATACCTTAGAGTCGCTAGTGATATAAAAAAACACTTTGGAGATATTCAGGGTAATATCGCTGAAATTGGGTGTGGATATGGCGGTCAGTTTCTTATACTAGATAGAGCTTTTTCTTTTAACTCTTATACCATGTTTGACTTGTTAGATGTAAATAAGCTGATAGAAAAATATTTAGAACATCATTTAACAAACTCCTATTATAGGACATCAACCATTAATCAATTTGATAATCAAACAGCTTTTGACTTTATTATAAGTAATTATGCTTTTAGTGAGCTACCTAAAAAACTTCAAATTAAATATATGGAAAGGTTTATTAAATTCTCCAAGGCAGGTTATTTGACCATGAATTCAGGAAAAGAAAGAAGAGAAAATGAAAATTGTTTATCAATTGATGATATCAAATATTATTTACCATCTTTAAAAATTATTGAAGAAGAGCCAAAAACATATGAAACAAATTATGTAATTATATGGGGAGAAAAATAATAATCTAAAATATGATACTTAGTTAACCGCTTTACACTCTAAATAAAAAATATTTCTATATTAATTGGCATTCTCGCTAAGGTTAAGCAAGATTACTCAAACCCCTTTATTTGATCTAACAAATTTCCCAATTTTTTTTATAATTGTTAAAAAAAAATAAAAAATACTCAATTTAAGCGTTTTATCCGTTTATCTGAAGTTTTGTTTAAATGTACTTATTTTTACTAAGATAAATGTTAAAATAAAATTAAAATAAAATCATGGAAACCTTTGACTTAAAATTAAATGAGAAAACTACAGGCTTAATAAAGCTTTATAATCAAAGGAAGTTTGATGAAGTTGCTACACTTGCTAAGAAATTAATTTTGCAATATCCACACTCGTTTATTTTATGGAATCTATTGGGAGCAGCATCTCAGAATCTAGGAAGGCTTAATGAGTCAATAAGATCATTTAAAAAAGTAATTGAGCTAAACCCCAAATATGCAGACGGGTACAATAATCTCGGTGTAGTCTGTCAAGAAAATGATAGTTTGGATGAATCTATAAAATATTTTAATAAGGCAATATCTTTGAAACCTAACTATGCCCAGGCTTATAATAATATTGGGATAGCTTATCAAAAACAAGGCAAGACAAATTTAGCCTCTAAACACATTAAGAAAGCAATATCTTTAAACCCTAATTATGCTGAAGCTTATAATAATTTAGCCACAGTACTTCAAAATCAAAGAGAAATTAACCAAGCAATTAAATATTTTAATAAGGCACTTTATTTGAACCCTAGTTACTCAGAAGCTCATTATAATCTAGGTCTTGCTTTTTCAGAATTAGATGACTTTGATAGCGCTGTACAATCATATAAAAGAGCACTATCTTTAAAACCTAATTATCCAGAAGTTTATAATAGTCTAGCAATTACCATTGGCCAACAAGGTAAATTAGATGAGGCAATACAATTATTTAATAAAGCAATATTACTTAAACCAAATTATTCTGAAGCATATTTTAATATTGGAATAATATTTAAAAGAAAAAATAGATTGAATGAAGCACTTAACTCATATCAAACAGCAATAAATCTCAAACCAAATTACGCTGAATGTTTTTATAATATTGCAACCATCTTTCAAGAGCAAGGCAAACTAAATGATGCAATTGATTATTATGATAAAGCATTAATTAAAAGACCTGATTATCATAAAGCTTTAGCTCAAAAATTGTATCAAAAGGCAAAAATTTGTGATTGGAAAACAATCCATAAAGATAAAAAGTTATTCTCAAAGATTGGAACATCTAAAAATTATATACCTCCCTTTACTATGTTGTTTTTTGAAGATGATCCTCGCAATCACTATTTAAGATCAAAGCTTTATGCAAAGAAAAAATATTTACAAAAACAAATTCCTTTCGAAAAAAAACAAAAAGTTTTCAAAAAAAAACGTATTCGCATTGGGTATTTTTCAGCAGATTTACAAAATCATGCTACGATGTATTTAGCATCTAAAATATTTGAAAATTATAATAAATTTTTTTTTGAATTATATGTATATTCTTTTGGAAAATCTTTAGAAGATGATGAGATTAGGAAAAAATTAAAAAATTCAGTTGATTTTTTTAAAGACGTAACAGATCTGAGCGACAAAGATATAGCTTTACTTTCAAGGGTAGATGAAATTGATATAGCTATTGATTTAAAAGGGTACACCAAGAGCTCTAGAACTGGTATTTTTGCTTATCGTGCTGCACCTATTCAAATAAATTTTTTAGGATATCCAGGTACAATGGGTGCAAATTTTTTTGATTACATAATAGCAGATTTGACTATTATACCTGCAGATAAAAGAAATTTTTACTCAGAAAAAATTATATATATGCCACATACATATCAACCAACTTCCCACTCATCTGTAATCTCTAATAAAATATTTACTAAATCTGAAATGAATTTACCTGACCAAAGTTTTGTTTTTTGTTGCTTCAACAATAGTTATAAAATTTCACCAAATGAGTTTAGTATTTGGATGCGTATATTAAATAAAGTTGGAAATAGCGTGCTTTGGCTTATTGGATCCAATAAATGGGCAAAAGAAAACTTAATTAAAGAAGCTGAAAAACATGGCGTTGATAGCAAGAGGTTGATTTTCGCAAATCAACTTCCTCATCCTGATCATTTAGCACGACTGAAGTTAGCAGATCTTTTTTTAGATACTTTCAATGTTAATGCTCATACAACTACGAGTGATGCGCTATGGGCTGGTATACCAGTCATAACAAAAATTGGTAATAGCTTTGCATCTAGAGTTGCTGCAAGTATTCTTAAGGCAGTAGGGTTGCCAGATCTAATTGTACAAAATGAAAAAGAATATGAGAATCTTATTTTAGAAATTGCAAACTCTCCAAAAAAACTTATTAAAATAAAAGAAACACTAGTTTCTAATAAATTATCTAAACCATTATTTAATTCTAAAATGTATATTTGTCACCTAGAAGATGCTTATAAAAAAATTTATGAAAATTACCTAAAAGGTGAGAGTCCTAAAACAATTTTTATTAAATCATAATAGGTCATAAAAATAATTATTTGTAAACTAGCGCGAATTATCGAATTAAAAAACTTTATACATATTAATATAAGATAATTTTAATTAATTACTAATATTTTTTGTATCTTTAAATTATTTTTTTTTCTAAATTTATATTAAAGCTAATCACGACTCTTTCATCATCAGACGTGTTAGGATCAACTGAATGTTCTAAATAACTTGGAAATAGAACTAACATTCCTGCTTCTGGCTTAACACTATTATTATTAGCATTAAGTAAGTTAGGTTTATTTGAAAGAGGGTGTTTGTATAATTTACTTGGTCTTGGGTCATAAAAAATTATATCACCACAACCTTCTTGTGCAGTTACATAATATGCTGCACTTAAATCACTATTACTATGATGGTGTTTTTGGTTCATCGCTCCTTTTTTATTAATAATTGCCCACATGTTAGAAAGTGACACTTCTTGATTGTTTAAATCCCAAGCCATATCATTAATAGCTTTATTAATATTTTTTTTAATTGCTTCTATAAAATTCTTAGGTTCATCATCTTTCATATTAAAATTTTTAGAGTGCCAGCCTTTAAGATTGCTTTTAATTACTCCCTCAGGATTTTTTCTTTGAAGATTATAAATATAATTATGCATCATTTTATTTATCTCTTCATAATTATCAATTTTTGATGTCCAAATTGGAGTTGAAAAAAACAAATGCATATTTAACTTTTATAATATTTTTTTAAAAATTTATATAAGATTGTTTTGCTTAAGTGCGGATTTTATTTTTATAATATTTGTGAGACAAAAGAAGGTTTTTCTGAATTCTTTTTTCAAAATATTTAAAATTTTTTCTTCCACTTGCTATTTCAGGAAATTTTTTTAAAAGGATTTTTATATAATTTATTTTCATTATTAATTAGTGTTTAAAAACCCGGTTTTTTATGAAATATAAAGCTGCTCTCTTTTTAATTGCATAATCAATAATTTTATTATCATTCTTTGATCCACTAGGTTGTATAATAGCCTTACAATTAAGCTTTAATAATTTTTCTATATTATCTGTAAAAGGAAAGAATGCATCTGAAGCACAAACAAAATTTTTTTTATTAAATGTATCTTTGTATTTTAAAATTGCCATTCTAGTTGAGTCCAGCCTACTCATTTGTCCAGCTCCAATCCCGACAGTCTGTTTATCTCTAGCAAATACTATAGCATTTGATTTCACATGTTTTGCAACTTTGTAAGCAAATATCAAATCTTCAAGTATTTTATCAGAGCATTTCTTTTTTGAAACTAGCTTAATTTCAGACTTTGAAATTTTGTATGAATTAAAGTCTTGGTATAAAACCCCAGAATTAACTGATTTAAACATTTTATTATTCGTTTTCTTTAAATTACTTGAATCAATAATTATTAATTTTTTTTTTGACTTTAGAATTTTCAAAGAAGATATGTTAAATTTTGGAGCTAATACTATTTCATAAAAATTATTATGGATTAATTTCGCTAATTCTATATCTATTTTTCTATTAACTAACACAATCCCTCCAAAAGCACTTACAGAGTCAGATTCAATAGCTTTTAAGTAGGCGCTTTTAATATTTGTAGCTGATGCAACGCCACATGGATTGTTATGTTTTATAATTACGCAAGTGGGTTCATCAAACTCATTTAAACAATTCAAACCTTCACTTACGTCTAAAATATTGTTATAACCTAAATTTTTACCGCTGAGCTTAGAGCTAAATAGATTTGATTTGTTGTTTGTTAAATAATATGCTTTTTGATTTGGGTTTTCACCATACTTAATTTTAATTTTATTATTTTTTTTTATTTTTTTATCTTTATTGAGCCATTTAAAAATTGATAAATCATAATCACTAGTTAATTTAAAATTTTCTTTAGCCATTCTTTTTCTAAAAGCTAACGATGTTACTCCATCATTTCTGATCAATTCTTTAATAAGGGGATCATAATATTTTTTATCACATATCGTGGTTACAGATACAAAATTTTTACTAGCTGACCTAATCATTGAAGGCCCACCTATATCTATCATTTCTATTTTTTCATCCGGATTTTTATTGTTTGATATTTTGCTAAAAGGATAAAAATTAACAATCACAAAATCTATAATTGGAAAATTAAGTTTTTTAAAAACTTTTACATGTTCAGGATTTTCTCTTTTATAAAGAATTGAAGCATGAAGTTTGGAATTTAAAGTTTTAACTCTTCCACCTAAAATCTCTTTAAAATTTGTTAAGGTTGATATTTCTTTACACTCATAACCGAGAGAAATAATTTTTTTTGCTGTGGCACCTGTTGATATCATCTCTATATTATATTTATTTAAGATATAACAGATTTTTTTAATTAAAGACTTGTCATAAACAGAAATAAGAGCATTTCTTTTCATATCTTTTCTAGTGACCATTCTACTTTAGTATTTAGTGTTGAAGTTATACCACTTATAACAATCTGAGTTGTTTCACTAGCAATATCATTCTTAACAAAAATACTTTTTTCTATTATCATTTCATTGTTTGACTTAAACATCCAAATATTATTTTTTTTAGTTCTTATTATAATATTTTTTTTATTTTCAGTAATTGTTGTTGAAACTTCCGGCATTAAATGAAATCTTATATGATATACATTCTTTTCAATAATTGATTTTGTTGAAATAATTGTATCTTCACCTTTCAATAACTCACTACTTTTACTAATAATTAATGTTCTTTTACATATTTTTTTATAATTTCTTACATAACCATTATGCGTTCCAGAAAATTTTAGTAAATTTTTATCATCTTTTGTTTCAAGATTAACTTTTTTTATTATATTCCTGTTAAAATTACTTTCATTAATTTCACTAATGTTTGTGTTGTCTAGTGTAATAGTAGAATGAGCAGCACTAAACTTAAGGTAAGCTGGGTTTTTTCCTCCAATTTCTGAGCCTCCACAATTTGTTATTATCTTCTCACCATACGCGCTTACTTCAATTGCAAGTGAACCAGCACTTAAATCTTTATGAAATCCAAGTTTTTCCGGTTGCACAACATCAAAAAAAAGAATTTTTTTTAAATCTTTGTAAACAGCAATTCCATTTTTAACTTTAATTAATGTTTTTGATTTAACAAATTGTTCTTTTTCCAAAATTTTTACTATAGCTTTATTATGGTTATTATTACATCCATTAAACAAAGGTAAAGTTGCATCAGCGTGTTGATATGTTTTTAGTATAGAAGTCATTGCTAAAATATTATTTTCAAAATCATGAGATATTTCAATTTTAAAGAATAAAAAAATATTACGTATCTCAATTAAATTATTTAAAAATTTAGCATGCTCTAAAATATTATAACTCTTGTGTATTGAATTTTCATCAATTTGTAGATTAATTAAATCATCTATTTTTTTATTTATTTTTGTGTTTAGGGAATTTTTACAACACTCAATTAATACTAAAGCAAGAATTTCACTAGAAGATATATTATCAAGGTTTTTAAAACTTAATTCAAAACTAAGTCTATTGATATGAAAATTTAAAATATTATTAATCTTAGCAATTTCTTTTTGATTAGGAATTAAACAAATAAAATCATAATTGTATAAAAGGTTTATGAATCTTTTTGAGGCATACTCACTATTCCAAAGAAAATTTTTATGATATTTAAATTTTTCAAACCACAAGAAAATATTTTTTTTTGATAATTCTATACCTTTTTTTCCACCTAATTTTTGATAATAAAAAAGAAAATTGAAACTATGAACTTCACGTATGCTTATGTTTTGTATAAAATTATCTTTTAAAATATAATATCTTACAATTTTATAATTTATAAAATCATTTTGTTTAAAATTAAGATCTTTAAAATTTTTATAATTTTTTTTATTTAAACCTAATCTTAGGAAAAATAATTGAAAATTTTTTATAAAATTTTTATGTAAAAAATTAATCATTTTTAATAAACTTTACTGAGTAAAAGCCATCAACCATATAAGTTTTGAATTTTGAAGGAATACAAAAAATATCCCCTTCATCATCTAAAAATTTTTTAAACTTTTTATTTGAATCTAAATTAAATTTATGTTGAGAGAAGTTTTTATTTTCATTTAAAAATTTATTTTTAATATTTTTTGTTTCATCATAAAAAAATGAACATACCATATAAATTAATACACCATTTTTATTTAAAAGTTTTGCGGCTTTATTAATCAAATTATTTTGAACTTTTATCAAAAAATCTAAGTCAGGTGGTTTTTTTTTATATAAAATCTCAGGATTACGTCTTAATGTACCTATACCAGAGCAAGGTGAGTCTAAAATAATTACATCAAATTTATCAATTTCTGGAATGTTTAAAGCATTATAGTTTTTAATTTCATTAAAAAAATTAAGCCTATCAAGATTAGTCTTTAATGTCTTGATTCTTTTTAAACTTATGTCATTTAGCGTTACGTCGTTATTAAAACAAATTGTCTGAAAAGCTTTCCCTCCTGGAGCAGCACACATATCCAAAACTTTTTTAAATTTAATTTCAGGACTCAGATGAATGGGCAACATAGACGATAGATCTTGCACCCACCAATTTCCCTTTTCATAACCATCTAAATCTTTTATTTTTTTTTTATTTAAAATAAATGTAGATACTTCAGTTGTTTTATCATTTTCTTCTTTTAAGTTTTTAAGTAAATTTTTATTTTTAAAAACTAAATGAAGTGAGGGTTCATTGCTTATATTTTCAATAATTTCTTTTAAGTTTAAACTATTTTTTTTTAAAGCTCTTACAAACCACAATGGCAAAGAAGATTGACTAAATTTTTTTTTATTAATTGTATTTTTATTTTTTATTACGTTTTTAAGTAAAGAGTTTACTAAACCTGGGTTTAATTTCTTAATTTTGGCTACTTCAACAGTATCATTTGTTACTGCATATTCTTTAAAATCTAAGTAAAGTATCTGCGTTATTGCACAGAGTAACAAAATTTTAATTTTTAAACTAGTTTTTTTTTGAAGATAATTATTTAATATTTTGTCTACAAAAAAATTATTTCTAATACTGTTAAGTACAATATTATATATCATGGATCTATCTTGTTTACTTAACTTTGAGTTTTTAGTCGAAAATAAATAGCTCTCCTCAAAATTTTTATTATTTTGATGAATTTCATTGAGAATATCAAAAATTATTAATCTTACTTTTACACTCTTTCTCATTATAAGATATAATCTCTCATGGCATTTTTTAGTTTCTCATTATTAAAGGACTCTTTTGTCTATTTATCCACAAATATTGAACCCAACAAAAAATATTATTCTAAGGATATAGCTCTTAGTAAAGAGTTGAACAATAAAAATAAAATAAATTCTTTTGCTGAATTAAATGATGAAACTAGATTAAATATAACTAATATTAGTACAAAATTATTAATATGCCTTCCTCCTAAATTCGGTGTAGGTGATGCTATAGAATATGGAGTAGCAATAAACTCATTAATTAAGATCAATAAATTTAAAAAAATCGGTATAGCCTTTACAGGCAATCATAATTACTTATTTAAAAAATTTTTTTCTTTTCAGAATATATATCCGATAATCATAGCAGAAGATGAATTAAGTGACTATGATACAATATTTCATATTACTTTAGAAATAAAAGCTTTAAAATATCAAAAATATAAAAGATCAAATATTGCAGAAGAAATATGTAAATATTTCGAAGTGCCACTAATTAACTATAAAAAAATTTCTAAAGTTAAAAAAGATGATTCTAAAACTATATCTATTTTTCCAATATCTACATCACTTATAAGAAGTATGCCTAAGAATGTTTTAGAGGAAATTGTTGACAGCTTTAGTAGTGAATACAAAATTAAAATTATAGTTGATAGTTCTGATTACTCTAAATATCTTTTAGAAAATATGAAAAATAATAATTTTATACTTTTAGATCCTAAAAATATCGAAAGATTAATCTTAGAAGTTTCAAAAACCAATTTTGGCATTTTCATTGATTCAGGGCCACTTCATATAGCAGAATGTTTCAATATAAACGGTGTTCTTGTTGAAACTAGCGTTGCTAGCAAAATACTTTTATCTAATTCAAGAAATATAATATCTGCAAAAAATAAATATAAATCTAATTATTGTAATGGTCCCTGTGGCTTAGTAGATATATTTGCGTATGAAGCCAAGGTTGGATGTTATGAAACCCATAAACTAAATTTTAGAGATATTAGTTCTTTTAAAAATCAAAAAAATTTACAAAGAAGGAATAAAAAAGAAAATAATGCACATTTAATTTCAAATCCAGTTGGATGCATAAAACAAATTGATGTAAAAAATATTATAGAGTTAATAAGATACAGAATAAAGGAGTATTAATGAGAGGTTCATTAGAAACAATAGTAGGGGCAATGTTTGCTGGTAAAACTAGTGAGTTACTTAAAAGAATCCTGTGGGCAAAGCATCAAAATAAAAAAATAGTTGTAATTAAACCAAGTTTAGATGATCGTTATGCAAAGTCTAAAATTATAACTCACAATGATTTAAGTCATGAATGTTTTGCAATGCAAAATTGGAGTGATGTGAATATAGAATATAAATTTAAAAAAGAAAATTTTGATATAGTTTTTTTAGATGAAATTCAATTTCTTGATACTTCTGAAACTCTCAAAAATATTGAGTTAATTTTAGATGAAGGTATTGATGTCGTTTGTGCTGGTTTAGATCAGGACTCAAGAGGTAAGCCGTGGGAAACATCTGCTATGATATTAGGTCTATCTGATAAGATTTTAAAAATTTATGGTTTTTGTAATGTTTGTGGGATGGAGGCAACAAAAACATACAGAAAAGAAGAGGGCGGTGACAGAACTCAAGTTGGAGCTGCCAATATATATGAGCCTAGATGTTTGAAACACTGGACAGCCCGTTAGTTTATTTATTTAGTCTATTATTTACAAGTTGATCAA